>BNJT01001562.1_pt1 | contig 155331 bp, 256 predicted proteins | sample 8540491 | NCBI WGS metagenome assembly BNJT01 (sample SAMD00202455, study PRJDB9452) | human saliva metagenome | host: Homo sapiens
AGGGACACCTTTTTGTACTAATTTATCTATCTTTTTTTCTACCTTTTTCAGCTTTATATTTATTAATAGCACCTTTAATATCTTTTTCTTATAACTGGAGATGCAAGATACATTCCTAAAAAAACATAGAACCTGATGTTAAAGACTTTTCAGCGTCTACTCCGTTACCTAACGGAGATAGACACATCATAGCCATTCTTTGTTGAAATATCTTTTGACGCATACGAAGCGTTGGATTTACATCCTTTAACGTCTTTTTGTTCAAAAATTAATTTTTGAGTTTGCTGTAAAAGATATCATATCTTCATATTCTTTTGTTATTGCTTCGTTAAACGCGTGAAGTAAACGCTTATCTTCGGCATCGCCTTTTTCCATGAACTGACCTTTTTTTGTTAGAAATCATATTCAATGTCCTCCTCATCGAAATCGTAATCAGGGTCACCTGATACTCCATCTATTACAGAATTGTAAGTACGTCTAACTTCTTTAGGTTTGTTTTTCAAATTTCATAGCCTTCTTTAAAGGTTCTTCTATAGCCACAGTCTTATCCTCTTTAGAGTCTTTTTGGCTCAGCTTTTTTTACTTAAATCAACACCTTTAAACTTCACAACATTCACCTCCGCATATTTATTAAGAGCTTCTTCATAATACTTTTTGATATTCAGTTCCTAGTTCAGCATACACTTCATCAGTAATACCGAAACCTTCCATATCTTGAAAAATCTATACCTACTTGAATTACTCTATCAAAAAGCTCAGATTTATCATAATCATAATATATTTTTACCTGATGTTTCAACATCAACTGCCTTACTTCGTAAGTCATCTGGATTATCTTTCAAATCATTTTTTTATAGTTTTTTTATCAATGAACTCATAAGCATCAGCTTTTTGCTCTTAAAAAAACTCAGCTTCTTTTTTTACTATCAGCGTAATTATCTTTAATCTCACGCCACTCATCTAATATCTTTTCGTTTTAAAAGCATCATTGTATTCATCATTCCACTTATCTTCTATGATATTAGTATAATTTAATAACTTATCAAAAGCAATACTTTTTAATACGTTTTTTTATCTATACGGGGTCTTTTAGAGACCCCGTCATATTTATTTAATTCATCAATTAGATTACTCATAATAGCACTCCTCACTAAACTTCATATTCATCATTTATTTCAGGTGTTTTTGGAACTTCTACCTGAATTTCACGTCGAACAACTGAAATCTTCTCTTGTTTACCTACATTACGGCTCTTACCACTTTCAACTGTATCAGTTTTAGTAAAGCCTTTTAACTGGCTCGCCTACTTCATAGGCTTCATTGTTGATACGCACTCTATTCGGCATGAACTTAGAATTATTAACTCCATTAAATAAGTTCTCTCTCCTATCAGCCATATCCAACAATACTTCAAAAGAACCGCCATACGCCATTTTATCCATACAAGCGCTCTTTGTATATTCTGGAGAATCAACGTTTAATATATATCCGTCTTCATCTTTAAGGTGAGATGCTATTTTCATCTATATATTCAGGATTTATATCAACATTTAAGCCATTATCAGCTGTACTACTTGTATATAAATCCTTAAACATTCTTTTCCATTCATTAACAGTTGCTTTTACAGGCTCACCGTCAGCTTCACGTTCCACTTTCCAGTTTCCTTCTTCGTTTCTAGTTAGTAATTCACCTTTCCACAAACGCTTAACAGGACCCATTAAAAGTGCATATTTTGCTCTCGCTTCAGCTGCATCGTGCTTAGATTGCAATATAGATTGTGTTACTGGATAAGTAAGCTCTAATATAGCTTTAGGAGCCTCATTACGAAGTGCTTTTATACCTAATTGAGATATAGAACCCGCAATGCCAGTACCAAATGACTTAGTAGCTGTTGCATACATTACTTCTTGTTGCATTTCTCTAGTTGCTAAAGTTTCACCTTTATCAACAAGACTTTCATAATCCAACTTATCATCAACTATCGGAACCTCAAAGCCAGCCCAAGATGCATAACCTTGTACTTTAGCTGTAGAGCCTTTCGCGCCAGTTTCTACGCAAGCTTCATGTATAGTTTCTATATGATGCTCAGGTGAATCAAACGCTATATATACTGTACCATAATCTTTAGAAAAAGCTTCTTTATAAAAATCATTAAGTCTATTTACAGCATCTCTACGTCTCATATACACTTCTTTAGCTTCCATCTCACCTGCTTTGAACTTTCTTTCAAAGTCATTAACTTCCACTTCTATATCATGTAATCTTTCAGCAAGCTCTGGATGTTGATGTCCAACGACCTTGATATCTAAACCAGATTGAAGATATAAATTGTGGTTGCCCTCTTTATTAAGTGAACCAAAATCTAGTAAGTTACTATGGACTGAGAATAAACGTCTCGCTTCATCTTTAGACTCTTTTCTGTTAAGTTTTAATAAACCAACCGTATCACCGTCAAAGTCTCCGTCAAAAGACTTCGCTATAACAGGGTTTATTGCAACGCCCGTTAAGTTATCGTCTATTTTAACCTCTAAATATCTTAAAGCACCATCTCTTAAGACTGGGTCACGCCATGTAAGAACGCTATCGACCTCTTTAAGCCCCATAGACTCTGCAACAGCTCTACCAACTGCTATTTCATTAATACCAAGTCTTGGGTCTTCGGACCATATTGCTGTAGCTGAGTTTGGCATACGTCTACTCATTATACCATCTTTAAAAATATTATGCTTACCTTCAAAATGTCTACGTGATAAGTCTCCCATTATTCTATTATACTTAGCTTGAGCACTTACAGGTGCTGATTCTAAAATACTATCAGCTTTGTCCACAGCTGGCTTAGTATATAACTCAGGATGTTCTTTACGAATCTTAGCATCTTGATATTCACACATAGCAAGAAAAAAATTCCTTCATATTGATGTGTATAATCATGCGTAGAAACTGAACCGTCAGCAAATGCTTGTCCGCTTCTGAGATATGAACTTAAAATAGGTAATCCGTAAGTCACATCTCCTGTTTGACGTCTACCTACTTCAACTTTTCTATGAACAGTTGTAGGTCTAACATAAACACCATCTTTACGAGTGTAACCCTTTCTTTCCCATTCTTTTTCTTCATATATAACATCAGTCTTACCATCATTTAATGGCGGAATTGGGTCACCTGATAAATACTTCATCTCAAAAAGGTACCTCTAAAATACCACCACTTTTTTTCAATAAGAGCATTAAACTCTTTACGCATAGCTTTCTTATCAATGCTACTACGCTTTTTTTACCTTCTTTATCAAAGATATATTTAAGCTCTGGCATTTCTATTACATTACGTTTCTCATTATTATGTGGTGTATACCCTCTGTGTAACTCACCAGTCTCAGATATATCTAAACCGCATGTTATTAACATTTCACGTAAGTTAGCAAGAGGTGTATCATTCATACCATATATCTCTTTTTAACATAGCGTCTGCACCTTTCGCATTTAAAGCCCATGATAACTGAGCAGAGGCTCTACGACCCTTACCTTGAGATAAATCTTCGTCATCATACGCATGTGTTTTTGTGTCAGCCGCTTTATCTGTAATTATAAAATCTAGCTCTCCTATACCGCCTTTTAACACTTTACCATCTGGTGATATAAGGTCAGTAACATTACCATCTAAAAGCTCTCTTGCTGAACCACCATTAAATCTAGATGGTGCAGAAAAAAAGGAGCCATAACAACATCTAACTCTGGATTAGCTTTTAAACCAAGCTACAGCTTGTTCTAATCCTAAACTCTTAGCTTCTTCCATGTCCATGTCAGGGTCAACTATTATAGAATGAACTCCTTTATTACCATGTAAGTCAGATGTTTTATCTCCTATTACCAAGTTACGCATAACACCATCATGATTTCTCATATTATGGCTTTCTGCGAACTTTTTACTAATAGGAATACCATCATCCATGTTCCATCCACCAAAGTTCATAAATGCAACTTTCGCTTTAGTCTCTGTAACAGATGATGCATCTAATATATTTGAAACAGTCATATTTTTGTCTATCAAATGGGTCAAAAGAACTGTATTTCATTTTTCTCGTCGTACATTAATGCACATCTATCGTTTTTCTACTTCAGACTTCTCAATAAAGCCATCAGGACTAACAGTTGCACCGTTTACTAAGTAACGTAATACCCCTTGATTAATAGATGTAGCATTTGTAGTTATTGGGTCGAAATATCCATCAGCTTCGCTAGTTAAAAATACTCATATTTCTACCACCTGTTAACACGAATGGGTCTTTTTGTATTATCATTTTTCCATATCAACATTAAAGTTCTCAGCCATATAAGCTGCGTGTATAGTAGAATTATCTCTTATTGTATTAGCATATCTTACACGTTGAGACTCTGTTTTTAATTAAAGTATGGATAAAAGACTCAGGCATCTTTTTGTTCCCTATATCTTTCAATAAAGTCAACAGGATGTCTTTCATCATATAAATGACTATATGTTGAATTAAGACTTGTTGTATTACCTAATACACCCACATCATGACCTGCACTAACTAAATCATGTCTTAATGTATATCTAATATTCGCACGCATTGATTGTTCATAGCCTATAAGTCTTGTTCTTTCTTCAACACTTTTAGTTTCACCTGGTTTTTGACGAACAATACGGGCCTCATAACCTGGAACAAAAAGCATAATCTTGACCACTATTGAATTTCGTAAATACTACATTTTCTTCATTAGGTTCAAATATTTGTCCGATTTCACCCTCTATACGTTCTTCCGCGCCTTGCTTAATAGCTTCAGATGTATTTACATAGCCGATATAATGGACAATACCATTATCATCGATGCGAATATCATTATCATCATGAATAGCTACGCCATTTCTTAAAAAGAGATGACTTAATTTCATCATACATTCCTTTCATAAATTCATTATCTAATGAACTCATAGGTTTTTGAAGTTGTATAATCAAATTTAGCAAGTCTATCTTTTTATAGTTTTTATTATAAAAAAATCATCACCTAAAACTTCTTCGGCTTTTTATATCTAACAATTTCATAGCTTGAACTATATCATCATTATTTCTATATGAACTATAACCTGATTGCATCCACTTTGAAACTCCAGTCGGATTAAAACGCTTACCGTTATCATCTCTTTCATAACCGCCTATTTCATTTTGCAATCATATCAATAGAATGTTGTTTAATCATTTCAAATTTATCCATTGAAATATCATATGTCAATTCATTTAATTCCATATCGGTAATTACTTTATCAACAGGGTTTGACGTAACAAACTCACCAGCCTCAGATAACCACTCATCATAATCAGCTTGTGATACTGATGGTTTTAAAAGGCTTGTTTTATAACCTTGTAATACATCAATATAGCTTTGTTGAATAGTTGCTATCTCAGGATTTTCTGATAAAGCTGGAACGTAATCTTCGTTACTTCCATTTTTATTAAAATCATCTATTAAGGCATCTACATTAAGCTCATTTTCTAAATTAACCCTCGCAGAATCTATAGCATTTCTTAAAAAAATATATCAGCATCAGATGCAGTCGGCATTGATGTTGTAGCTGAAGACCTATTCAAATGGCTTATCTCGATACGTACAACGTTACCGAAACGTTCATCAACTTTACCATTTGAGTCTAAAGCCTTGCCGTACTCAGCATTAAAACTATTTTTTGTATGAAAGCTCTTATTCATACTTAAAGTTTGATTACCTTTAATAGTACGAGTTGAAACACCATTTTCACCTGATATACCACCATCGTTCTTTCGAATGACTTCCTCACCTAGAGCAAATCTTACAAGATTTAAGCTATCTTCTGGTGTAGGGTCGTATATAAGATGTGTATTTCTCTTAGTTGCAGGGTTCATAGTAACATAAGTACTCTTAAATCTTACTTCTGCACCATTATCGTAAACTGTACCTATATACTTAGCATTCGCTGGTGTATCAGTTACTCTTACTCTAATTTGAGTGCCTGTAATGTTTGCAACTATCTGACCTGGATTAATATCAGTTGAAATTGTATAATCATATCCCATATCAGAAAGTCCTTGAAGTATTGCAACAGAACGTTCAACACCTTTATCTCTTGCTCTAATCGCTTCTGTTGATAAGTTCTCAACATCCATCCCTGAAACAACCCAATCTTTTACTGCATTATACTCTTTTTCAGTCATAAAACCTTTAAGTCGTGATAACCCTGCTATATCTTCATCAGATAATAACTTAGGACTAGCCTCTGTAGGTCTATCGATAACCCAATAATGCTCATCTGTTTGATTATCTACTTTTTTTCATAGATATTACCTATATACGGTATTAATCTCGCCATTTTAACGTCTAATAAATCCGTAAATTCATCAACATCAGCATCACCTGATATACCACCCTAAACGACTACCATTTTTGTAAAAACACACTCTCTTGTTCTAAACCTGCTATCGTATGGAGAGATTGGCATACAATACTCTTTAGTCATAACTAAACTTTTTATTATCTTCTGGTCCATTATACTCAGCATTTTCATTTTTGACCAATTAAGTTTTTTTATACTTGTCAAAAAGATTACCAAACTCTTTACTATTTTTTTGCTCGTATCTAAAAATGGTTTTCTACCCATTCTCTCAGCTAATACTTCGTTCATAGCATTTAAGTTCTCTGAGATACCAAAAAGTTTTTCACTTTTTGATGTCCACATATCATGTAATAATCTACCTTCGCTCACCATAATATGCTTACTAGGTCTTTTCTCTAACTTACTTAGCGTATTTTCTTCTTTGTTATAGCTATCTAAAGCATCCCAGAAAATATACTCATAAAGACCTTTAAGACGTTCTTTCTTCGAAACTTTCATTTCATTCCTCCTATCATATATTTAATAAAAAAAGAAAAAAACATCCGACAACAAAGTTTTTTTAGCTCATCATCGGACGTTCTTCATGTTTTTTTAAGAGTATTAAAAGAAAATCTATGACAAACTAGCAACGCTTTGCTCTGCATCTGCCCTCGCTATGCAGACGGTTTATCTTTATAAACGTGGACTAAACCACCTTTGTTATATTATACCACAAAAAGAATATAAATGTCAACACTTTTTTTCACAAAAAAATACCCTTTTCACAGGGTATTTTTTTAATATTTTCTTTTAACTCATTCTATCTCTTAAACGAGCACTCATTTGTTCTTCAAAACGTCCTTTTTGCAAAAGCCTTTCCAGTCAGGTTGACTTGCTAAGAATTCATAAAATTCTCTATGAACCTCCCATGCTCCAAGGCGAGCTAAATCAGCTTCATTAATATCATAGTCGCTGTAAACACGAGTATATTTGCTCTTAGATGCTGCGTTAAAATCCTTAGCAACATCAGCTGCACTCTTACCGCTACTTGATATCGCCTTAGTTATATAAGGCTTTACTACCATCAGCACTATATAGACTACCATTTTTTTGAAACTAAAGTTATCTTTATCATTTGTAAAATCACCTTTAATTTCAACAAAAAAACATCTATTATATCACGTGCTAAACCAGTATTGATACCATAATGCGTTATTATATCATTAACAGATAAATAACCACCAGCAAAACATTTAGTGTTTCTAATACGTTCTTTTTCAGCTTCTTTTGATATAGCGTCTATAACCTCTTTATCAGGTTCAGCCTTATCATACATACTTTCTTGTTCATTTAAGTAATCATTCATATCTTCTGTATCATCACTATTATTTATGTGTAACATCAGATTTATAAGTTCCATAATAGAACTTGCATAAAGGTCAGGGTCTAACTGAGCTATATCATAATCTGAAGTATAATCATGCACACTCATAAATATTTGCTTTGCTTCATCTGCTTTTAATGCTTGAGCAACACGCTTTTCAAACATCTCACCAAAGTTTGGTTGGTTCTTACGAACGTCAAACTCTTTAGCAGATGATAATGTAGGTATTGTTTGGAACGTATATTCCTTACCTGGTTGTTTAATTGTATTAGAATGTAATTTCCAACTCATAGGTAATATAGTTTCATTCCTATTCCATATAGGCGAATCCCCTGCTCTAAAAACTATAGAGTTTCTAGGACTTATGAACGCCATATCGTTATAGGAAATAACAGGCACCTCTTGTGTGGACATAGTGTAAGGAACCTTACCATCAAGTCCACCAATAGATTGAAATACAGTATCTGCATTTCTTGTAACTGTCTTTGAATTAATAAATACTTTATGAGTTACACCTGACATTTTCTGTAAAGTGTCAAGTAAACTGTCGTCTGTGCTCTTTAAAAATACAATATTTGACGTATTTCCTTGTCAGTTGTGTTATCAATAGGCTTTTTTTATCCTATTTTTCTATGTCATTACAACATAGCTCAGCATATCTTTTTTTACCATAGATTTTTGCATCTATACTATCCGATAGCGGAAACTCTTGGATAGATTATATTCTTATATATCTCAATATAAGGTTCACTATCTATGCGTTGCCCCTGACTTACGCTTTAATGTAAGCCTTCGGTTCGGATTACGGTTGCAAACCGCTTCCCCGCTTTTATTTCCCGCTCATAATCCATACTATACCTGATAGTTTCAGCATGAACAGCATCTTTAATAACTTCGCATTGAATACATTATTAAAAGCTTTTTTTACTATCTTATCTACAGAGTCTAATTAATATTTTTCTTTAAATTTTCTTAAATAAAATTGTAACTCATTATCTAATATTTGTATAAATTTATCTTTATCCACAGGTTTACTGTAATCTAATTCAATCAAAAAAACAAATATTTATGTTTATCTACATATTTCCGTTTCAAATAATCATTTCGTTTTTTTGCTTTTTCATAACCTAACTCGCCACCAAAATAATCAACGGGTTCATAATGTTGCTTACCTTGACATTCAATCAATACAGTAAATTTATCAAAAAGTTTAACTGCAAAAATCAAAAAGATAATAATTTACCTAAATCACTAACTAAAGACGGATATGTCTTTTGAGATATATAATCATAACCGTATTTAGATAAATATTCTGATATCCAAACCTCACCATAAGACGCTGGCGTATTAGATAAAAACATCATTTCTCAAACATCCACAGGATAGAGTATGTTTATATCTAAGAGCCGTGCCACGAACCAATGATAATCGTCCACAATCACACTGGCATATCCAACGAATATGACGTAGGCCAGATTTTTGTGATTTCATCTGGACCTTGCTCTAATACAGTCAATCTCTCAAATCGTCTACCAATCATATCTTTAATTCGTAATTGCTTTTTACGACAACCACAAGACTTAGTATGACCATTAATTAAAGAAGACCCACGTGTAATAAACAACTTACCACAATCACACTTACAATGCCATTCTGTCGGAAGAACATTAGCATGTCGTGATAAGACAACAATATTTCCGAATCGTTTATTAGATAAATCAACGAAATTTGTACCAGTTTTATGACAACCACAAGATTTTTGTATGACCGCTTCTCAAAAAGCCTCCTCTCACGCGGGTTTGATTGCCACAGCTACATTCGCATAGCCACATTATTTCACGAGAACCATTCTTAGAAACAACATAACCGTCTTTACAAATAACCTTAAGATATCCGAATTCCTTATTAGTTAAATCAATAAATTTTTCCCATGAATATATTATATCAACACTATCACCATATGTCAACAATTTTATTTAATTTTTCAAAGAACATTTTTACATCACCGCATATGATGCTCTAAAATAGCACTCCCATTACAGGACGTGTATCGACCATATGTCAACCCTGTACTACATTGTAGCCATCGAGCCAGCTATTTTTCGCGCACCGCATTCGCTTCGGCCGCTAACGAGGACGTCATCCTCTGGTCTCTGAACTTTATCCTCAATAATAAGGATATTAGTAACTAAACAAACCCTTGTTTACGATGACTTAGCACTGTTTCCAGTATTTTATTTCAGCATATCATCATCTTATAACTTCTTTCTGCTTTCGCTCCATCACGCTCATTGTTTCTAATCACGTTGTGGCATATAAGCTCTTAAGGTTCTTCCCTAGTGTTTAACTGCTGTAAAGATACTCACACATTACATATGAGCAGCGACTCATTTTTTTGAATAAAATATCACGCCATAAACATCTCTCAATTGCACTTTGTTTCGTTTGTTCGCAACACAAACTCCATGTAATTTCATGGCATCTCCATTACAGAGAATGGTCTGACTATATGTCGGTCTTATTTATAAATAAGACTGTGTATTTTTCGCGCACCACATTCGCTTTGGTCGCTAACGGGGACCTCATCCCCTAGTCGATGAAGGTTATCCGATAAATTAATACTACGGACATTCCTAACTGAACAAACTATTACTATAAGTTTTTTTAATAATAAAACTTATACGATTACTTAGGACCCTAATTAATATAGGCTTTTTGTTTCACCATATAACCATCTTATCTCTTTTTTTCTACTTTCGTCACTATCGCATTTATCATTTCTGATTGTGCTGTAGCAGATAAGCTTTAAGTTCTTCCCAGTTTTAACTCACAATGATACACACCTGTCACCAGATATGCACAGCACTTTAATTAACTGAAGTGTTTGCAGGATTAATGTAAATTGTTGGTCTTGTCCAAGCTCCATATGAAAGAAATAAATACTCATTCCTTTCTGCACCGATTTGCAAAAATCGGCTCTAATTTTTAGCATTTATCATTACAATAAATGACTGACTATATGTTAAGGTCTACTCTTTCGAGCGATTCCCCCAGCTATTTTTTTCGCGCACCGCATTCGCTTCGGCCGCTAACGGGGACCTCATCCCCTAGTCGATGAAGGTTATCCGATAAATTAATACTACGGACATTCCTAACTAAACAAACCCTTGTTTACGATGACTTAGCACTGTTTCCAGTATTTTATTTCAGCATATCATCATCTTATAACTTCTTTCTGCTTTCGCTCCATCACGCTCATTGTTTCTAATCACGTTGTGGCATATAAGCTCTTAAGGTTCTTCCTAGTGTTTAACTGCTGTAAAGATACTCACACATTACATATGAGCAGGGCTCAGACACCCGATACTTAGCATCGTCTGGAATCCTGCGATTCCATGACCATCGCTTTGTAAGTTACCCTAACTCGTCCAACATATAACGAGTTTTTGTACAAAGGTTTTTGATTATCTTTAGTTGAATAAGATTCACCAAAATTCAAGTCTACAAGCTGTTTTTACTAAAATCAAAATAAGTTTAGCATAAGCCCGATACTGTTATCGTTAAGTTTTTTATCTTAACATCTATACCATTACGGTATAGTCCAGCGTAACTTTTTGCCACTCGCTCTGCACGAGTGCTATCCGACAGCGAGAACTCTTGGGCGAATTATATTCTTGTGTATCTCAACACAAGTTTCATCGCCTACGCGTTGCCCCTGACTTACGCTTTAATGTAAGCCTTCGGTTCGGATTACGGTTGCAAACCGCTTCCCCGCTTAATTTCTCACTCATAATCTATACTCTACTTGATAGCTTCAGTATAGACGACACGATACAAGCTTCGCATTTAATACACTTTGTATCTTTTTAAATTTGACAAATTTTATTGTCAAATCCTTTTTATCAAATGTGGAGGTGTAACTAGGAACACTGCCTTCGCTTTCTCACTATAATTCAACATAAACTGTTGAATTGCAGGAATATCATAAAGTTCAATTCTTGGCATGTTCTCTATATCCACTATACGTGTAGACTTAAACATAACATTCTTTTCAACATATTTAATATCTTTACCTTTTTGTACTGGTCTTAATTCCGTCATAACACCGTTTTTTACAATCTTTACACCTAACACAGGGTCTTTCATATACGTACGTCCTGATAACGATGTTTGGTAAGTTTTCTTAAACTTAAAATAAAAAGTTTTTATTAGTTGCTCCGTTGAAGGATTTACAATCTCACATCTTAAGTAGGCTTCTTCATTTGGAAAAATACCTTTAAAATAGTATTTAGCCCAACCAGCACGATTTATAGTATCTTCATGCGTAAAGTCTGCTCCTAAATCTTCTTTGAAGTTCTCATCATTATAGGCACGCCATTTACATTGCTTGCCTAATAATTGATATTTACTAATAAAATCTTGATTCATTCTAAAACCTAATCTTCTAGGAAATGACAGACCAGCTAGGTCTACATTCTGAGAAGGAGTTCCAGATGTTAACGTTGATATTGTTTGGTCTGTAAAGAACGACAAGGCTGTTCGATACTGTTATCGTTAAGTTTTTTTATCTTAACCTCTATATCATTACGATATAGTCCAGCGTAACTTTTTGCCACTCGTTCTGCACGAGTGCTATCCGACAGCGAGAACTCTTGGGCGAATTATAGTCTTGTGCATCTCAGCACAAGGTTCATCACCCTACGCGTTGCCCCTGACTTACGCTTTAATGTAAGTCTTCGGTTCGGGTTACGGTTGCAAACCGCTTCCCCGCTTAATTTCTCGCTCATAATCCATATTCTACATGATAGCTTCAATATGAACGACATGATACAAGCTTCGCATTTAATACACTTTGTATCACTTTATCGCAATGCCGTATACAGACGACAGCATTTTTTTCAGCGCCACCCATAGATGCTAATGCCTTGTGCGCATTACCAGCTAGAGTTCTAATTTGGTTCGAAGGAAGCTTCGATGTGGCGTTAAAATACAACGTCATTAAATCCGCCTCTGGCTTATCATCCCATAACGCAGATTTCGCTTGAACTTCATCAAGCATCGCATTCCATTCTTCATCAGGTAAATTCTTATATTTACCATCTTTTATTTCTTTTTTTGGAAATCCACAATCGGATTCTTTAGTTTCTTACTTGTTAATTCTGTAAAGAATTGGTAACAGTTATAAAGTGTAACTCTACCCCACAAAGCGTCCAATTTTGTCTCTAAAGTACGAGCTTCCATGTGAGTTTCCAAAGCAAAACGTCTTAATTCCGTTTCTTCTTCTAAATAATAATCTATCATAGCAAACGCAACCCTTTGGAACGCATTTGACGCTGAATTTGACCACACAGGGTCATCTCCTGCATCATTTGGGAAAAAAATACGTCTGCTATATTTCTTACATACATTTGTGTCTTTATGAAATCACCATTACGAGCAGCTTCTGCTGCTAACATTAATGGGTTGTATATATCAGTTGCCATTGGATTTATCAAGTTAAATTGTACTACTTGAGCACCTCTGTATGTTGCAGGAACATAGAACTTTTTAAGAAGTTCACCTTTAGGGTCATTGACAACCATATTCTGCATCTCTTTTTCACGTAGCCACATGTCTATAGTAGGCAAATGTCTTCAGAGTCGAGCGCAACTTCAACCCTCGGTCGCAAAGGACCTCGCTTAGACTTTCGTCTAAAGTTGAGACTATATCTTAATTCAAAAAGACTATTGTCTTTTTATATAATATATTTTTTTCTTCTATCTGTACACAGAGACATGTCTCAACCTGTGTACGCATGATAGTTTTACTTTCCTGTTGTTACAGTTATCCTCATTTAAAGGGGTGAGTCCTAATCACCTAGTCGTTGAACGTCTATCATAGTAATAATACCTTAGATAGTTCGCTGCGTGAACACCCATTATACGATATTAACGAATTTCTTCACAATATCATCTGTTTAATTTTTTCTGCTTTCGCGACCCCTTACGCATATCATTTCTGATTTCGCTTTGGCTTAAACAGCTTTAGGGATTACCCGCAATAAAATATTAGCTGTTACCCATACGGTAACAGGAGCTTACAATTACTCAATTATTGTTTGCATTTATTTCGACTATCTCTTAAACGATTTTTCATCGCCCATTTCCGTTTCGTCTTACGTAGGCTTCGTTACCTAAAACCCTAACCACGTATCAATAGTGGCTCTACTGGCAGCTTGACCTGCCATAGTCTGTACAGGTTCCTGATTAACAGGCTTCCCACGGGATTTTACCCCCGTTAGCATAAAATTAATATAAATTACATAAGCAATGAGTTTCATCAAATGAATTTAACCAATCCAGAAAATCTGATAAATCATAATCCCAGAATGTTAAATAATTCAAATTACATAGCAAAGCTGTTTTTACGCTTTAGAACATCGCTTACAGTCCACGTATGAATGGCTTTTTTTATATAAATCCGAATGTAAGGCTTTTTCCTTCCAAACATTTAGTTTTTTTCAGCATCTTTGCATTCATCATAAAAAAATGACCACCATGCGAAAAAGTAAACATTCATTTCAATATACAAATCCAGAGATTTGATATAAAAAAATCACATGAAAATGGATATTTTTTTCAGAAGTAAACTCCTTTAAAACATCATTTTTTTACCAAACTTATTAACTAAATAATCATACACTTTAATTTCAGTTGAAGAAGTATTAAACGTATTATTTTTTTCGTTTGGTTTCATTAATCTTAGATGCTCTACGAGACCAACTACCACGCCCATTTAAATGCGAATTAGGAGTTTGATAAAAACATCCAAACTCTGGGTCGATAATTTTAACCTTAGTAAAACTATTTACATATTCAACTTCACTATAATCATAAATATCGCCATGAATAGCTCTAGCTTTTTTTCTATAAATGACTGTTTATCATCTTTATGGTTTGAAGCACATAAAGGACAACCCTTACCTCTTAAATGATGAGTCATATTTTTGATGAAACTCACCATGAACAGGACAAATTATGATACTTTTTAGTACGATTATTAACATAATTATATTTTTGAATAATCATATTTATTATTATGACATTTATTTGCTTGTGATATAACATCGTTAAAATCACGTCTTTGTAAAAGATATCTGTTACAAATACAACAACCACCACGCCCTCTTAAATGATTACTTGGTGTCTGACTAAATAAGCCATGTTCTTTTACATATTATATTAACATTAGTATGCATATTTATATAATTAACTTGTGAATAATCATACTTATCGCCATGTAAAGCCTTCGCTTTCTTAATAAATTCATCTTGTGTTAAACGTTTCATATTATTTTTATACCCCACTGATAATGGAAAAAAAATGTAAAAGGGCCAAACTTTAGTTAAGTAAACCCTTACCACCACGTGTTATTGCCAAAACCCGATACTGTTATCGTTAAGTTTTTTTATCTTAACCTCTATATCATTACGATATAGTCCAGCGTAACTTTTTGCCACTCGTTCTGCACGAGTGCTATCCGACAGCGAGAACTCTTGGGCGAATTATAGTCTTGTGCATCTCAGCACAAGGTTCATCACCTACGCGTTGCCCCTGACTTACGCTTTAATGTAAGTCTTCGGTTCGGGTTACGGTTGCAAACCGCTTCCCCGCTTTATTTCTCGCTCATAATCTATACTCTACATGATAGCTTCAGTATAGACGACTTAACATATAACTTCGCATTTAATATGTCATATGTTTCTTAATCGTATTGACTGGCGCCGTGTCGACAATGTATACACCCGCTGGACGTTGTGTCTCATAATAAGGTAACTCCCAGTCACCATTTATTAAATCAGCTAGTGTATCATATCCTTTTAGTTTCTCCCTATCAGCATTACCTGGATTATAGGGAATTTTACGAGTATCATAGTATTTTCTAACATCTTTATCGTCTAATACACCTGATACTGTAAAGAGTTCATCCATTAATTTGGTATCTATCATATCCTTAGATGTCATAATAGGTTTACCATTATCATCTAACAATACTTCACCTTTAATGTATTCTAACTCGCCATCTTCATCATAAATATTCTCTTTAGCCCTAACACTTACATCTACAGGATTTAATCCTTTATTTGTGATAGCTATATGAGATATCATAGAAGATACAGAGACACTTGAATGTGCTCCGATATCTGGGAAGAAGTCAAAAGTCTTCATAACTTCTTCTGGAAGTGCGATATGTTGGTCATTTTGATATTGGTTGATGTCTGTAGTATCACTCATCAAATTTTGAATAACCAAATTACGCATTAACATTTTGTAAATTATTGAGAAAAATAACAACGAACTCATCATTGTTAATAATAATTTAACAAAAGTGAATCCAAAACTAATATGGAACTTACCAACAGCTCCCGTTTTACCCATATCAATAAATAAATTGATAAAGGATGCTACTAATGAAATGAAAATCCAAATAGCTATTGCTACAAATGCTGTAAGCACCCAAGCAACAATGGTACGCCCGAGTGGAGATTGCTTTTTCAGTAATCTTAGAACGTTCAAGCTGTTGGTCTTCATAGACATCACGGTTTTTGGACTAAATCTTTTCGGTTCCTGCCTTGCAAGATGTCCCAGTTTTTTTCTTTTTTTGCCATAAACCACTCTTTCCTTTCTTTTTTTATTAATCTATATAAAAAGAAATGGCTTCATCACAAAGAGTCGTGGGTCAGTGTGACGATAACCATTAAATTTTTTTATCTATTTATTAGAGTTAGCATCAACATCGTTATTAACTTCTCTTACAACTTCAGTTTTAACATTATTATTAACTGAATTTAATTTCATGTTACTACCAACTAATACTCCAATAGCACAAGTTGCAACAGCTAACACAACACTTAATGCAATACTTATCATATTACCTCTTTTTTTGTGATTTAGCAAGTAAATCATAACGTGCTTCTGCATTTTTCGTTTGCATCTTTTTAATGCTTGAAGTCTTGCTGAATATTCAGCTTCTTTCTTTTCATCAAGTTTAGCATAATCTTCAATAAGTTTTTTTCTATCTTTTTCTTGAAGTCTTTCTGCTTCTTCTTCTTTATGACTAAGTTTACGTTCATGTTCAGCTTTTTAAAGTTTCAATTTCTTTTTCATTCGCTAACTTATTATTTAAAGCAGTAGCATTTAGTTCTTCAACTCTTGATGCGAACTCAGCTGCTTGAGCTTTAATTTTCGCTTCATATTCAGATGCTACTTTTTTTCAGCTTTTTTTCTATTTGAGCAAGTTCTTCAGCTAAAAGCTTTTAGTATGAGCAATATCATCTTTTCTATTTTTCATCTAAGAAATTCATAATTACTTCATGCATTTTTCTTGTATTCTTCTTTTTCTTGCTCTAAGCAGTTTAAATACTCATCGTAAACATTTTTGAAGTGTAGCACTCACACCAGCATCAAGAAGACTTGCTGCTTCACGCTTTCTATCCTCATGCATTTTACGCACTTGTTCTTCAGTTTTATAATCTATATCTAAATTCATATTAGGTTCTAATTGCATAATATCATTTTTCGTGTTGAGCTTCAAGACGAGCACGATATTTAGAAATAGCATTAAGTTTCGCTTCATTTCCAACTTCTTCTAACTTTTCAGCCCACTTTTTGCTCTAACTTACTCTTTTTCTCTGAAACTAAATGAGGAATATCTGCTTTTTGCATCAGCTTGGTTTTTGTAGTATCATTTTTATATCTTTGACCATAAGCTGTATTCATATCTTCATAGTCTAAATCATCTCTAACTTTCGCTACATACTTAGATAAAAGATTGAAATAGTCATTTCTCATTTTAAATAAATTGTCTTCATGTAGTTTTTTTAAGTTTTTAAATTAGCTTCTTTGCTATATTCATTTTAAGTAATTATTAATCCATCCTTCTTCTCTATTCTCTGGGAATGGAACAAAAGTATTAGATTGTAAAAACTGTAAATCAAATGGTTCTGTTGTAACTTCAAGTCCAAGTTCATCAGAATAAAAATTTTTCTCTTAATTTCTTGAGCAACAGTATCGCTATCTACAATTTCTTCAGACTCATCGGAATTGTCGTCATAATCTTCATCTTCTAACTCGTTTTCTTCTTCGTCCTCGTATTGTTTCTCACCTGTAAAATGCTCATTTTCATTAAGGTCTTCATCACTAAAAGAAGGTTCTTCTATATCGTCTTCAAATTCTTCTTCATTAGAACCATAATCTTCGAACTCTGTATCATCTGCATCTTTTTAATAAATCGTCATCCAAATCATTTGATTCTTCAGCATCTTCATGTTGTTCTTCTTCTTTTTCAGGTTCTTCTTCCTCATCTAAGGCCCATTCAAAGCCTAAATCGGCTAATAAATCCATTATAGTAATATCTTCAGTAGCTACTTTTTGTAAATTGTTCATAATTACATTTCTACACTAGTATCTTCTACTGACGCATCTTCTAAATCAACCAAAGCTACAGTGTATCTAGCACCAGATAATAAGCTAAATTCATCCATTATATCTAATGTATCTACTGTTGGTATGATAACCATACACTCATTATCTAGTAAACTTCTAGGTATAAAAGTCTTAATTGAACCACTATTTATCTGTTCAATTATTTGACCTTTAGTTTCATCCCTTCTACTCTTTTTGTCTAGTCCACCAATATCTTCTGTGTTCAAGTATAAACCTACAAAAAGAGTTTTTTTCCATCTCTTTCGCAAAAGAAAAAGCAGTGTTCTCTTTCATATCATCTATTGCAGATTCTGTAACAGATTCATTTATGATAGAAGACATCATATCACGCTCTTTCTTTTTCTTTCTTTTTCTTGCTTCTTTTTGTCTTCATGCGTAGATTCAAGATTTTTCTACAACACCGTCTTCAACAACTTGCTCTTTATTTTTTTCTTTTTTTAAAAAAACTCATAGTACATAATCCTTTCTTCTCTTTTATTTTTTTATATTTTTTTAATAAAAAAACTAAAAATAGTTTCTATTGAGCTTTAATTGTAATGTAAGCTTTTTGACTCTAGTATATTCTTATTGTCATAAGCTGTTTCGCCTTCTACAGTAATACCTAAACGCTTTACACTAGGGTTTGCGTTTATAAAAGCTGCAACCTTACTTGTAACTTCTGTTTCAATTTTAGATACAACATAACGAGCACCACCTGCGTTAACTTGATTCGTGCCATTTTCTTTAACTAAATAGTCTACAAGACGACTCTTTACTCCTTTTTGGAAAAACTACTAACTAATTTGTTGTTCTCACATTCAAAAATATAGTTTCACGTTATGTTTATCCCATACATTCTTTTGTAGTAAAAGAAGTTTTACCATTGCTATTTGTGAACGAGTTTCCTCAAGTAATGGTGCAAATGGTACAATAGCATCTATACGTCCTATAAGTTCTGGAGGGAACTTATTATTCTTAGACGTTTCAGATAAAGACGTTCTTATTAATGTTTCGTACTTTTTTTAAGTTTAGTATTACTATCATCAGTACCAACAGATTGCTTACCTACTTGTTCATAAATTTCAGATGCAGCGTTCGTTGTAAGTATGATATAACTATTAATAAAACTTGTCTCACGTCCGTTTCTGTCTGATAATCTACCATCATCTAATACTTGTAACAAAAAGTCTTGTTACTTCAGAACATGCTTTTTTTCAATTTCGTCTAGTAATAATATCGAGTAAGGTCTTTCCCAAACTCTAGTTGTAAGCATATCTCTAAAACGCTCTAAACTATCAGGGTTAGCATATTCTGTCATATCGAAACGTATTAATGCTCTCTTATCTTTAAATAGTAAATCAGCAAGCTGTTTACACATTTCAGTTTTACCTACCCCTGATGAACCTGTAAATAGTAAACTACTCATAGGTTTTGTCGGGTCATTAAGTCCCGCAACACATATATTAAGCCTTTCTTCTACAGCAAGTGTTGCAATATCTTGTGCTAAAATATGAGTATCTAAAATACTCTTTATTTTTGTCGCATCAACCTTAAAAGTTACATTAACACCTTCTGTTGCGTAGATAATATCAGCTAATAATTTATCATCTAAAGGTCTATTAAAAGCTCTATACCATCCAACCATAGCATCCAATATCAATATTGATTTACGAGGTTGCGAGTTAGCTGGCACATATCTATTTGTGTACTCATAGATTAAATGATAAATATGGTCATCATAAAACAAATTATCTACACCATAAACTTTAGCCATATCTTTTTAAGATATTAACAGTTAAGCTTTCATCTGGTTCTTTTTAAATTTATTCTTGTAAGCCTTTCAACAAGAGGTTGGTTATCTGACAAATAAGCTCTAAATTCCACAAAAAGTTGTGGCTGCTATTACTCTGATACCACGTGTCCCTGAGTCTGCAAGTTTTTGGCTTTAATGCTTCAACAGCAGCAGGTGACATTTGAACTATTTGATGAAACTCATCTATAAATAATACAAGTTCCTTTTTTTCTCATCACGAGAAAAATGCTTCAGCTTCGTCAAATAAACCCTTAATCCCAGCAGCAACAGCCTCTGATTGAAGTGATGCGAGCATTCTAGCAAGGTCGACTTCTAAATAAAGTCTATTACTATCTTTTTTTCATAACACCTTGAACTAATGCAGTCTTACCAGAACCAGCAGGAGCTAGCAAAATCACATTACATAACTCTGGTCTTGAAAATGTTGCAAGTATCAAATCCATTTCATAATCACGGCCTATTATATCTCTTTCTGCTTCCTTAACAGGAGCCGTGTAATTATGCAAGTATTCGTATTTGTCAGGTATAGATTTCATGATTTCTACCATGCACATTTACCTTCCTTTCATCTCTTTCGTTTATTATAGATATATTATAACATATATAAAAACAAAAAAAGCAAGCATTTATATGCGATTTTTTTGAAAAATACGGTGACGTCTTATAGACGCTCACCGTATGTTGAACCAAAATTAGATTGATGGTTCGTCAACTTCTTTTTGAAGCTTCTACTGCTGGAAGTTCTTTTTCCGTTTTCAGCAGACATATCCCTAAAAAGCTCTAGCTGATTCAACAACTTTAGCTTGTTTTTCAAGGATATTTTTACCAAAGTATGGGTTTTTTTAGTAGGTGCCATATCTTTTAGCAGTGTTGATAATTAATTGTTTCTTAGCATTTTTGCATAAGGTTAGCTTGAATTCCATAAGTTTCGCAAGATTCTTCTTTACCTAGAACTTTAGCTTGAACTACCTTTTTACCAGCTGCTTCTTTAATTTTTAGCAACTTGTTCATTTGAATAAAATGCTGTGTGAGAAACGAATTCTCCACCATCTTTTCCCTTAACCTTTTGATTAGTTAAGTGTGGGTTAGTATCTGCTTTCTTGTCACCACTTAAAACTTTGTCTGGACTTAATAATGAATAGTCAACTTGTACGTCTAACCATTGTCCAGTCACTTTGCCGTCAATTTCACAAGGACGCATATTTGAAACGATTAAATTAACGTCTTTTAATGCTCCTGTACCTCTAAGAGTAGCCATAATAATACCTCCAATTTCTATACTCTGCGGTTTGCTTATCTCAAACCTAGCATAATTATACCACTCCTATTATATTACGTCAACACTTTTTTTATTAAATTTTTTTATAAAAATTTTATGAAAAAAATCAAAAAGTTTGCATGAAATCTAATCTAAAGAATTATTACAAAATTGTAATTTTATTCGCTTTCTATATCCATAGATATAATAGCTGACTGAACAGCACGTTTTTATATCCATTCCTAAGTCTTCATCCAATGAAACGGTACGGCCAATATGCCTTTTCTGACTACCATCACCCTTTCTAGACTGAACTACTTTTTAAAACCACTAGCGTACTCATCAGCTAATGATTTCATTACTTCTACATCTCTTATAGGTAACTCACTTACATAATCCTCTTGCCCTGAGTCAATTAAATACTGCTTAGCGGCCATACAGGTACTATGTCTAAATGAAGCATAGCTTATAAACCTATTTATATTTACATTACTTACATTTTACATCATAAGGAAAATCATAACCTAAATGATGTAAATCAAGCATTTTAACATCGTCAAAATCATACATTATTTCTCTTTTTATACTTGCCTTACCTTCCTCTGATACATCGTAAGATAAACCTTCATCTTCTAGCTTAAACTGAAAAATCAGCCACCTTCTTTTTGGTAACGCCCTATCATATCTTCATAGCGTTTATCTAGTACATGTGGCGCTGTTAATATAAAACGTCCACCATCTGTTTGGTGCACTCGTTTCCCATAATCCTCAGCCACTTCAGGCGTCTTTATTTTACGCATATCGCTATCATCAATCATTCTCTCTAAACGTTCGATTCTATGCCTATATTTTAATATATCATCAAACTCATCTTTAAACTTATCATCTGGCGGTAAAAAAACCTTAAAAAAAGATTGATATTTTTGACATAAGCATTGCATTATATTCTTCTTCTTGCTTATAAAAAAATTATATAAAAGCAATAGAGTCTTCAGATACCCTACCTTCTTCTTTCGCTTCTCTATAACTCTCGGCAGCATCGTGGTATCTTTGCCTTTCCTTTTTTTATGATGACGAAGTCTAGATGAATATGACCTAAGCTTAAAGCCAAATTCAACCATCGGGTCTGATGTCTTATCAGCCATATCTTGGTAAGACATACTCATAACATCAAGCATTGGTGTTCTTGTTCTTTTAGAATAATTAGGAACATCTCTTAAAAACAGAGTAAACACCATTCATACAGTCTGTAATAAGCCTTTCCCTACCATTATTTAAAAGACGTCTATAATCACGACCCGATAAATCTTCTTTATTTCTTCTCTCATTAGCATATTTATCTATATCACGTAATGCTTCCTCATAGCCTGAATCAGGTTGGTTCAATAGTTCTTCAACATACTCTCTAACTATCGCATTCGCTTTTTTTCATCTCCTCACGATTAGTTCCAGCTCTCCATAATTTCTTATCTTCTGGGAGACATGCAAGTAAGAACTGTATCGGGCCATTTTTTGCCATAATCGTGTGCGTGAATTTCTTTATAAAACACCTTGCGTTACGTCTATCGTATGTTACATTAGATGCCATCATCTTTACAGTTTGCATATCATCTAAACTTGTATCTATTCCACGTCTTAAAATCCTCATTTCAGTTTCGGATAATTTTTCCTTTTTGTTCTCCGTTTTTTTGCAAGTCTTCCTTTGCCTTTATCAACCATACATAAATGACAATGGACATGTTTTGTATCCACTTGAATTGTGCCAATCCATTCTAAATCAGCAAACTTACGAGATAATCTATTGATACCTTCACATATTGCAAGTCTTAGTTTCATTTGGTCAACATGACCTTTATAATCACCTTTTCTTTCGCAAACAAAATCAGGTGGTACAATTCCCATCTCTTTTAAGTAATCAGGGTCGAACGATAAAACCGTTTTTAATACCGTTTTTCCTTCATCAAACTGCTTTTTGTATATCCTTTGATACCCTTTTTTACTTTGTTGTGGCTCATTGATATATCTTCTATATCATCACGACCAGTACAACCAAAAGCTATACCACCTAACTTTTTAGAGTTTGGTATACTTTTTCTTACAGAAGATACAGTCGCATCCATTCTCTCAGTTGCTTCACGTCTCATCATATATTTTCTTATATAACTATCATTATCATTTATACGAACAGGTGCTAAGTCTTCAACTGCGTCTGTTCTTGCCATATAACGCTCAACGTATGTACCTGGTGTTCCGCCACGAGTTCCGCCATCTGGAGTCTTTACTGAAAACTCATTTACAACAACAATATCTTGTTTTAAACCCACGTTTCGCACTCCTTTCCTTTTATATTAGAAAAAACGAGGCCTAAGCCTCGCCTCCTTTATTACATATCAAATTCTTCTTCGTCTTCTTTGCTATTTATATCATCAACAAGACTTACAAGTTTATTAGGTAAATCTTTTTCTAATAGGTTCATTTTTCTTCTTTTTTTAGGTTCTGTAACTTCTTCTTCATCATCTACGAAAACTATTTCTTTAGAATCTTTGTTTTTCTTCGTTTTTTTGACATTTTTCAATGCCTAATTTCTTGTTTTTTTAGGTTCGATGTAATCTTTCTCAACCTCTTTTTTCAATAAGAATTAAACGTTCGTTAAGTTCTTTTTTTCTTCTTCGCTTTCTACGGCTACTTCTTTAGCTTCTTCTAAGGCTTTTTTCATCTATTGATTTAAACCCTTCTTTAGGTTCTTCTATTATATCTTCAAACTCAATATCATCATAATCCAAGAAATAATCATTAACTACTTCTTTTTCAGGTTCTAATTTTTGTCTTTTTCAAAATATTTTTGCAAAAATCATAACCGCAATCGTCTTTATCTGTAGTTATGCTTAAAGTATCTCTTATATCCACAAATATAAATGGTAAATCTCCTTCGTTTTCAGGTGCAATAACAGTACCACCAAACATTACAGGTATGCTAATCACACTGTTTGACGTAAGTATTGATGGACACTCAAATCCCCTATTAAATAGTCCTTTAAGTGTTAAGTCAGCTATCTGTTCATCTGTTAACTCATAATTAATAGAAAAAGGCACAGTTGATTTTTTATCAAGAGTTACTTTTGTTACATCATAAGGAAAGTCTGCATTAACACCTACACAATTACCTCGAAGGTTTAAATAAGGTCTATTTGGTTTGTCTTTATCCCATGAGTTATGTGTTTCAATAGAAGCACTATTAAGTGCTACATCACAATACCCCACTCTCTTATCTAATTTTTTAACCATATCAGACTTTACTCTACCTAGCAATACGCTATCTAAGCTATTTCTTTTTAAATCCAGCTATAATCATTTTAATTTATTCTCCTTTACAATTATAATTATCTCTCAATCAATATTATATCATATTACTATTAACATTGCAAGAGATATTTTTGATTATTTTTTTATTTACTTTTTTTAAAAAAACAGTATTATCAAGTACATAATTTATAGAAATCCAAGTATACTTTAAAAAAATAAAATAAATAAAACTACACACATTATAGTAAAAAAATAATGACGGAAAAACCCCATATAGATACTGCATCATATAAATGCGTCTCTTTAGATAATCCTATTGTTCTTCCATAAGCTACTATAACATTTGGGATTATTGTAAAAGAAAGACCAATTAGCGACATAAATGCAACGTATAAATATATAGTAACTTTTTACAACTAAACCTACAACTTTCGTAACACTATTTTTTTATCAATTTTTTTCTTCATAATTAACACCTTTTCCTTTTTCTTATAAAAATTTTATTTTTAAACCTTCAGATGTAACTGAAGTTATTTCACCCTTGCCATTAGCATCTATAAAAAGACACATCTTTTTCAGTCTTTTTCATTTATAGTTACTTGTATACCTACAAGATACGAATAAATATCACCTTTGATACCAACAACGTATTCTTCAATAGAATCAACTGTTATTGTCATATTATTAGAAACATTAACACCTGACTTCCACGTTTTTTTCAGGTAATACATAAGTGAAAAAAATTGGTCGTTTTTTTATCTATATTGTATTTAGAAGTAATATTACTTCTTAATTTTTTTCATATTCTTCTATAGTCTTAAAAGAAAAAGACTTCATCTTTTATAAATTTTTTTCTATTAAAAGTCTATCGTTTTTTTAACTTTCAGTTCATCAAGACCTGAGATTATAGATTTGTTATCAGACCCACTACCTTTGGTGGCTGCTTTTACAATAGATAACTTATTATCTAACTCACTAATCTTTAATTCATCATCTTTTTAAAGTTTTACTATCAATTTTATTTAAAAATACAGTAGTAATTCCTGATAAAAACAAAAAGTTAAAAATAAGACAAACTATACAAATTACTGATAATTTACGTTTCATCTCTATTCTCCTTTATTAAATACACTTGCTAAAAAAATTTATTGTACTCGTCTAAATCAGCTTTTTACTACATTAGAGCTTTCTTTTAAACCTTTAACTATATTTAAATTACTAAACTTTTTTTAGATGCTACATCATAAGTAGCTGTTGCATAACCTAAAAAGATATTAGACTCGTTAGACGTAGCATACCAAACAACGTTTATCTTATTCATTGGAAAACTATATGTTGTCTTAAACGTCCATTTTAAACCCATATCTCCTTGAAAAGATAACCAATTTTGGCGTGAATGCTCGTCATCAAAATAAGCACTCATCTTTTTATAAATATCTTGAACTACTTCTTTAGTTGTCGAAACTGTAACGTTCGCATATGAATTTTTGAAGTTTTGCTACTTCAGAGCCTGCATCTGTTGCAAAAATTACGGTATTTATCAATACTCGATTCAAGTTCTTCTTTTTCTTTTCGTGCATTATCAAGTTCAGTCTTTTTAGTTTTAATTAAATCTTCATTACTTGTATGAGCTATAACGTACTTTTCATGTAATAAACTCCTTACAAACCAAACACCAAACGAACCAAGACCAAGAGTAATGCAAAGACTTACACTTAATAATTTTTTTGTTTTTAGAAATAAAAATCTCTCATATTCTAATATGTCCTTTCTTTTAAATATCTCTTATACATAATATTATAGCAGACTTTTAAAACAAATGTCAAGCCTGCTATATAAAAAAATTATTATTATTTCGCAACTGATTGTGCTCTTACATTAGTGAAGTTACCTTCTTTATCTACTTCGTATCTAAAAAGTACAGTACCATCAGCAGAAATACCTTTAGAATTAAAAGGATTCTACTGATACTAATGTAAAAATACACATATTTATCTTCATAAATCTTAATAACTGTTGAGCTTAATGATTTATACTTCATATTAAGCTTATTTCTATCTATAGAGTTCTCTGTTTTTACCATTTATATTCTTTGATATTTTTAGGCATTGGCATAAAACTAGATAGAAAATCACTATCATCACTTAAATGAAAGCTAGATTTAGCCTTCTCTCTTGAACTCATATAACTGTCATAACTATCCCATGTCAGAACTTCTCTTAGAATCTTTTTCCATAAACTTATTGTCGTTTTTCAAATCTAACTTTATCAAAACCTGTTGCATTATAAATAACTTCACTCTTTTTCTTTATCTACAGCTATATCACCTTTGTTAATATTTTTCTTCTAACTCAGTTATTTTTAACGTTATTTTTTTATCTATTTCAGACTTCTTATAAGAATCAGCATAGAACAAAGCACCAACACTAAGCACAAATACTAAACAAGCTGTTAACCAAGCTATTAAACCTTTTTTACTCTTTTTCATTATTTTGCACCGTCCTTTGTCCTATTTTCTTCTCTAGCCTTCCAGATATTGTTCCAGTCTTCTTCAGTCATATCATTAGATGGCTTCTCATCACCAGTCTTTTCGTTTATATCATTTATAATACTATCAATACGGTCTTTTAAGTCTTTTTGTGGATTACCCTCTGGTGTTCCAGATGCTGCGTCATAACCATATTGAGTAGTAAAAGACTTAAAGTCTTTAAAAATCTTTTCGTTTACATCGTAAACAGCAGTCTTAAACATTAATACCTTGCCGTTCTCGTCTTCACAAATCCAAAGACCATCTACTAATGTACCATTAAATCTATATGGTGTAGCAAAAGACCAAATAGCTTTTGTGGATGTTCCCGTATACCACACAGCACTAGCATTTGTAGAAGACTCATCAAAGTGAGCTTTAATAGCATCTTTTGTTGCTTTAATAACACCACTATCAGTTATATCAATAGTTGAATAATCATTTTGTAGCTTAGCTACTTCATTACCTGCTTTAATAGTAGGCTCTATTACATCCACATTTTTTTCGCTTTCTTTATATCTTCACTTGCCTTATCTTTCGTTAAAGAGTCCCCCTCTAATGTAGCAATCTTATCTTTTTGGTCTTGTAACTTATGTTTTACATTAGATATTTTTAACCCTGCAATAACCATTATAGAAATACTTATCGCAAAAAATAAGCCTAAGAAAAACAAGTTACCAATCTTTTTATAACGTTCTTCCATAATACATATATTCCTTTCTTTATTTAGTAATAGTACCAGAGCCCGCACCTTTATATTTCGGACTATTATCAGGTTTTTACAAGTCTGTATATTTCATAATCACCCCTAAAATCAGGACTCTTTTTTTAAAAATAAGTTGCGTCCACACCAACACCTGGTGTTCTTTTCATGATATGACGCTGAAACTGAGTTTGAATTAGGTGTTAAGTCTGAATTACCACCATGAATCTTTTGTATAATCTCATTACCCGTATACATAAATGTATGCCCTGGTGTACCAGCGCTACGTCTTGGTATGATTAATATATCTCCTGGTTGTAAATCCTTAATATCAGTACTTGCAAGACCACCTATTTTCTTCCATTTATCTGATGTTTGTAAATAAGTGTATTGAGCTGCTGTATCTCCTACAGGGTAATCATCATCAGAACCACTCCAACGGATAGCTGTTGCAACACATCTATCACATGAGAATCTTAAATCATCACCGCCGAAGATAGCACCGTGAACCCTATAAAAAAAGGTCCGTTCCATGATTATTAAATGACATCTTCCCTTGATTTGGATATGCAAACGAAACAGCTGCACTTGCAAGGTTACTATTATCATATTGAGATACATGCTGACATTCTGATATAGCCTCAGATGCCTTAGTATCAGTAGCTTGTGCACCTAATTGACCTGCCATATCTATTACATTTCTAGCATAACTTTCATCAACATTAAAACTTGCCATCTGCTCTTTCCAATATTTAGCCATACTTAAACGAGTCGTCATACCATAGGTTGTATTACCTTCATAATATCTCGTAAAATAAAGAGCAGCTTCCTCTGGACTTAAATTACCAGCTTCGTTCTTGTAGGTTTCCCAGAAAGCAGTTCCACCTTTCGCTCCAGTTGTAAGGGATGTACCCTTAGCTAAATAAAGAGCCATTTGGAATTCAAGCTCCCACCAGTTTTGACCTATTGACGTAGATAAACCAATAAGTCTATTACCATTTGTTATCTGAGCAAGACCAACACCCTGGCCAATAAGTTCCATCAGTGTCAATATATTGCTTTTCGTTTATTTTTCATACCTTTACTTCTATATGATGCTATTAAGTTTTTTTAGTATAGCTATCATGGTTTTTTTAATCGCTTCTTGATGTCTAGGTCCGTTTATATTTTTGTGGTTCATTGTAAATTCCTTCTATTAATGTTGGGTCTATTTTTGACTCAGCTGACCAGTTGCCTAAAACTCCAGCTATTGCACTATCTGATAGTCCATACACATGTAATATCGAATAAATCTTTTTTTAGCATTTTCTTGCTCTATTACGTTAGCATCTATTTGAGTATCTAAAACAGATGTCGCTTCGAAAACATTTGTTGAACAGTCTTCTAGCTGTCCATCTTTAATTCCTATATTTTTGTTGATTTACAATAACAACAGCAGAACCAACACCGCCTATAACAGCAAGTGATGAAATCGCTGTAACAACAAGTGTTGCAAAAAGTCGTTCCAACATTAAGTAAACTAGATATAGCACTTACAGTAGTTGTAAAAACTGATACTACGAAATTACCAACAGCTTTTTAAAGCACCAAATATAGTTGAAAAAAAGCCTCCCACTAAACTACCAGCAGTAGATATCATTTGTCCCATAAAAAAATCATAGCTGCATTTGCCATTTGTAGCATTTTAACTCCTATACCTGCTTTCGCAGCCATATTAGCACCCTTACCTACATTCTTTGCTATTTTTAAATGGATTTTTTTCTTACCTTTAGGTTCAGCTTCTTGTACTTTAGCATCTGGTATATAAACATCTGGTTCTGGGTTTGACTTAACATTTTTAATTGACGCATTCGGTTTATTATTAGGTTTCGCCATATTTCTTAAAAACCCCTTTCTTTTAAAAATAAAGGTTCGCCTAATATAGACGAACCGCTTCTTTACTTGTATTCACAGAAGATGACTCTTGAACGTGCTTCGCCATCGCTTCTAAATTTAATATCTTTTTCTAAAAAGTTCGTTTGATAATTAAACTTTGCAGTATAATAAGAACTCCAGCCTTCTATTAGTTTATCTGTATCCTTTTTTAAGATTAACATACTTTCCAGTTTGACTACCAGTGTTTAAGTCTTCTAAGAAAGTACCATCTTTTAAAGTCCACTTAATTGATGATATAACATCACTAATACCCTTTGCATCTTTACGCTTTGCAAGCATCATAGCGAAGAATTGGTCGTATGTCATGTTCTTGTTATCTAATTTATTAATTAAATCATCTAACACACCCCTATGGATATCATAACCCACAGCATCGAAATCATAACCACCTTGAACTAATTTTTTTAAAACTAACATTATATACGTTTTTTTATCAACATCTTTAGTTATACTGTCTCCTGCAATTACTTCAGGAACTGTAGGAACTTGCATATTGTCTGTCTTATCAAGACGTTCAGTATATTCTGATATTTGATTTAACATTATACGCATTTCTTCAAGTTTAGCATCTCTTTCCTCTGCTATTTTTCTTCATTTCATTTGTAACAACAGTTTGATTATATAAATCTAACTTACTAGGCTCACCATCTATATCTAAACATTCTAATGGTGTAGTTCCACTTGCTCCTGGATTAAAGAATATATTCCATTGGTCGTACTTCTTAAAAGAAGCATCTCCTTTTGCATCAGTATTAATCGTATCTTTTACTTCAGATAACTCAACCCCTGAACGCATTGTAAGTTTTAATATCTGTGATGGAAAACCGCCTTTATTAACAAGATAAACTCCTATATAACCTGATGTTCCGAACACATAAATACTTCCTGATGGTCTACTTTTTAAGATTACGGTCTCTACCGTTTAAGTCTGTTGCAGTTAAAAATGATAAATAATTATCTGCATTAGCGGATATCTTATCAATATTATCTGTCTTCATTAAAACAAATGATTTTGATTTATCTTTATTAGAGTAAACTCCTACAACATCAATATTAATATTAGTTTTTGATGATTGTGTCGATTCCGTATAAAGAGGTATGGTACTAAGCTTATCACTATTTACCCTCATATTAATAGCACCAGCATAACTTTACAACAAGTGACATACATACCACAAGAGTAAGAAATGTTAGAGAAAATCTCTCCATACGATGATGTTTATCTAATTTTAAAACCCTTATTATTTTTTTAAACATATTTTTTTATTCCTTTCTTTGCAATTAGAGTAAAATTCATGGCTTTTAAACTGCCCTATTTTTTTGATTTTTTTATAAAGCTTTAGCCATATAATTATATTAAAATTATATTATCTTTTAAAATAGACCTATTTTTTTAAAGCATAATATAAACATTATAGTCTTTTTTTAAGTAATTTTTTAAAATTGCACCCTCCGTCTCCAAGTTTTTTTCTTGAAATTCGGAGGGAATTTTCATCTAATTAATAATTTTTTTACTATCTTCCAATAAAAGATTGTAAAAAGTTTTTTTAGTAGCTATGATTGTCGCACCACCATTACCTAAGTTTTTCGATAGTTTTACTACTTCCAGATGCAATATTTACTAATAAAGTAATACCACCTGTTAAGAACGCACCACCGAAAATGAATAATAACACAACAAACAACCAGTTAGTTTGGCTTCTACCTTGAGACATTAAACCTTTAGCTATTTGAACAGCTGCTACTATAACCATTATAACACCGATTAAAGCTAATAAACTACCACCGATTGTCATAGCTGCATTCTTAGCGTTCTTAAATAAACTGTTTATATCCCATGACATAGCTATGCCACTAATATTTGTTAAAAAAAGCATTCATTATACGCAAATCCTCCTTTCGCAAAAAAATTTCTACAAGCTCTGCTTGTTATCGATATCAAGCAATTACGAAACCAAATGCGTATTGCTATACAATAAGTATAGCATACAATAATTCACATGTCAAGCCTTTTTATGTAAAAAAATTATAAAAAAAGGTAGGTTTAATAACCTACCATAATTTATATTAATCATTTAAACCACCTGGTTTAAATTTTTTTAGATATTTTCTTTTTCATCTATATCTTTCTTTAAAGCCTTCGCCTGTACTATCTTACTTACAGTCTCTTTTACCCTTTAAATCTTTCTTAGGGGATTTAGACCCTTGAGTTTTTAGATATAACAGTATGAACAGACTCTTGATTCATCTCTATAGCTTTTTTTCAATCTGAGTGATATTAGTGAACTTAATACCATCAACAACAGCTGACTGTCCTTGTTCTAACTTAGATTTAGCTCTTTCTAAACGACCACGTTGAGCTTTTTAGCTGAGTAAGTCTAGCTTTATCTATTTGAGTAAGTTCTACTTTACCAGAAGATTTAGGAGACTTACCTTTAGAGTCAGCTTCTTTTTCTAAAAACAGTTTCAGTTACAGTTTCACTTACGTTAATCTTAGATTTAGATGATACTTTGCCTTTATCATCGCTATTATTACTATCACCCTTAACACTAGATACTCCTTTAACTATCTTCTTAGACTCCTTATCGACCTTAGAGTCTTTATCTCTATCAGATGAAGTCTTATCTGTCTCACCTTTAACATCTTTTGTTTTAAGGGAAGTATCACTATCTTTATTATCATGTTCAGGTCTTTTATCATCCGTTGCCTTAACGTCTTTTTTTCTTAGCAGAACCTGCTTCACCTGTATCTTTAAGACTTTCGTTTTTACTAATAGCTTCTTTATTAGCTTCAGATGAAGACGTTCCAATAGCAAGCCTTTCAGGTGACTTATTACCATCTTTATCGTCATCATTATAAGTAATACGCTGTCTATTAACACCTTCAATACCGCTTTGTGTATTACCGAACTCTTTATCTCTTATAGCATCATCACCAGTTGCAACATCTGACTTATACTGGTCTTCTCCTTCTTTCATACCATAGCCAAGAGCTTGACCTATTTTATTAAGTTCGCCACCTGGAGCTGTTACAGCATTAAGAACCTTACCACCGTACTTAGTTGCACCATAGGCTCCTGCACCAACAGCTGCCGCTCTACCAAGAGTATCAGTTCCACTACGACCGCTCGCAGCAGAAGCTGCAACGCCATCAGTTTGGAATAGACGGTCAATGCTTCCAGCAAGTAAACTATCCACTGCTTTTATAGTAGATTTACGCATTCTTATAGCACCTATAAGGAAAGCTATATCAAATATTATTAAGACAAATGTACCAACAAGAACAGTTGTATAGCTACTAGCCATATGAACACCTGGAATTAATGAAGCTGTATTTCCTGTAACGGATTCTAATTGTTCTTGTAATGTATTTGAAAAAAAGTACCATTTAATATCATAAAAACAGTTGCTACTATTTGATATGTGAATATAGTACCTATTATCTCTACAATCATTATCATTGACCAGACTACAACCTGCGCCATTGCTTTAAAGAAACCAATGAGTGCAAAAGGTAAGTGTGAAATAATTTTAATACCTCTCATTAAGTTATTTATAAACATTCCTATCGCATAGGATATTCCTATTACAGTTAAAACTGATAATATAACAACGCATTTTTAACCACATCATAAGTCCAAGCACACCCGTTCCAACGATATTAACTGACCTGTGAGCTGACACAACAAGACCACTTGTCGCCTTACGGCTTGAGTAAGTAGTTATTGATGAGTCAGAGAAATCTGTTGTTAAATAGTTGTACTTAGTTAAACTTGAAAAACCAGGAGAACTTCCGTTTCCGACTTCTATATTATTAAAATCACCACGTCTAGCTTCAGTAGTTCTCCCTCCTGAGTTACCTGAGAATGTTATGGAATGTCCTGATGTACTAGCTCTAACATCACCTTCATCCCCTAAAAAATTTAAAGAACTTTCTTTTTTTCTTTAAAACAGGAGCTCCATCCATATTAATAGCATCATCTTTTTGATAATTCTCATAATCAGATGCTGTTTTTATATCTTTTGCTATATTAACCATCTCACCAGCAGGAATTCTACTTCTATAAAAAGTTTCAAAGTCGGATGGTCCATAGAATGAACCTCCCATGTAACGACCTATCATATCATAAGCTGTTGCAATTTGGTTCTTAACACGTTGAGCGTCAAAAGTACTATCGCCTATATTAGTTCCACCACTTTGTAAATCTGTAGAAGATGCGTTTATCTTAGCAGCTAAACTGTTAAGATTTAAACCTGAATAGTCAACGCTTCCTGCACTACCATGGTCTGCTAAATTAACTTTTAAATTAACACCTTTCGGTAATGCTAAACTACTATATTTTAACCAATATTCAAAGTCAACAAAAGTACTTCCTATAACTTGGTTTGCAAACGGTGCTGATGTAACACCAGAATCTATTTGTTCTAGTGATATAGTATAAAGTCCACCAAGTACTGGAACAGCAAAACCTAAGAATAATAATCTAGTTACAAAAGCTCTTGTATGACTTTTTATTTTATCAATCCCTCTAAGTGATAAAAGAGCTATACCAATGCCAATGAAAAAGGCAAAAAAACTGTAAAGATAAAACCTAAATCTTTTAGTGTTGCAAATATATCTTTTAAACGACCTGCAAGGTCTGTAAAAATACCAGCATTAGATTGTCCTGCGTCTAAATAAGCATCAAATGCTCCAAGTCCTGCCCAAAGCCATGAAAATGGATTAACTAATTTAAGAACAGTTACTACTGCTTTAAAAATTAAATCTGTCATTAATGCTAAGCTGTACATAAACATTACTACAAGACCAGCTAACATTCTAACGATACCTATCATGTCAAATGTTCTATTTGTAACACTATCGATTCCAATTGCATTCAGAGCATGTCCATACTCTACATATTGTCTAATGGTACTATTTTCTTTAAATGAATTATAGCCACGAGACTGCGCTGCTGATGAAAGTCTTGATATTTTTAGAACCAAAAAAATCCTTTTTTTCAAAGTCTTCATCTCTAAAACCAACAAAAATCCCCAGCAGATGCAAAGTTTATATTTGAACCATTGAAATTTTCATTAAATTCCTTTTCTGTAGAAGAATAGACGTTATCGTAATATGAAGCAGCGGCTGAAGCCACTTTATAGAACGATATTTCCTTACTATCGTCTTTATCTGCGTTTACTTTATTCATAAATGTAAAAGAGGCACTCATAATTAATACAAGAGATAACACTATCATAACTAAATGAGATAGTTTATTTGTTATCCATTTATATCTATACTCGAAATCGTTCATTATATACCCCCTTTTTTACGTTTTTTCTTCACTTTATCTTTATTATAAGGTACAAGTTGTAAGTCTTGGTGGAAAACAACATTATCAAAACCACGTCTTATATAACATGTACCACTATCTTTTGCTGTAACAAGATTTTTGTAAATCTGGTGGTATCGCTGCACCAAGAGATTTCTCATATCTTGTAACAATATTATTGCTCATAGTACCAAGTACTGTGTAATCAGCTTTATCAAAGTTATTAAAAATCTTGGTCATCTAACATTTTTGTCTAAATTGCCATAACAAAACGCAACACGACCACCCCTATCATATAAATGAGCGAACTGTGCATTGATATAATCTCTAACGCTTTTGTCAATAAGTTCTGCTCCGTGTATAATAACTGTATCTCCCTTCTGTAGGGTCGAAACAGCAAAACCTATTACATTAACAAGCTGAGCCATAGCAATACCCCTACCACGTCTCATAAGTTGTGAGAAGTCATAAACACAACGCTTACCGTTGGCAACACCATCTATTGTATCAGATGTTTTTACCATTAAATAAATCACCATTAGAAGACAACATATTTTTCAAAAGTACCACTTAACACATTAAGTGCATGTAATTCTTCATCATCTCTAACTGATTGATTTAGTACTTTCGTACGTGCAACAGATAGATATGTTACAAAGTCTTCTAACATTGGTACTTCTTTATGTGGTAGTCCTACAACTCTAAGGTCATCTCTATGCATTTGAGCATTATCTCTCCACATGTTTTTGACCTATATAGAACGATGTTGCTACTTTTTTTCTAAAAGTATTTCTGATAACAGAACGGTCTTGGTCTGTTGGTTCATATGCTTGCTCTGCCATAAGTATTAACTTTTGCATTTGAGCTGCATATATACTAAGTTCGTCTTCAACTTTACCAAACATTTCGAACATATTTACATCACCTTTATTCATATCTATTCTATAAGTGATGTTTTTTTCATTTCAGGTCCCTAATTTATTCAAATCAGCACCGTTCATTATAATATGAACAACACGTCCGTTGTCTAAAAAGACAAGCTTGACCAAGTTTTTGACGCCCACATATCAGAAACTCTAGCACGACCTTCTTCTATGTTTTTATTAAACACTCTATAATCACAATATTGCTCAGTTCCTACAACAATATGATGCTCATAGTTATTTACATCGAATAATACAGCTGAGTTATTTACATCACCTTGCATGTAACCTATATACTCTCCAGCAGCATCTTCGATTCCGTGTGTTACTAAAGAATAAGAACCTGCAAGTTCTGTAGATGTAAAATAAAAACCCTTACCTCTTTTTTTCTCATTCGATTTAAAAAGGTTAGACATCTCTTGTCTTTGTTCTCCTGTGTAAGGAGCGACCCAAAGAGATGAGAACCTATCTGTGTATAATCTTTCTATTTTAGATACAGCTTCATCTAATTCCTCTAAAGTCGGAGCTTTGATTAAAAGCCTACTGTGAACATTTAAGTAAGACGCACCGTTATTTAATTCTTCAGCAACTACTTCTAAATCAGAAATAGCTTTTTTAGCTTTAAATTTTGTAGTGTTTGTACCAGCTTCAGCTTGTGAATTACTATTAGACTGAGCAACACCTTCAGCTATTTTTTGATGAGATGAAATCCACCCCTCGCCCATTCTACTTATTTGTTCAAAGTTTACTGTAACAATATTTTCTTTCATACCTGATGGAATTTTATTAATCCCCCAGAATGCACCAAAACCATCATCTGCACCACTTGTGTGGAAATATGACATTATTGTTGCATAATAATTATCTATTTTTAAAAATAATCACTAAAAAAATACATAACATTCTTTAGCTTTTAAAGTCTTTTTAAAAAAACGGAACCGATTCAAATGACTTATTAACTTTACTATTTTGTTTTTTAAAAACTTCATTTATTAAATCGACTCCTTTCCCCTATAAATCGTCTTTAATACATCTTTTATATCTCCACCAAAAAGTGCAGTGCATCTTTTAAATACTAAACTTGAGTTCTCGCACTCCGATAATAAAATATTTTTGAGCTACAGTAAGTGCCTCGTTGTTATTTGCTTTTAGTATCATATATTGATGTATTGACCTAAAGTGCATGCCAACTTCGTTTCTAATATATTTATAATTCATATCAGCAAGGTCAGCTAAATCTGGTTCATTGCTATCTAAATTATCATAACGATATTTACAAGCATTAGCTGTTTATAAATCTTTTGTGGCTCTTTTTGTTGTTATGAAAATCATTTCGCATTCAGGTTTCATTTTACGATAAAAAGAATCACATCTATCTAAAATAGCTGTTTTGTCTTCGTCAAATAATAAAACAGAAGCAGTTCCAACTACACTGTAAGCAAAAGCCGACAGTTCCATCTAAGAACTTGATATAGCCTGTTTCATCATCTATATCTTCAATACCACAAAATGCGTAAAAATCAGTCGCATTTGAACTACTACGAGTCCAAATGCGTCTCATATTTTTTTAGGTAAATAATTTATCATGCTTATCACTAAAGAACCTTCTGCAACACCAGTTTTATCTCTTTTTAAGAGAGCAACTGTTAAAAACAGCCATAACAAACTAAATAAAACTATAACACCAAAACCTGCTCTACCTATAAATGTCTTACTTATTATAAATAGCCAAAAAAATAATAGACATAATATAACATAATACATATATAATAGGTAATGGCTTGATACTAATTGAACCGTCTTTTGAAGACAAAGGGATTTCAGTATCAACATACGTTTTATTTAAACCCTCTGGTATCTTATAAGATTGCTTTGCCATTATTATTTCCTCTTTCTTTAATTAAATTTAGGTACAATTTTTCTTAGAACCATCAACGTCTTCAAGCGTTACATCACAAGAAAAAAACATTTCCTTTTTGAGAAACAGCTCCTTCTATATGTACGGATTTACCTGCTTCAAGCATTAATATTTCATCTTCTGTAAAATCATGCTTACACCAAGATTTAGGACACTTATCATCACCAACAAAGCCTAATCTTTCAAAACCAACATATTTATGACCATTGTAAACTAAACTATTAAGTTTACCTCTAATATCATAAGTATTTCCTTTAGCTGATTTTAAACCTCTAATTATGATTTCTTCACCGTTACATAGAGCTTCACATTCTTCATCTGTAAATCTGTGACTCATATAAGTTCTAGTAAATTTAACGTCTTTACCCTTCCATTTTTCCTTCGTATTTTTTTCTTTTTCGTTAAAATTATTATTTTCCATAATATTCAAATTTAACTCCTTTCTCATCTTTTTCACTGTTTAATTTCATTGTAGCAATATCGTCTTTAACCATCTGTGCAACTTCATGAAGTCCTACTTCAGGATTAAGTTCACCCTTACTTACAGCTTCCATGTCAGCTATAACTTTTTCAGTTAAATCTAAACTACCAATATGTGTATTTGGTAATAATCTATAGCTCATATCACCAAACTGTGTTATATCTATTTTACCCTTTGTTTCTTTAAGCAAAGGATATTTACTTTTACTATTTGTTACATCTGCATAAGTAGATGTTCTTGTCGCACCAGTACCTACATTTCTTTTTTTCAAGTTGGCTCATCAACCACTTCATTGTAGGTGCTTGTGGCTTAGGCGGAAAGCCTTCATGTATAAATGGACTTGCACTTTGACCAAGACCATTATTATTTAAACTATCGTCATCATTGTCGTCTTCATCATACATAACAGCATGCCATCCAGCTTTTTTTCGGAACATTTGCAGAACCTACAAAAATCAGGATAATTTGTAACATGACCTTTTTGATTCTCATACTCATAATCTTCTGCGAACATTGATAAAAAGTTCTTTGCAAGAAGTACGTAAATATCAGAAGCACCAGCTCCATATTTCGCATCAAGTAGGTCTAAATTCGTTGGTACATTCGGACCAGGTCTGTTCGCACCATGAGCACAACCCGTCTTCACATGCGTTTTTACGTGGCGCTCTGTGAGTTAAAATGCTCGGATTAACACCAACAAGTTTAGCAATTTGGTCTACTTTCGGTAGTAAATCATTAAATTGTTCTGGTGTAATGTACTTATCCTCAGTCCTTGGGTAGGAAACATAGCTGGATTCATATAAACGCTGATAAACGGACAAAAATTTGGCTAGCTTTTAAGCCCTTTGGTGCAAGTTTTGCAGAAAGATTTGCAAGGTCTATCAACTTTGGAGGTGATGTACTTTTTCATCGTCTTAGAGTCAACTGTAACTGATGATATGCTGTATTTATTTGGTACATCATTCTTGTTTTTCAAAAAAATTGGCTCTTTTTCTGATGTATAAACTACACCATTTTCGTCTTTAAATTTATTACTGTAAAATGGAATAGCTTTATAATTCTTTACTGCATCAAGCTGACTACCTACAATATAAACCATTGCTGACTTTAAACGGCCTTGTCTTAAAACTGACTTTCCATCACCAAGTAACGTTGCTATTCTTGAAAACTGCATAGAAAGCATATCCCATCTAGCTCTATAATAAGCTTTTATTATAATCTGAATCATCTAAAAGGCTAGGAATAACCTTTCTTGACTTAAACGCTTTTTGAACTTCCTTTTTCAGACTCGTCTGCAAAAAAACATACGAGTAAATTTTTTTCGCTCTAATATTATTCTCTAAAAGCACTTCAAATGCCAATAATTGACCTTCTGAAGTAGGGTCTACATCGGTCGCTATTACGATTTCATCGCATGTTTTAGCTAGATTTACAACGTTTTTAATAACATCATTAGTACCACTTATTTTCTGTCTTTTTCCAAGAAAATAATGTCTCATCCCACGGTAAATTCTCTAATTTCCATTTATGATAATCTTCTTTTTGTGCTGGAGGTACTTGTTCTTCAGGCAATGAGAACTCATAAACATGTCCACGAAGTGCAGCAATTTGATATTCCTCTCCATTAAAAGTACCTTTCATACCACCTAAAGCTGTAGCAAAGTTTCTCGCTTGCGATGGCTTTTTCATTTATAATAAGTAACATAACTTCTCCTTTCCGTTATTACATTTATATCAATATTATAACATATATTTAAAAATGATGCAAGTATTTTTTTCACAAATAATAACTAATGTTTACAAGCGGACGTCTTTTCTCATTTTAGCTTTAATAGCTTCATTTTGCATAACATGCTTCACGCCAAAACGAGATAAACAAGTCTTAATCTTCTTATCATTAATTCTTTTTTTCTAAAAGTTTCATCTTTCATATGATTATTAAAAGTATCTCTTGCCTTTTGTTCTAAAGAAGAACCTTTTTTTCTAAAGTATACTCTGCTCCATACTTTTTCTTTTCTTGTAGCTTTAGCTATATCTTGAAACTCATCTAATTTAAAAAGCATTATCAACTCCGTACTTATCAATCATACCTTTTTCTCATAATATCACGTCTTCTTTTTTTATCAACTTTATTAAACTCGTCTAAATAATCTAAACCTTGAAAAAGAGTCTTTAATTTTATTACATTCGGATTTGAAAGTCCAAGTTTATTTAATACTCCTTCTGAGTCTAATCCATTAGCATACTCATTTAGAGCTTCATCTAAATCAGCTTTTGAAAAATTATTTTTTTAACAAAATCTATTTTATATTGTAATCTGTCAATGCCTGACAATTCTTTTTTTAACAGATGCCGCATGATAACCGACATCTACGCCTGTTTTTTTCTAAAATATATTCTCTATCAAAACCTCTAAGCACAAGGTCTTGATGACTGTCTTTTTGTACATATCATACACTCCTTATCTATTTTTTTATTGATGATATTATTATAACATATACACAAAGATATGTCAACACTTTTAAAAAAAGTTTAGAAAAAAACAGCATATAATCATTTCTTTTGAAATGATAAGAGTGATATTTTTGAACATTTGTTCATGAATTTTAAAAATAAAACAAGGAGGAATAAAAATAATGGAACCACTAATTTTTAAACGGAAAGTATAACGATGCGAAAATATTTGCTAAAACTATAGAGAACGAACTAATTACACAATGCATGAACCTTTTAAATCAAGAATTTACAAAAAGATTTAAAAAAATAAGAATAATGCCAGACTGCCACGCAGGTAAAGGTTGTATGATAGGTACAACTATGGAGATAAAAAGATAAAAATATGTCCAAACCTAATTGGCGTTGACATAGCTGTAGCATGCTTTGTGTAAACTTAGGTAAAGTTGATATCGACTTTGAGAAATTTGATAATGTAGTAACAAAATTCGTTCCACTTGGAGCCGAAAGACATACTAAAAATTTCTAAAGAATCAGAGAATTTCTTTAATAAAAAGGAAAAATCAAACAAAAAGCTAATATAAATTTAGAGGCTCCTAAGTTACAAATAGGAACTCTTGGTGGCGGAAATCACTTTATCGAATTAGATAAATGCGAAGAAAGTGGTGAAATTTACCTAATTATCCATACAGGTTCCCGTAATTTTTGGTAAACAAATTGCTGAATTTTTGGCAAAAAATAAAGCTGAAGGTGAATCTGTAAAGGATAAACTAATAGATAAAGAAAAAGCTAATAGCTAATCTAAAAAGAGAAAACAGACTATTAGAAATAAACGATAAACTTAAAGAAGCAAAGGAAATAAATACTAAAAATCTTAAAAAGAAGCTAAAAATAAAGAATTAGCTACTATATCAGGTGAAAAACCTTGAAAAACTATCTTTACGATTGTAACATTGCTGATAGATTTGCTACTCTAAATAGAAGAACTATAGCTAATAATATTTTAAAGAACTATTTTTAATAAATCTATAGATGAATTTGAACACTTTGAAACTAAGCATAATTACATCAATGTTGAAGAAAAAATGCTTAGAAAAGGTGCTATCTCTGCTAAGAAAGACGAAATCGTACTTATACCACTAAATATGAGAGACGGTTCTCTAATCGCAAAAAGGCTTAGGTAATCCAGAATGGAATAACTCTGCCCCACATGGTGCTGGTAGAATTATGTCTCGTAGAAAAGCTAAAGAACTTATAGACTTAAATGCTTTCAAAGAGTCAATGGAAGGTATTTACTCTAGCTCAATAAATGAAAGCACTATAGATGAATCACCATTTGCATATAAAGACTGCAACGAAATAATAGACTGTTTAAAAGATACAGTAGAAATAATAAGACATATTAAGCCTATATACAATAAAAAAAGGCTTAATATGAGCTTGTAGTTTGAAAAAGAAAGGAGAAACCAAAAATGGCATATTATAAGTGATAACTATTGTAATAGAGATTATATAAGCTTAATATTTGATTTTTAAAGTAAATATCTTATTTGAAAATGAAATCTATGAAATAGAAGGAACTTTTAGTAAATATTTTTAATGAATACTATACTGAAGAAAAAGACATGTTCTATATAAGTATTGACAATAAATATAGCTTATCAGACAAATTATTAAATAATATATTCACAATTGAAGAATATATAATAAACAATTTAACTAATATAGAACTAAAAAGAAGATAAATCAGAACGCTTTGTATTAAAAACATAACTACTTAAATAACCAACCTGAACGCTATCTAAACGTTCCTACACACTACTTATCAAGTCATAATAGACCTATATTAAGCTATGACTATAATACGCGTGATTATGTAGCAGAACTAACAGAAAATTTAATTGAAGAATTAAAAAAACATTATAAAACTGACTTTAATGAGTTTGAGAAAATAGAAGTGGAATAACTAAAAAGCCCCTATTAGATATTATTCTAATAAGGGTTATTTTTTTATAGTTCAAAAATCTGTTTCATTTTGTTTTTGTTCAAGTTATCGGTGATATGACTTATATCAGGTAAAACCTTACGGTTTTTAGAAAAGGTTGTTTTTGATACATCACCATTTTTATAGCATCCATCGAATTTACATTCGCCATTACAATAAAGCACAACATTTAATTCTTCGTCTTTGTAAATAGAACTAATAGCATGAGCTAAATATTCGCATTTAGAAAAATTTAAAACAAAAGAACCACCAACTGCTCCATTATTGCCTACTTCAAAGACTTCAGAATAACGAAACTCTGAAATTCGTTTATCAATATCACTACCACCTATGCCTTGCATATATTTAACCACCTTTTTATGGTCTTCAGGTGCTAAAGCTTTATTATCAATACAATAAAACGGTCTACCGAAGTATGATTTAGGTACAATAATTTCTCGTTTTTGTAAATCTTCAAACATATTGAAATTACCACTCCCTATCATCATCTCACCATAACCTCGTTTAAATCTTAACCCACTCATTTTAATATACTCCTTATTATTCTAATTCAAAATCATTATCCTTATCATCTATATATAATTCCTCTGCTTCGAACGCTCTACGTATTGTTTCGTTTTTTTAGCATCTCTACCATAACGATAAACATCATATAAGTCTTCGCATGATATATCTCCATAACCATCTGGAAAGTCAACTCTAATGTCACCTTCAGTTCTAATGTAGACAGAATAACCATTAGGTCTATCAAGTAAACGAACTACGTCATTCTTATTAACAACTAAATCAGATGTCATATAAGAATCACCTGACTGTACAGGTAGAGCAACCACAACAGAGCCATCTTTTCTATAAGTTAATTCGTCTTTTGAAAAGCCATCAAGTCTCCCTACGATTGGAACACCTTCGCTATCACAAAGCTCACAGTCTTTCAAATAGCCAAAACCGTCAATATAACCCTCAGTTCTTATATCATACTTAATAAGCTCATCAGGTAATGCTTTACTTAAAAAAATTACAAAACGTATCGCACTGACCACTATCATAATTTCGTACAAACACAACATTTTTTTCGCCTTTATTGCCAGTAAAATAGTGAAAAAGGTAATTTTTTTCTTTTTCTTCAGGCGTCAAATCACGTCTTTCTATTTCTCCATCAACAACCCTGCGAACACCTCTTTCATAAACATAATCTCTATATTCGTTCCACATTTTGTCATCAATCTTACTATAATCGATAACATAAGTATTCTCTTTATCTTTTACTTTTTTTCCACATAGTCTAAAGATGTTAATTTATTTAACAAATCTCTATTTCTATTAGTAAACTTACCTAATGTTATAACACTCATTTTTACAATATCCTCTCTCTCAATTATTAATGGAACTCAACATCACAAGATGCTTCATTAATTATGTTATTCACAAAGTCACGTTGACGCTTTTCGATTAAATATTCGTTCGCGTTCGTGAAGTTTTCGCACACAATGTTAACAGGAACATCACGTACAACTCTACCTTTACCAAAATCCAAGTTATATGAGTTTTTCGTTTAAAAATAACACTTTTTTTGTTCCTACAAGATTTCCTTGTGTTGAAATGACATTAGATTTTGGACAAGTAAACTTTCCAAAAGCTATTGCAGAACTACCTTTTAAGCTAAAAGGTAAACATAACTCTACATTATCATTATCCAACTCAGTTATATACTTGTTAGATAAGTTCTCAATTATCATATTTATTCTGTTTGACTCCAACATCATAGCCACTAGCACCTCCTTTCTTAATTACTATCTAATAGGTCTACCACTATGCCTATTTTCCATTTCCTTGAAATATTTAGACTGTTGCTTAACTCTTGCTACAATTTCGCTCATACCTGGTTCATTAAGGTTCACATCAGACGGTGTCGCCGCTGAATCTTGTCTAAATCCAAGTCTATCAAATAGCACATAAGCAAGCATCAATTCAAGTTCTTCGTTCAAACGAGCTATCTTTTGCAACAGATGCTTCAAGAGCTTTTAACCCTATCATTTATTAAAAGCATTGGGTCTGACTTGTCGTAACTCTTTAAAATAGCTCTTTGTGTAGGTGTTAAGCAATCTGTTATACCAGTTTGAAGTGCTAAATACGCAGCCATTACATCAGGCATACTATACATTCTAGCATTCTTAAAACAAGATGCTGCTGCTTCATAAAGCACATTTGGAACCTGTCTAACTGTTGCCATAGCTACTTTCTCATGTTTAACAACTTCAACTTTTTTAGAAACTTCTTTTTTTCTTAACAGGTTCTTTTTTAGGCTTTACTTCTCTTTTAGGTAGCTCCAAAGATGGTTTCTCTTTTGCTTTATAAACCGAAATAGAAGTACCATCTGGCGTCATTTCAACATCTAAATCTGTTGAATCTTCAGGTTCTTCCATATAAGGGACTGGTTTACGAGAATTTGAAGATGCATCATCTAAAGCTTCTTCTTCTTTTGTTTCAGACTCTTGTTCTTCATCTAAATCTTCTTCGTCTTCCTCTTGGTCTTCTATAATTTCCTTTGTAAAGTCTATATTTTTTTATTTTTTTATTACGATATTCTAACCAAGCAAGTGGGTTATTTATATCTATATTTTTTTCTTATCTTCCACTGCGCATCACTTCCTTTTTCTATATACCTTAATTTTTACTCTAGTTCATAATCATTAGATTTATTACAGTCTAATGATTGAGATAACGACTCAACTTGATTTTTCACGTCTTTTCTGTCTATCTATAACTTCACTATAAACACTTTCACCGATAGTGTGATAAAAAAATCAAGATATTCAGACTCTACTTTAAATTTATCACCGTTCTTGTCCAAGTTCGCCACCTCATATTTTTGGCTCAGTTAAATAAAAAAACCATAAGCTTCACCGTTATTTATCTCAAACATATTATCTTTTGGTAAAGTGATAGAACAATGTTTTTACCTCATCAAGACTTATATCAGCTGAAAAACCTAAATACATATCGACATTAACGTTATCACCATCTTGCATAATAGCACTTGGATGTACGTATTCAAGTTTACCATAAACAGGAACTTCAGTATCAGGATGACATTCAAGTCCATTTTTTTATAACGTACAAAATCTTCACGTAAGCTTCTAAATATAGTGATAACAGAATCAGGTATCGGTTTAGTTAAATAATTAACATCTATATCTTTATAACAATACAAAAATATTATTATTATAACCTCTTGGTGATACCAATTCATACCTCTCATTATCTTTAAAAATAAACATCGTTAGAGTCTTCTTGTTCTAATTTCCATGTTTCAGGACTAGCTACTTCTTTATCCAAGTAATAATAACCATCTTTTTTTCTATTATCACTTTCTTATCCAAAAAGTGTTTTAAATAAATTTCCGTCTTCTAAGACATACTCTCTCATTTTTTTAATTACCTCTTTCTTTAAATACTACAAAATTAATTTCTATGGCAAAATTTTAGCCTAAATTTTAATTTTATTAAGTTTTTTTAATGTAATTACATGTCTTACTATTTTTTTAAATCAAAATTCAGGGCTAATTTTTAAGCCACAAATATTTCTTATTAAATGTCTTCGTCTTGTTCCAACAAATAGTTGTCACCTCTAGTAAGACCTATCAAACTATCAAAAACCTGAAACAGTAACTGACTCTAATGATTTTTACATTTGAAGACAGGCTCGTTATTACTTCAATTAACTGATTAAGCCTTGCTATCTCAGCTGTAGGTAAATCGTAATCGCCATTTTCTTTTTTTATCATTTCATCAAACGCTAAATTCAAATAGTCCGATGCACTCATTTCACGCCTTGCTGACCAATACATAAGCCTCTCATACTGGTCTGGATTAAGTCTTACATTTAATCTTTTAAGTTTATCCATAACATATTTTTCCTTTCTATTTCTTATCTGCCAATTTCCATTCATCAAATGCTTTCTTATCATTAATATCAACATACTCTTTTGTATCATAATAATAATTAGCATCTGGAACACAAACCAATACGAAACGCTTTAGGGCTCTACCGTTCGGATTATTACAAGTTGATAACATTAATGTTCTTGTGTCCTTATCAACTTTAACAGGTGTTTCGTATCTACATGTGTCTTTTATATGGTTTATAAGATTTTTCATATTCACTTGAACCAAGTTCATAAGGTTGGTCGTAAATAATATCGTCTCCCCATAAGTCTACAGCAGCCCACACACGCCATCTTTCAGAGTGGTCTGGATAGTACTTATATACATAAGGGTACGATGTAGCACCGTTTAAAGCGCCCCAACGAGATGGTAGTTTTGAAAACTGCCAATCTTTCTCTCCGTTATAGCCAACCATTTTATGACCTAAAACCAATTGATGAGCGTCATCTGGTGTTTCGCCTTTTGAGTTTTTCGGTAGTGCTGGGAATAAAAATGAACCAGCTGTGTTTCGTCTACCTTTCCAGTCTCTTAAATCATATTTATACTCGTCTACTACGGGCTCTCTCATTATAGCTTGATTTATGTTTGTCCCATTAACATAAAGCCAAGACTCAACGTCTTTATTAACGCTTTTAAGACTATCAAAATCAATACGCTTTAAAAGACTTTCATCAATACCGCCCCACACGTTATTATTATTAACAGGTTCGGTTTTTAACCTCAGCATCATCTTGCATTTCTGTAATAATAGTCTGGTCTTGCTTCTGCTTATCAGACTCTGTCTTAATATAATATAAACCAAAAACCCATACTACAAGTTAAAATGCTTCCCATTACTGCATGTAATATATTAACTTTTTTCATACTTTTTCCCTTTCTTTATTTAAAAATTTTATTCTAATTCATAATCAATAGAACCTTTATCTTTTAATGTTTCTGCTAAATGTTCTACATCTTTTTTTCTTTCGTTCAAGTTTTTTTCTTTTTCTTATCTAAATATGATGAACTTCCTTCTTCAAATACGTTCTTTTTTTCTTAAGTTCTTCCATCAAATCTCCATCTTTTTAAGTAAAATAAAAACATAATTAATCCTCCATCTTTCTTAATATTATTACTAATATTATAACATAAATTATAAAAACGTCAAGCAAAAAAATTACATAACCCTTAATAAAAAGGGTTATTTTTAATTTAATTATTTATCAAACTTTCTTCTTTTTTTATTGTAAGCACTGTTCCAGCTACAATAGTTGTAACAACTAATACAGCCCCTAAAACAAGTGCATAAGAATCAAGACCTGTTTTTTTAATTTAACTTTGTTTGTAGGTTGTTCTGGTTTTGGTTCTACCTTGAAAGTAACTGTTTGGTTAGCATCTTCGATGTCAGCATGTGTTGCTACGATTATATCACCATTTTTTTAACAGTTTCAAAAAGCAACAACTTTTTTTCAATTCCATCAAGACTATCCACATTGAACTTAAATGTTACAGTAGCTGTACCTTCAATTTTTTTCAGGTGTGAACTCAGCTGTAGCAACAACTGGTTTACCATTCTTATCTTTAAGAACTCCACCGTCTACAACATTACCGTCTTTGTCTACTTTAGCGATATGAAGTTCACCTTCAGCTATATATTTAGTTCCAACTGTTAAGTTAGAGTAAGCTATAACATCGTTAAGAGTAACTTCTGTACCAGCTTTTGTATTAACAGTATGACTTCCGCTTTCATCAGTTAAAGTTGTTCCAACTTTAGGAACTTTAACTGTTTGGTCTTCATCATTAATATCAGCATGTAAACCGACAACAACGCCATCTCTTGATAACTTTTTCAAACATTACAGCTGAATGTCCACCTAATAGGCTTGCATCCACAGTAACTTCCATATCAATAACCATATCTTTAGAGTCAGCAGTGAATTCTTTTTCAACTAAAATAGCTTTGCCGTCTTTATCTTTTAATTCACCTAAATCTTTACCGTCAATACTCTTAGCATGAGCTGTAGCAGATAATTTATAAGTTTTACCTACGATTAAATTAGATAATGTTACTCTATCAATTATCTTTTTGTTCTTTATCAGCTGCAATTTCTTTTTAATCCATTTTGAAGAAGTAGCATTAGTTTTTACTTTTAGGTAAAGTAACTGTTTGGTTTTCATCATTAATATCAGCATGAACTGCAAGTTTTTTTACCATTATGTTCTAATGTTTCAAAAGCTACAACAGTTTTTCCAGCTACATCAACGTTTTTAAATTCAAATACAACATCTACAGAACCTTCTGATTTAGTAGGTGCAAAAAGTAGTAGTTGCAGTAATTTCTTTACCGTCTTTATCTAAGAACGCTTTGCCAGTTTCTTTATCCATTAAAGTACCAATTAAATTATAGTTCTTGCCTACTTCTAAGCCTTTATAAGTAACCTTATCTACTAATTTAATTATTTCGCTTGATGCATTAGCTTCTTGCTCAATATCACCAGATAAGTTAGTCTTAATTTGTGGCTTAGTAACAGTTTGACTTGGGTCTTTAGGGTCTTTGTGTTCAGCAACTAATTGTCCGTTTTGATATAAGAATTCATAAGCTACGAACTTTTTCAGCCTTTTTCATCTAAAGTATTTACATTATCAAAGTTTACTTCAACATTTCCGAAGTTGATGTTACATCAAACTCTTTTTTTCAGCTGTAGCAACAGCACCTAAGTCGTTGTCTTCAGCATCAAATGCGTGTAACTCACCTTTTTAATAATGCTTTTTGTGCCTTTTTGTAAGACCTGAGTATTCAACTCTATCCACAAGATTTACACTTTCAGATGCTGGAACTAAATGTGTTCCATCATAAGTTAAAAGTAGTTTTTTACATCTATAGGTTGGTCATCAATTGTGCCATAATCTAATTCAATTCCATTACTTTCATGATTTCCGTATTTGTGTAATGTAACTGTTACATTAACTAAATTATAACCCTTATTTGCTTCAGAACGAAGTTCTTCTACAGTATAAGTGTCATATGGGAAACTTCTAAGGTCATCTTTAACTTCTACATTCTTATCAGAACCGTCAACTGTATAGCTTCTACCATCTTTAGCCCAATGAGTTTCAGATGGTTTAACTCCAGTAAACCAAGTTCCTGCTTCATTATCTAACTTAGAAGCATCTTTAACAACATAATTACCATTAGCATCGATTTCAATAGCACCATTTGTTATAGGTGAATCTGGGTCGTTACTATTCGTTTTTATTAGTATTATCATTTGCAGAGGACTTAAATTGTCCATTTTCGTCAGTCACAATAATATGTTTTTTTCACCTGTAGTCTTAGATGTAACTAAGAATGCTACATTATTCATACGTTCAGCAGTATCATCTGCTTTTTTATTGAAATAGAAATCTTCACGGATTACTTGGTTATTAGATGAGCTTTCTGCTTTATCAAATAACTTAACTTCTCCTTCTTCTCTGATTGAGAAAGTAGACTTCCATGCTTTAGATTCTTTATCTAATAAATAACCTTTGCTTACACTTACTTCACGAACTTCATAAGTTCCGTAAGGTAAGTCATTTTTACCTGTTTTTTTGCAACATATGTTTTAGTTTCTTCATCAAACTCAGTTGCGATAGTTTTTAACAACTTCGCCTACTTTATAAGTTTTTTTCCGCCAACTACAACATCATTTTTGTGATTTGTTAACTATTTCGTAAACCACTCCGTCAAGCTTAGCTTCTCCTAATGGTTTAGATTGTCCAAGTTCTCTATCAAACTTAGTTACAGAAACGCCACCGCGTTTAACCGCATTGATATTTCTTTGTAATTCTCCACTATCTTTATCAAGAGTTACCATTTCACCATCTTCCCTAATAGAAATAGTTTTAACATAATCACCTTTTATTATAAGACTCATTCGCTTCAACTTCGATTACATCATATGTTCCGTAAGGTAACACATTAGCTCCAGTTGTCGCTTCATAGCGTCCTGTTTGTTCATTTAATTTCGTAGTAATTTGCATTACTTCTTGTCCTTTTTCATAAGTCTTACCATCAACATGAACTTTATTAATAGACTTATTTACGATTGAATACTTAATTCCAGCAAGACTTCCGTCTCCTTCTGGTTTAGATGGTTGTCCATCTAAATCTCTATCGGCTTTTAACAACAGTTATTCCACCTTTCCAAACACCGTCAACGTGGGCACCTATTTTAACGCCTTCTTTAGTTTTTACATTCGCTGCATTATCACCAAATAAAACAGCATTTTTTTAATAACAGCATGTCCATTATCATCTACTACAACAAAAGACGTAGCTCCTTGTGTAACAAGACCTCGTTTAGATTTAACTTCAGTAATTTTTTTACATAACCTAATGGGAATGTATTATCATTACTTTTTAGTTTTTGAATGGCCAAGTTCCTTCAACAGGTATTGCTGTTGTAAATTCAAGTAAACCTTCATTATTTGTTTCGAAAAACAGCACTTGCATCAGGTTCACCTTCACCTGTTTCGTTTGGATAATGTTCTATTTTTAAATTGAACACCGCTTAAATCAGGAGTATCTCCAGACGCTTCACCAGCGTTATCGAAACCAGATGATGCCTTTTTGTACCACTAAAGTCATTGGGTCATTAATTGGTTCCTCTGCCATAGTACCATCCATTGTTACAGTTGAAGTCTCACCAGATTTAACTGTAAATGGTAAAATACCATCATTTACTAAATAACCTTTAGCACTACCCGCTAACTCTTTTACATAATATGTTCCTGTTGGTAAAGTAACTTCTGCTGATGTACCATCTGCATTATCTATAGTTACTTCTTGTACTAAAAGTAGTAGCATTCTCATCAGAATAGATACCGTATTTCGCGCCTACCATGTTATACAATGAGTTACCAACTGTACATTCATGGATAGCTGATACTTTAACTAATTTAGCTTTACCTGATGGAGCTTCATATGCTTGTGGTTCGCCTTCTGCTACAGCGTAAACTATAACTGTTAACTGTCTTGAACCAACGCCAGCATTGTCAATACCTCTTTTGTAAATATAGTTTCTCCAATCTGGGCTATTATCATCGTTATTATAAGCTACAGACCATCCTGATGAATCAGGTAATTCAGATGCTGTACCTGGTCTCATGCCTGAGAATCTTTTAAAGTCTTGAACGAATTTAGCTAATGTCATTTTACCTGCTACGTTCTTAGTATAAACACCGATAGCTCCTACTACTCTAGCTCTACCTGTTTTAGAACGAGCTTTTTGCTTCAGCTAATGCATCTTGGGCTGCCTTTTTCGTAATAAGGAACATACTCTTTATGCATTGTTCTACCTGTTTCCTTTTCTATAAGGTTCTTCATATATGCAATACTATCTTCATCCCAACCTTGGGCAGCATCACCTGAGCTAAAATCATCAAACCATACAGTGTAACCGCCTTTAGCGTTATCGCCTACAGGTTTATTAGCTCCACCTGTTTGATTTCCATTACCATCAGCACCGTATGAAGACATAAGTCCTGCTCCGATGATTGTCATAGCTGTCATCGTTAAAGCTAAAAAACACCAGCAGTGACTTTCTTATTAAGTCCCGATAATTTTTGTTTTAATGTGTTTTTAAATTCATAAAATACATTACTCCTTTCTTTTAATTAAATATTTTTGTTCTGAGGAATTATTTACTTATAACTCCAACTTTTCTAAATAAGACCCCACGACTGGTCACATATATAATACCACATATGAATATAAATGTCAACACTTTTTAGAAATTTTTTTAAAAATTTTTTTAATAACAAGCAATGCTTGTTTGAGAGTAAGTTTGAGAAATAATCTCAAAGAATAAAAAAACTAACAAATGTTAGTTAGATAGTTAAAATAAGAGATAATAATCTTATAATAAATAAGTCTGGGTGTAAAGTAATAAAAAAATAAATAAAAGGCCCGTAGGAACTGTTTTAAATAAAAGATAAAAAAATCTAAGTCTCTTATAAAATTAAAAATCTAATAATATAACGAAGCAAAAATCATTAAATAAAGTATATATAAGAACAAGGCTTGGCAGTGTATTATTAGAAACTTATAAAAAAATTATATTAAATTATCAGGAGGACATTAAAAATGGCAACAATTAATATGGACAATTTTGGAATGGCACACGGAAGATTAACAAGTAACCCTACTTACTTTGATAACAAAGACGGTTCAAAGAACGTATTTGTTACTGTAGCAGTAGCTAACAACTATAAAACTGGAAAAGAAAGAAAGAGCCAATTCATTAGATTAAAAGGCTTCATTCCAGCTAAAGGGAAAGGTAACGGCGTATATGACTATATGCACGAAGGTGACTTAGTAAGCATATCTTTCGAAGTAAGAACTAATAACTATGAAGACAAAGCAGGTAATAAAGTATACTCTCAAGACCTTGCTATTACAGGTGTTCAATTAAAAAGAAACTAAGAAAGCTCAAGAAGCTAGAGCTAAAAAAACGCTGAAGAAGTTGCTGAAGTTCCAGCAGACGAAGAAGCACCATTCTAATTAAACAATTAAAACCACGCTATTTAGCGTGGTTTTTTTATAATTTATTATTTGAAATCTTTTTAATGCTCAAATTACTTATTTTATCAGTAGATAATTTTTAACTGCTTATCAGCAATTAAAATGTCATCTTTCATCTTTTGAAGGGTAGAAATAGCTTTATCTATGTTCTTAATAGCATTATCATGATGTTTGAAAACGCTAGAGACATTCTTATTAATGGAGTCTTTGCAAGATTTTTAAATCCATTTCAAATTGGTCCACATCTGTTTGCTGTTGTTTTATTAGACTTAGCTCTTTTTCTTAATTCATTCATATTTAGTGATGCGTTTCTAAGTACATTAAGAATAGTAATAAAATGATTAGGTCTCACAACGTACATCTTCTCGTACTTGTGGGATACATCAACAATTCCTATGTTGTAATATTCAGAGTCGGCTTCTAGTAAAGATACTAGAACTGCGAACTCGCAATTCTTATCTTTTCTATCTTTATCTAGTTTCTTAAAAGAAATCTTCGTTTTTATGTTTCGTCTTTGTCGTGTCTATTTCGTTTTTTTCATTTCAAAGATTATAGATAATATTTCATTTCCTAATTCATCGTATTCTCTATAAATGAAATCTCCTTTAGAACCCTAAAGTTATATCACTATCTTTTTTTCAAAAATAAACGCCTCTAGGGAGGGCTCCTCTTATTTTTTTCAAATTCTAAAGAACAATGTTGTTCCAGCGACTCACCAACCATTTTTAGTCGACATTTTTAGTTTTTTAAGTCTTTATAATAATCTAATTCAGTTGATAACTCTTTTAGCTCCTTTTTCATGTTCAGCTTTTTATTTTATCAATCACTTTGGTATATTTTTAATTCTATATTTAATTTATCTAAATTAGCACTAGATAAAGCATCATTAACTTTTTGTATCAAGGAGTTCTTTAACTCTTTGACTTACAGCATCTTCAAAAAGCTGCATCACGAATCTGTGTCATAACAGAAATAAGTTCAGTATCATTAGTTTTTGAACACACTATTGCAATGTGGACATTTTATATCAGTCATAAAACCACACTCCTTTTATTTCTTCTTCTTTGCTCCATATTTTGTTACAGGTGTAATCTTTGGATTATCATAAGCTGTATCATATGCATGAATAGGTGCATATCTAATAATACCAACATCTAATGCTTTTTCTAATATATCAGTCGGATTTACACCTACACACTCTTTCGCACATTCTTCAATCGGTACAAGTTCGATTAAAAGTCTATAAAGAGCATACATTTTCATAACTTTACCAAGTTTAGTTCGTTGTAAACCTCCGTCATATCTAACTCTTTGATAATGTTCTTCTGCAATCATGCCGAAATAAACGTGCATCATCATGTTATACATAATATCACTATCTTCTCCATACTCTAATGATATATGCTCTAAATAATCGACAGCGTCCATTCTTACATAACTATCAACTAAAGCATACACACAGAGCATACTGTTGTATACTTTTTCAAAACCATGATTTAAACCAAGTAAAGCAAGTCTTGAAAAATAATACTCATCAGTTGGAAATGCTACAGAAACTTCTGTGTCAGAAACCCACTTTAATACAACAGCTGCCCAATTATCGTATGTTCCTTGCGCAAAACAAATACATGTAGGCTTATCGTCTTCAATATTTTTTAAATGAACATAATCTCTAATATAATTTAAACCTCTCCAATCTTTAAATATTAGATTATATTCTCTTACATCTTCTTTTTATCTTATCAGACCAAGACTCTTGTTCTAACCTTTCAAGACTATTCATTTTATACTTCACCACCATTTTTTTAAATTATAATGGACAGCTAAAATATTCTTAGACATATCGTCATAGATTAAATTACAATCTACATCATTTAAATCAATATCAATATCATCTGTAATCCAATCGCCAAATGGTAAAGATTTTTATAAACTCACAAAAATACTCTCCATTCAGGTAACTTATGATTTTTTTCCTTTGCTTATACATAGTTTTAAGCTGTCTATAATTCGTAGTAATACCAGCAGTTAATTTAAAGCCAGAAGGATTACTGTATAATATTTCTAAATACTTTCTTTTTTTGCTAAATCTGTATTCTTATCATCTAATGAATTATAATCATTTACTTTTTTTCTTTCATTATATCGATAATCCTTTTATCAACAAAGTCAATATAAGCTTTTATCTAAATCAAACCTACATATTCTATGTATTGTTGATTGAGATGATATAAAATCAAAAGAAATGATAACGCTGAAACTCTGTCCAAAAATTTATTTGTAGCACACAAATCAAACTGTACTATAATTCCATTTAAAAAGTTATCATGTCCTTCACCAATAGGTGTCTTAGCTAAACTTTCGACACGTCTTGTAATATCAGGAGTGCAAGAATCTACATAATTTGACATAGGGTACTTAGATGCTGCAACAGCAGCATCTATCCCATATACATTTATATTACGTATCATATTATTTTTGCTCCTTTGTTAGAACCAATCATACCAACTACCTCTGCACCAAGTAACGCAATCTCATAAAGACCAGTTCTATTTAAGTCTCTACTGTATGAACTATCTAAATAGATTACAGGTAAACAGCTTCCGTCATCTAATGTTACAGCTTCAATGATAGCTGGATATAAAGTATCTTTTACATCCTTAGAACCACCACCGTAGATATAAATAACATCAGTTCTAAGCCCTACTTTTCTAAAGATATTTGAAAATTCTTTAAGGACGTCTCTTACGAAAATTGTTATTTGTTTATTTATATAAACTCTCATATTATCTTGAATATGCTTTTGTGCTGGCATAGGGTTTTGAATTAACATAAAATCTGCAAGTTCTTTACGTGTTTCAGGTGCATAATTAGTATTTCTAAGCTGTGCAACAACATTTGTAAGAACTGTACCATAGCCTTTATTTATAGATGTTGAAGACTCTATTGACACGCTACCGTTATTGAAAACTGGAAAATTAGTTGTACCTTCTCCAATATCAATACCAATAGTGTTTTGTGCATTAGCGAGCATCTCTCCAGTGTAAACATTATCGATTTGAGCACCGTTTGAACGAGCATCATCTATTGCAAGTTGTAAAAAGTCTGCACCAAGTCCAGCTATAGCATACTGTGCAGCTGCCCCTTCAGCTAAAACTTCAACGTTTTTAAATGTAACACTTACGTCTATATCATGGTCGAAATTATGAATTATAATATGATGTTTATCAGTCATTAATATATTTCTATAAACATCTTTCCATTCCATAAAATCTTCAATCGGAAGTGCTATACCTAAAGCACAAACAACATCTAAGTTATCACCAGGAAGTGTTTTATGTTCTTTGTAATAAGACTCTATAGCAATAGATGAGATACTACCTAATATTAACATAGTAGATAAAGCGTCTTTGCATTTAGGTACATGATTTTCAATGTTAAACTCTCTTAAGCTTTCTCCTGACCTAATACCACGTTTCCCAAAGAAAAACTCTACCAGCATCAGAAGTCTTTATTGCTCTACTTGTAACTGTAGCGTCTAACTCATTAACTAAATTATTCATATACTCATCAGTTGGTATTTTAGGGATATTATCACCCACTGTATAACTTACAACTGATGGTATATCGACTAACATAACATCACCATTATTAACAGTTGCTTTACCTTTTACATATCCATTTCCGATATCTAATCCAGCTATAATTTTTTTAATTCGTTTTTCATATTCTAACACCTTTCCTTTTTAATTATTTATTTAATAAATCTTGCATTTTTAAGAATTCTTTCCTGAGCACTAAGCTGAGAATCACTTAAAACTTGTTTTTTTGTTCTACTTTCGGTTCTTCTTTGATTTCAGAATTTTTCTTCAAAAGTTTCGTCTGCATCATCTGTATCTTCAGACTCCATCTTTTCTACATACGCTTTAGGTGGTCTACCTCTACGAGGAAGTTTTACAACCTCACCTTCATCTGTTGCGAAAAAAATCACGCATACCGTCTCTCTCTATTGCTTCTCTAATTAACATTCTAATAGATATACTAGGTGAGTACTGACATGAAAGCCACTCTAAAGCTACTTTATCATCGTTAGGAATTGTTATTCTAATCCTAGATACCTTAGCACTATCTTGTTTTTAATTTAATAGCCATTTCATAAACCCCTTTCTTGTTCAATTTCTTGTTATAGATATTATATCACAAAATAAAACATAATGCAAGCATTTTTTTAGTAATTTTTTTATACATTTTTTTGTAACCAAAAATACATAATAGACCAAAAAAATGTTTAAATTAGGTTATAAAATGGTCATAATTAAAACCAAAATATGAGATATAATAAAATATCTCATTTTAAAAATTTATTTTCCAAAAACATAAACAGTATGTGTAAAATAATACACTAAACCTTCAGTATCGACTCCTCTTACATAGAAAACAGCTATACCAACTTTTTTTAAAGTCAGGATTTGATAGGTTTCCACTTTGTAAAGGACTCATTTTTAAATTCAGTAAAAACTTCATTTTCATCTGTTACAATTTTTATGTTTCATAAAATAATTCATAGCTTTTATCATAATCTTTATCTAATAATTCACTATCGACATCATCAATTAATTCAACGTATTCAAAATTGTTATATAATTGTTTTGCTCTAACAACAGCTATTTTAGTCAAAGTTTCGTCTAAAAACTAACTCTTTACCTTCACCTCTATATTTATTTAAAAATATCAAGATGACGGCTTGCTGAATCTACATCTAAATGACCTATTCTTTCGATACGCCAAAAACCATTGGTATCAACTATTGTAGTTTTAACATCGAATTTACTATCTTTCTTTTCTAACGGTGATATTACATTTTTCATAAACTTTTTTCTAAAAGCACTATCAGCGATTGATAATCTATCTAGCATAGCTTCTTTTTCTTCATCTGTAAATGACTCTTTAGAGTCTACTAATTCTTTTATTAATTCGTATTCAGCTTCATATTTCTTTAATTCGTTAGATATAGCTTCGTGATAAATTAAACCATTATAAGTATTTTTTTCTTTATAGCATAATAAAATCTTCCATAGTCACCTAGTAATCTTTCTCTTTTGACAGCTTTATCACGAACTTTTAAAAAAACTCATCATGTAAGAAATTAACCTTATCTCTAAGAGCGTTAAATTCAGCTTCACTTAATTCTTTATTATTACCTATTTTAGGAAAAAAACATCATTATAGATGAAATCCTCATAGGCTTTTTCTTTTTTTCTTTTTAAATCTGTGTCTTTGTCTAATTTGTTGTAAATATCAGATGTATTTGTATCAACTTCATGATTTTCTTTCCAATAAGACGTAATTAAATCGTCTAATTGTTTAGTAGCTACATATTTAGTTTCTGTATTCACAGAATTATCTAGTTACTAGCTTCTACAGCATCTTTCAATGCTTGTTCAGCCTTTGCTAACGCTTCGGATGCTGATTCAAAAGCACCTTCTGCCTTATTTAAATTGTCTGTAATTTCTGTCTTATAATCATTAAGTCTTTGTAAATATTCATCTACGCTTAATGCGTTATCAGTTTGATTATAAGAGAATGTTGTTCCAGCAGCAATTCTAAAGTACTCACTAGGTACATCGAAAGCTGCTCCTACTACTGTATATTCTGTAATTATATTAAAATAATGACCTATTTTTTTCTATCACGTCTGTTAAATCCAAACTTTGCTTTAAACGCTTTTAAAATATGATTCATCATCTAATTCTCTATTTTCATAAGCGAACTTTTCTTCATCATACCAAGCACTAACAGAACGTTTTTAAATCTGTTCCAAATGCTAAATTTTCACCAACATTATATAAATTCGAATGAGGGCTATCTGTAGCACCAGTTTTCTTATTATTATCTATAATTTGCGCACCTTTAATTGTTTGAATTTGTGCAACAGCCATTAAATAACTATCCACTTTAAGTTCTGCAAGACCAGGTTTTTAAATCATCTGTAATTCTTCTTTGGTTTTATAGGTTTTTAAAGTTTCAACAGATTTTTATAACGTTATCTAAATTCAAAGTTGAATTCTTATCAGTTGCATCTTTGATTAATAAATCTTTATGTTTTTTTCAAGAACTTTTAAAAGCTTCTTTATCACCATATTTTTTTCATAAAAACCTTTAACGCCTTCCATAACCACTTCATTAGCTTTTTTTGTAAAGCAAGTTTTTGCTTTTTTTCAAGCTCTGCTTTTTGCTTCGTTTACTTTTTGCTTCGGCAGCTTTAACAGCTTCATCGTTTTTACGAGCTTCTTCTTCAGCCTTTTTCTTTTTCTTCTTCGGCTTTCTTTCTTGCTTCTTCTTCTGCCTTTTTACGAGCTTCTTCCTCACGCTTTTTGAGCCGAATCATCCACTGGTTTTTTTCTGGCTCAGGTTGTGGTTTTTCTGGCTCAGGTTGTGGTTTTTTTCTGGCTCAGGTTGTGGTTTTTTCTGGCTCAGGTTGTGGTTTTTCTGGCTCAGGTTGTGGTTTTTCTGGCTCAGGTTGTGGCTTTTTCTGGCTCAGGTTGTGGTTTTTCTGGCTCAGGTTGTGGTTTTTCTGGCTCAGGTTGTGGTTTTTTTCTGGCTCAGGTTGTGGTTTTTTTCTGGCTCAGGTTGTGGTTTTTTTCTGGCTCAGGTTGTGGTTTTTCTGGCTCAGGTTGTGGTTTTTTCTGGCTCAGGTTGTGGTATTGGATTTGTGTCAGGTTTAACAGTATCGTTTGGTACTGGTTTAACAGTATCATTAGGTACTGGTTTAGTTGTATTATTAGATGCCACAACATCGTTATTATTCTTAACAACAGGTTTTTTTCTTTACAACCTTTCTTACAACTTTCTTCTTAGGTTTTCTCACAACCCTCTTAACAGTTCTTCTCTTTACAACCTTCTTTTGGTGCAACCTTTGTAGCAACCTTTACTTCAGGTTTAGATTGTTCTTTTTTTAACCTCTGGTTTAGTATCTAAAATAGGTTTAGTTTCAGTCTCTTTCTTTTTCTTCAGGTTTAACTTCAACCTTAGTTTCAGGTTTCTTAGTAGACTCCTGTTTAGACACTTCAACAGGTTTTTGATTAGATTTATTGTTGCTACAAGCTGAAAGCAATGACATACTAGCAACTAACAAAGCTAATGGTCTAGTCAATCTTTTTTTCATAATATACTCCTTTACAATACATATTTGCAATAATTGCTTAAATTTTTGATTTACATCTAGCTTTTTATGATTATATCATAAAAATTAAAAACATTGTCAAACATACAAAAAAAGTAGGCTTAATCAGCCTACTTGGCTCTATTTAAAAAAATAAATTTGTAATATATTTAATTCCATTTAAGCTAAAAAGAAAATAGCAAAAGGAATATTATAAACTCCAAAGTGAAAAAAACATAGATTTTTATAAACTTAGGTTTTTTTAAACACTACATTTACATCGTGTAATTGTTTATCTGTATCTATATTTATGGTATTATTTTTTTAGTTTCTTGCAAAAATACTCATATTTAACAACCTCCAAATAATTTATAACGTTTGAACCCATGTTTTTATCATACCTGAAATTCTAAGTTTTATATCAGAATAACAGTTTATTAAAATTAAAAAGTGAAACACCCATAAAATCTAAGCTTTTTAAGACCAAATCTTGCTAATATTATATCTGGTAAAATAACTATAGTCATTAATACAAAGCTAGATATAAAAAGCGAGTTTAGTTCTATATTTGTCTAAAAAAATAAAACCGTATCTTCTCCAGGTCTAACATTTGGTATAACATCACCTTTTTTTCCCTCATACGCATAGCTACTTCTTCTGACGAAAACGTAATACGTGCTGAGTAAAAAGATAAACTAAAAATTAATAACATGTATATTAATAAACCTACAATACCCCTCCAATCAGACATCGCATACCAATTCGCTTGAGATGTAAACGGTGCAAGGTTAAGTAAAAAAGCCAGCTGTTAGGCCATATAAGCAAGCATAATGATGGTACGAACATCAAAGAAGTTGCATAAATGACAGGCATAACACTTGACACCATAAGTTGCATCGGTATATTTCCAGTTTTGCTTAAAACAGACATGTGTTTTCTTGTGTTTTGTATAGGTATCGGTAGTGTACAGTCATTAGTATATACTGCAAATAGTGTAATAATCATAAACACAATACCTAATATAATGTATTGAAACATGCTTGTATTATTTTTTAATTAAATTACTTATACTCATAGGTATTCTACCTGCAATATTTGCAGCTAATAATACAGTTGAACCACTTCCTATACCTAAGTCATCGTTTAATTGAGACATTTTACAGATTATAAATGAACCTATAAACCATTCACATACAGATATAAATATCTCATAATTATTTTCCACATGATATACGCCTGTTCCTCTTAGTCCAAAGACAAGTACTAAGCTTAACGTAAGTGTTATAATCATTGAAAGTAAAAAAATTCTAATTTACGAAAAGTTCTACGTCCACTTTCTCCATTTTGTCTAATTTTTTCTCTAATTTTTGGAAACATTAGTGAAAAATAATTGAAACAATATTCCAGACATAATAATACTACTAATAGCAAAACCACCAAAAGATAATTGTGATAATGCACCACCTGATAATACATCTGAAAAAAACCAAATATATTCACACTACTAAACATTTTACTCCAAGTCTCTTGATTTACGCCATGCACAGGTATTTGCGACAAAAATAGTCGCAATTATAACCATACATACAGAGTAAAAATATCTTAGCAAAATAATCTTTTATCTTGATATTTTTAATTTCATAATTAACTCCTTATCCTTTTTCTTATTTTAATGCCATCTACAAAACCATTTTTTTATCATATTTATCTTTAACGTTATCAAACATGAGTTTACATGATATATGATAAATCAATTTAATTGTTCTTTCGTATAGCTCGTACGCTTCGTTTGCGTAAATAGCTTTAGGGTCTTTACCTGAATAACCTACATAGGACACAGCATCTCTTAAATATTCTAATGCTAGTAGATGCTCAGCCCATGCAGAATCTATAGCTAATAGTAAGTGACGTCTGTAAATAGAGTTAGTCGGATTGGTTATATCAAGAGTGTTAAGTAGATATTGTTTCAAATTTGCTTCACTGATTGTCCTTTTATTAATCCACCTATTGATTACGCCTCCTTCGACTTCACCTAGAATATCATATGCTAATTCTGTATTAGACTTTGAGAACAACTCGTTTACAAACCAGTCAACTACTGATTCAATTTCTTTAGATACATCTTGATTATTTAATAACTTACGTCTATATCCATAAATATCTTCACGCTGTATGTCATCAATGTCATCATACTCAAGTGTTGATTGTCTAGTTGCAAAGTTGTCTAGCTCAACTTGATTTTGAGTAGATTTGATAGCCCTTAAAACACTTTTTAGTTTTATTGGTTCACCATTATCAAATGTTGTACCTTTTTAGTTGTTTCGCAAATATATCAGAACCATATAATCTCATAACTCTATCTTCAGCCGATAAGATAAAAATGGATTTACCATCATCTCCTTGTCTACCTGAACGACCCCTTAATTGATTGTCGATTCTTTTTGATTCATGTTTTTCTGTACCGATTACATATAGTCCCCCTGCGAAAAGTGATTGTTCATCTAGTTTTATGTCAGTTCCCCTGCCTGCCATATTCGTTGCAACGGTTACACTCCCTGCCTTTCCACAATTACTTATTATTTCAGCTTCCCTCTCGTCTTGATGTGCATTTAGAACTTCGTGCTTTATATTTTGCTCAGTTAATAATTTAGAAATATGTTCTGAATCTTTTACAGAAGATGTACCAACCAAGACTGGTTGTTTTCTTTCTACGGCAAGTTTAACTTCTTCTACAACTCTCAACCACTTGTCAGCTTTGTTTAAATATAAAACATCATCTTCGTCCTTTCGTTTAATAGGTTTATTCGTTGGAATAACCCTAACTTTCAACCCATAAGTCTTTTTAAATTCGGGACTATCTGTATATGCAGTACCCGTCATACCCGATATTTTTATTATACTTTCTGAAAAAAATTTTGATATGTTGTTGTAGCCACTGTAATATTGATTGGTGATACATCAACATGCTCTTTACACTCGATTGCTTGATGTAAGCCATCTGAATATGAACGTCCGTTCATTATTCTTCCAGTGAACTCGTCAACTATCTGAATTTTGTTATCTTTCACTACATAATCTTTATCTTTACGCATCAAAAAGTGTGCTCTTAAAGATTGTTCAACATAATGTTGTATTTCAAAAATTCTTCGCATCTCCATAATTTTTCTAAACCAAATGCTTTTTTTCGATTTTAGATACACCTTGTGCTGTTAAGAATACATTTTGTTCTTTTTCGTGAACGATTACATCGCCACTTTCTTCTCTTTTGACACCAAGCATAGCATCAGCTCTATTAAATTTTTGAAGACTCTGCTCCACGTTTAAAATTACGTACAACAACATCTACTGCCATGCATATTTTTAGATACATCTTTTTGGTTGTCCAGCTATAATTAATGGAGTCTTCGCTTCGTCAATTAATATTGAATCGACCTCGTCAATAATAGCATAATGTAAACCTCGTTGGCAAATCATGTCTTTATTCATAGCCATATTATCTCTCAAATAGTCAAAACCAAGTTCTGTATTAGATATATATGTTATATCACAACTATAAGCATTTTTTTCTAACTACACCGCTCATTTCAGGTAAAACCATACCAACAGATAATCCTAGATATTCAAATACACAGCCTACTTCGTATCTATCACGAGCTGTTAAGTAAGGATTTACTGTAACAACATGTACTCCTTTACCTTCAAGAGCATGTAAAAAAATGCTGGTAATACAACTAAAAATAGATTTACCCTCTCCAGTTTTAAGTTCAGCAATAGAGCCTTCATGCAAAGCTAAAGCTCCCATTATTTGAACTTTATACAAATCTAAACCTGTTTTTGTTATAACAAGCTACAGATGCTAAAGCAAAGGCGTCAATTAAAAACAGCATCTAAATTATTTTTTTAGATTGCACTATATCTTTTAGATGACTAACTTCAGAAATAAGTGCATCTTGACTCATATTTTTTTATAAAAAAATCTTTTCGTTTCAAAAACTTTATCAGCAAACTTTGAAGCTTTCAAAAGCCAAAGTTTATCTAAAATTTTATTTTTTTCATACAATAAGTGTACTCCTTTTCCATTTCTTTTTGCGTTTGTTCTAGTATAACATACTATGAAAAAAATTGTCAAGCATTTTTAGAAAAAAATTTAAAGACAGCAGAAATAGCTTAGTGTACAAATAATTAATATTATAATATTAACATAAGAGACAGTGGCTCAGCTACAACAACCCAAACAAAATTCCCGAAACAGTTGTGGAACAGATGGCACACCCCGTGGAACACCCTTTTTCGTCAAGGTGTGCCACAACGGATGTTAGAATTTCAATGCTTACATGCCAATGGCACAGATGGAACACCCTGGAACGACCACTGCGTGTGGGCGCGTGTGTGCGTGCATGTGCGCGTGAAGTATAATATATATATTAATTATTAATTTATATTAAACCTTTATATTTTTATATAAAATATTAATACGCGCGTGCGCACCCGCCTGTACGCGCAATGGTCGAAAAAAAAGGGTGTTCCAAGTGTTCCAACACCCTTCAACCCATTGCGATGACTGTCTTTCAGGTGGCACACCTTGACCATTTTAGGTGTGCCAGAGGTGTTCCAAGTGTGCCACAAGGAAAATTTAGAAAAAGTAGTCCGAACTGTGGCTCACTAAAGTGGTTTCTAAATGACGTACGGTAAAATGATACGGGAATGATACCACAAACTTGTAAAACAATCCATCGCTCACCCTTTTACTGTCCCTAATATTATAAACTAAGCTGTATCTGACCATCGTAAGATGTAGTATTTAAGCCGTTTCTAAGAGCCTTTGCCTCTATTTCGTAAAAATTTTACGATTTAAGGGCTGTTCCATCTCGAGCCATGTCAATATATACCTAAGAGGGTACGATTAAAATTTCGGGGCAAATTTTTCGAAATAAGAGCCTATTCTGATTCGAAGGTTATATAGGGAAATAGAATTGGATTTTTTTATTTAGACAAAAAATAGTTGCAATTATTTTTTTGTTATATGTTATAATTATAAAAAAAGCACGCTTGAAAAAAAGCTGTTACTTTCGTAACAGAGAGCGTCTTTTGCTGGATAACATTCAGTTATCAGTATAAATGTGAATATATAAGAACTCAGTCATAAAAGGGAAGACCATCCCTCTGAGGGTGTACTTGAATGTATCGGAACAACGTTGACTGATAGGTTAATGTGATGCCGTTTGTTATTAAAGTGATTTGATAGCAAGGAGTACTGGTAGAGGTACAACTACAAGAGTATATCGCTTATAACAATGAATAATAAAGCACAATGAGGTTGTACGTGTCGTAAAGAGAAGCACTCTGGATAAGAGAGTGCTTACTCGCTACAAAACCATGTAAGTTATGGGAATAGCTTACGATGTTAGGTAGTCCATCCATAAGATGCCCGTGTAGAAGAAAATTAATGTAGAAATGCATTAGAATACAACAAGTTGGTACAAGTAGCCAAAGTCTACGCTTATAAATAATTTTTTTAATATTGGAGTATATTAAACTTTAAATTAAGCTGAATGGTTGGTGAACGTTAAGGGTAGTTAGTCCCTTCATATCATAGGTCCTTTTTCGAGGACGGCTAAGAAAGTCACGGATGACGGTCCAAAGGCTCAGCTCTTAGTCGTATGTTGCTTAATAATTTGCAGTTGTCGAATATAGTCGGGAGAAATCCCCATATGTATTCACGTTTATACTGATAGACTAATGTTTACAGTTTGCATTTTTAGTTCCTCCTTTCAAAGGATAGCCCTAATAAGTTAACGCTTATTAGGGTTTTTTTGAAAAAAATAATACCTATCGGCATTAGAGAGCAAACTGTGGAGCTAGACGGCTTTAGAAAAAAATTAAGAAAGGAATTACAAAAAAATGCGAACAAGATTATATTTACAAGCTAAATCAGAAAAAAACGTTTTACTTATACACCAGATTGGGTGCAATGTGAATCTAAATTAAACAATAAGAAAGTCCTAATCACAATGGATTTAATTGGAGACACAGACTATAATTTACACGGCTTAGAGTGCGAGTTCAAAGGAGAACTTTCACCATTCTCTTACTGGGATGAAGATGGCGACGAAATAAACTTAATGAACTATCATGGTAATATGGAGCCATATATCAACGCTTTCCTAGAAGGTATCAAATCAAATAAAGGTATTCTTATTGGTATTTACCCTACTGATGACAGTAATGATGAATATAAACACGATAAATTCCGTGAATGTAAAGGTAAAATCGTTTTCAATAATGAAGAAATCGACTTCGATTTTGAAGCGGAAATTTATTAAAACTTAAAGGAGAACTAAATAAATGAAAGTTGAAACTAAAAAAAGAAATACAAAAATCCACTTAAGAAAAATTAAAAACAATTCATAAAAGCTACGATAAGCCAAGATGATGTAAATTTAATAATGGATATTTTTAGCTAAATTATACACACAACCTGAAACAGCTGTTGTAAGAGAATACGTTGCAAACGCTGTAGATGCTCATATAAAAGCAAATGTTAAAGTACCTGTTGAAGTTACACTACCAACAAATAGTAAGCCTACTCTTACTGTAAAAAGACTATGGTGAAGGTCTTGATATGCATGATATCTTAGCCATATACGGAAACTTCGGCATTTCTGATAAAAAGAAACTCCAATGATTTCATAGGAGGCTTCGGTATAGGTTCTAAATCAGGACTTGCTGTATCTGATAAAATATATGTAGAATCCATAAAAAGATGGCTTACAAAAATATTTTTTTGAACTAAAAAAAGAACAAGTGAAGGTGTTATTACAGAATTTCTTTCTGAAAACGTTCCCGTACAAGGTATAAAAATCAGGTACTACAATTACCATAAATTATAACAAAGAAATCAACAGCTATGACATGCAAAAACTTTATTAATGTTCTAGCTGGATGGTCCAAAAGATGATGTGATTGCAACATATCAAAATTCTTCATTGAACTATATAAGTGAGTATGAAAAAAACTTATAAATCTTCGTATTCCAGATACATGGACCGATATAGGACCTGCTTATATTGAGAACACAATAAATACTAATTCTAATTATGACTATTTTTCTTTATCCTCATGTTTACGATTATAATTTTTTTAAGGTACAATGTATATCAATATCAAAAGTAATATAGGTACACCTAAACCACAGCTAGCCATCGTTGGAAATGTAGCATATCGGCTTGATATACATCATAGTTTTATAGCAAATGATATAAACAATGAATTAATGAAAGAGAACAAAGAACCTATACCAGATGATATAATATATCAACCTTTGGTTTTAAAATTTAATATAGGTGATATTAAACTACCATATTCAAGGGAATATATTGATTTAAAGGATAATATTAAAGTAATAGCTAATGCTTATTATGAAACATTTCAGAGAATAAAAGAAATATTAGATAGTATTAAACAGTTAGATTTACCTATATCTGAATATTTAACAAAAGTTCATAATGAAGGTATTATATTATTAGACGGTATGCATACGTCAACTAAAAATCAGAACATTACAAAATGTAGTAATGGATTATTTACCTTCAAAGTTAAAAGATAAAAATCCCTTACGTTCATGTTCATAGTTTAAATAACCCATTTGCAAACAAAGCACTACCATATAATTATATTGAACTATACGCTCGTGACTTAAGAAAGGATGTACTAAAACCTATCCAATTACGTACAGATGATACTTATAAACATACATCAATTCTAAATAGTATTTTATTCATAAATGATATAGGTAATATTAGCGAAACTAAACTTAGAAGTATAATAAGAAATGCATTAACTAGCCATAAACCTTATCAAAATGACAATAGTTTTCCTAGTATAATTAAATCAGTGTTAGACACCGCACGTATTTCTAATTGTTCCAAATCAATTTATATAGTACCTAAATCCGCTTGTGATGAGTATGATATAAAAAAAGTTTTTACTATACGGTTAATTTATCTGATTTATTAGCATATACACATATGAGTGTAAAAACAAGAAAAAAACAGCAAAAAAACTAATTATATCGAAGGTTACGTATTAACTACAACAAGTGAATGGTCAGCTAAATCAACTAATATAAGTAAAATTTATCCAAATAAGAAAAAAAGATGCAACTCCTATTCTAGATAAATTAAAAGAACAAAAAGTTCTTTTTATTTAAACCTGAACAAAATCGTCTTTTTTTAATATATTAGATAGTTATTTTTATAGATTTAGATATATTTGATATTTGTATTTGTCCATTATCAAATGAACCGTATGAGTTCTTGAAAAAAATAATTTGCAAACTGCGAAAAATATTTGATGAACATCTATTAAAAGATATATATACAACATTATTAGAAGGTAAATGGATAAATCAGTCTGCTATTAATGATGTTTATGGTGAAAAATTTATTATTACCCAGTTACGATTACAAAAAAACGATATAGATGTAATTATCAATGAGTTTGATGAGCAAGATGTTGAACCTGTATTAGTACCAAGAGACGAACAATACAACTTCTCTAAATATTTATCAGAATTATCACCTGGTTGGTTAAGAAACTATTTTAATCAAATAGAGGAATTAACTGAAACTAATGAATTTTTGTAAAAAAATGCTCTATCAGGTATTGACACATCTAAATACGATGTTAAAAATAAAAAGAACCATCAATGAATAGTAGACTATTTAAATTAATAGTAAAAAGACTCTTACTGGGCAAGAAATACGTTAGCTAAAGATGATATCATAGAGATATACAAAAACTTTAAAGCAGAATACAAAGACGAATTAAAAGCTTGCAAGAGAGTTTTATCGTAGATTCTATTAACAAAGGAGATATTTTTAAAATGTATAACATTGATACAATAATAATTTTTTATAATATTTCAAATGATAAACGTTATACTATCTACGATAAAGTCAGTTGTCACAGTCTCTGCATCAAGATGGACTGCAAGTTATATAAATACAATATCCTACACATTTGGCGCCGCTGTTATGAAACTCATAACAGCTCAGCCATTTGAAGTTGTTATTACCGTAACAATTATAACAAACTTAATAGGTGTCTACATCGGTCGTTTAATCACAGATAAACGAAAACCTGTAAAGTTATGGACTATAACAGCTACATTAAAAGAGGATATACCAGCTGATATTGAAGATAACTTAAAGAAAAGAAGCATACAATATACCCTACTTCCTGCTTTTAAATAACAGGCATCTTATTACAATATTCGCCTATACAAAGGCTGAATCTGCACTAATAAAAGAAATATTAGATGCATATAACGTACCGTTTGCTATAACAGAAAGTAGAGATACGTTTTAGTGCAAAAAAATATAAAAGAGCTGTTAAAAAAATGAACGATAAACAAAAACAGAAATAAATAAATCTATGCTTAATATACTGCTTACGACGCTGTTATTTACCTTTGTATTAGGTGTATTCATGCCATTACTTATCGGAATTTTGTCATCAGAGACACCATTAGGTGAATTTATGAAAAATGAAATTCGAACAATAGTGTTTGGCACCATAATAATTTTTTATATTATTATTTATGTTTGTATTAATTGCATTTGTAAAAATCTAAACAAGAGCAAACACGTGATAGAAAAAGCAAAAAAATTGAAAAAAATAGTTATTTAATTATAACTATAACGTAGTGCTTCTCAGCACAAGTGAGTTTTTCAACTCACAGACTGTGATACCGAAAAATAATATAAATTGGAGGTAAGTTTAAATGCGAATTTTTTTATAACAGGTGATACTCACCGCGATATAGATATAAATAAAATAACAACAAAGAAATGGCCTTTTGCAAAAAAAGCATTAACAAAGGACGATATTTTTGTTCATTGCAGGCGATTTCGGATTACCGTGGTCTGAAAATGAATCTAATATAGATAAATACTGGCTTAAATGGCATAATGATAAAAATTATACAACCGTTTTTCATAGACGGTAATCACGAAAAACTTTAACTCTTATAAAAAAATTACCCTATCGTTGATTTCTTTTGGTGCAAAATGTCATCAAATAAGAGATAGTATTTATCATGTAATAAGAGGTGAAATCATGAACATAAACGATAAATCCATCTTGTTCATGGGAGGTGCTGAAAGCACTGACAAAAATATATAGAAAACCGAATATATCATGGTGGAAAGAAGAAATTCCAACGGACGCAGAATTTCAAAAAAATTTCATGAACAAATAAATAAAGGACCAGATATTATAATAACACATGATGCTCCATCTTCTATAATTAATATGATACCAAATATACATTATGGAGAACCATCTATTGTTTCTAGGGAATTCCAAAGAGCTTTGTTTTTCGGTTTATATGAATAATAAAAAAACGAGCCTTATTGGTTTTTTTGGTCATTATCATATAGATGAAATTTTTAACAATAATTTTTTTATGCTGTTTTTTTAACAATATATATGAAATAAAAAAATAGATAATAATATAGAAATTATTAATTCAAGAAAGTAAAATTACTGAACAACTAATTTATATAAATTAGTTGTTTTTTTCATGTGAATAACGCGCATGCCATATCCATTTCATAAATAACACATCACTATACCGTTTGTGTTATTTATTTATAAAAAAAGTGATGTCTATAAAATGATTTATCTTCTGATTCGGATGGGTAAAATCCCAATCCGAACTCATCAGCTAAATCATTTCTTACTTAAAGATACATTCTATTTTTGCGTTATTTTTGTAATAAATATATAACAAGTATAAATACTTGTAGAGTGTTATGTTGATAACATATGCTTACTTAGCTCAATCGGTAGAGCTCCTACATCGTTTCTTTAGTAGGCTTCGTCCCCCTACTATAAAAAAATACAAAGGACGGTAAATTGTTGTGAGACATTTAAATGGAGAGACGAAGTAAATAAACAGACACGTCAGGTGGTTGTGGGTTCGAGTCCCACAGTAAGCTCATTTGATAAGAGGAGAAAATTATTCTCCTCTTTTTATATTTAATACAAATTGTGATTAAAAAAATATAATATATTTCTTGACTCCACTAAACATCTATGGTATACTATGTATATGAAGATTAAAGAAAGGAGTCAATGAAAATCAATTTAACATGTAAATTACACATTATATTTCAATCTGAAGCTGACTGCAAAAATACTTTTGACACCATTGAAGCTTATCGTGATGCTTGTAATTATGTATCACAATATATTTTTCAATAACGATTTTGTTTTTGAATCAAAGCGTATTACAATCAGCCCTTTATCACGAAATTCGTAAGCGTTTTTGGTCTTAAATCGCAAATGACTCAATCCGTTTTTTTAAAACTGTAATCTCACGTTATAAAAACAGTTCAAGCCCAACTCTGTAAACAAAAAAATTCGGATTGGTTGTAAAAAGAATAATCACGGAAAAGAAATTCCTAATTTCATTAAGAAGGATTTGACCTTTCTTCAGAAACCAATTAAATTTAAACGTCATCAACTAGATTTGGTTCGCAATCGTGATTACAATTTCAAGAACAATATATTATCTATGAATACCATTAATGGACGTATTCACGTTCAAGTCCATAATCTTTTTAAAAAAACCCATATTTTGACGGTTCATGGACTTTAGGTACTGGAAAAGTTGTTCGAAAAAGGAAAGCGTTTCTTTTTTCATATTTCAGTTAGTAAAAGAAATGCGTAGTTTTTGAATTAAGTCATTTAAAACATATAGTTGGTATCGACCGTGGTTTTGCGTCAAGTTATAACTACCTATGATGAAAAAAAGTCAAACTCGTTTTGTTAATGGCGCTTTTATTACGAAGAAACGCGACCATTACAACAATCTCCGAGCACGCCTGCAAGCAAAAAGGTACGAAATCAGTTAAACGCCGTTTGCGTTCTCTAAGTGGACGAGAATCCCGTTGGATGAATGACGTAAATCATCAAATATCTAAGACACTCGTTAACACTTACGGTAAACAGACGCTATTCGTACTTGAAGATTTAAATAGTATAATATTTAATACGATTCATTCGCGTAGAAAAAAAGAATAAATATGAACATCATTCATGGTCTTTTTATGACTTAGAACAAAAACTTAGATACAAAGCCCATTTAAATGAAAGTGAAGTTGTCTTAGTAGATGCTCATTATACTAGCCAACGTTGCCCGAAATGTGGAAGTATTGATAAATCTAGTCGTAATAAAAAAATATTCACCAATATAAGTGTCCAAATTGTAACTATTCAAGTAATGATGACAGAATAGGAGCTATGAATATTTATGAGCTAGGAAAATGGTTTGTATCAGGAATAGAAAAAAACCGTCTTTTTGTAATTAATAATAGATAGACATGCGTATACGTATGTCATTGCCGTAATTCATCAGCGTGCGGATTTAGAAAGATATTTCTAAAAAGAAGTCTCAATTGTTTTTACTTAACTGAGTAAAAATGCGGGAAGAAAAATTTTTTTGTTTCTATTTAACCACATTTAAATTAGGGGCAAACCGCCTACTTCAGTAAGTGGTAGTTGATTAAAATCTCCCTACAAAAAAATAAGGTGTAATATTGCACCTTATTTTTTTATACTAATAAATTACATAATATAAGAAGATATGGTGCTTTCAGCACAAGCGAGCAGACGCTCGCAGACTGAATATTTGAAATATAAAATTTAAAATAACAAAGGAGAAATTAGAAATGAAAAGTATTAATATGAACGTAAAAGGTGTAACATTTGATAACAAACAAGGATATATCGCATATCTACTTAAAAATAAAAGAAAAACTGTTTTTGTTGCACTAGAAAGAGATACAAAAAAACAAATTTGATAAAAATGCAATTAAAGTAATAGGTTGCGTAAGAAACGGCAAAAAAAGTATGTGTAGGCTTTGTGCCAAAGGACTTAGCTAAAGAACTTGCGCCTATTATGGATAATAACAAAAAAACCATGGGTTAAAGATTTTTTTCAATACATGGACTTAGTAAAGAAAAAAAGCATTTGGAATGAACTTAACAGTAACATATTAGAATATAAAGGAGAGATGACTATGAAAGTAGAATTAATTTCAGAAGACTTCGAATACAATTTTGAAGAAAAAAATAAATAAATTTATATCTAAAGAAAATGTATCAGTAATAGATATAAAATATTCAACAAATTGTATTAGAAAAGAAGAACGTATAGGAAATACAATAAGAGATGTTGATATTATTAAATATACGGCATTGATAATGTATGAGGATAATAAGTAGACTATTAAAAAAATAAAAGGAGAAACTACAAATGGCAACTAATAAAAAAATATAAAATGTTAAAAAAATGATACTATTACTTGCAAAGGTGTTAAATTACACAGAATACAAGCCTTAAAAATCTTTTAACGATGTAGAAAAGGGTGATTTAGGCGGATATATTCAATCCCACAAAAAAACCTAAGTCATGACGATAATTGTTGGGTTTATGATAGTGCTAAAGTATTCAACGAGGCTCTTGTGGAAGATAATGCTCAAATACACAATCAAGCAATGATATATGGCTCTGCATTGGTAGCTGATAACGCTATAGTTTTTTTAATAATGTTAAGGTATTCAAGTTAGCTAAAGTATTCGGTGACGCTAAAATATACCACAATGTCAGAATATACGGTAGTGCTATTATATGTGACCATGCTACGTTATACGATTGCGCTGAAGTGTTTAATAATGCTACTGTATATAATAATGCTACAATTGCAGACCATGCAAAAAAATATACAATGATGCTAAAGTACGCCATTATGCATTAGTATATGATAATGCAATTATATCTAATAAAGCTGACGTACACGGTATATCTGTTATAGCACATAACGCGAGAATAGATAGTAATCGTAAATATATTACAATAAATAACGTAGGTAGCAGAAACGATACTGTAACGTTTTTATATATCAGATAATGAAATATTTGTAAAGACAGGATGTTTCCATGACACTCTTAAAGAATTCAAAAAAAGCAGTAAAATCAACACATAAAGGTTCAATTTACGAAAAAGAATATAATGATTGCATCAAACTTGCTGAAACAAAATTACTAAACAACTAATTTATATAAATTAGTTGTTTTTTTGCATGTGAATAACGCGCCTGTCATATCCATTTCATAAATAACACATCACTATCCGACTCGTGTTATTTATTTTATAAAAAAAGCAATGTCTATAAAATGATTTATCTTCTGATTCGGATGGGTAAATTCCAATCCGAACTCATCAGCTAAATCATTTCTTACTAAAGATACATTCTATTTTGCGTTATTTCATTTTCTTTTTCACATATCTTTTAGTTATAAGGTTATGTGGTGCTTTTGCACAAGCAAGCGTACGCTTGCCGACTGAATATTTGAAATATAAAATTTAAAATATAAAGGAGGAAATTCTGTCATGAAAGGCTGTTCATATCACTATTTAAAAAGATAGACAAGAAAGACGTGAATTAATAAAAATCTCTAGGCTCTGATAAAGTGATATATAAAGCCTATGTTGATAGAAACGGTTCACTACAAGTACATTATATTACATCTAATGGAGTTATTCTTATCTATGATAAGATTAAAAAGATTTTAATAACTAAATATATAGCAAGACCTAATCAAATTAAAAGACTTTACGAAAGTAATAACAAAAAAAGGCACCTAATTGGTTATTAAAAATTAGCTTATGAACATAAGCAAGAAGGATTAAATGCATAATTTATAAAGGAGATTATAACAATGAAAGAAAAAAATTTATTTAGATTTTTCACCTAATGGGTGAACATTTTTACAGTAGAAGACTATAACGAAACTAAAAATAGCTCTATACAACGAAGGAATGTTCGTACATGAGTTACAAAAACATAGAAGGGGCATATGATATTGCAAGAGATTATATATATGCTTTTAAATTTTTAAAACGAAAGGACATTTAAAAAAATGCAAAATAACCTATACTATTTTTATAAAAACATAAAATAGTACAATTAGCTATACGTTTTAACATTTTCTAAAAATGCAAATATTAAGAATAAAAAGATTTTATTACTGGTAAAAAAATATTTATAAATACAATAAAAATTTTTTTATAATATAAACTTAAACTATATAAATAAAAAAATGTGATTTATATTTTTAAACAGTATGATAAGTAATAATTAATTTACAAAAAAAGAATAGCCTTAATTTTTGATTTAAAACCATTAAGACATATAATTACATTAAAAAAACTTAATAAAAATTAAATTTAGGGCTAAAATTTTTACGATAAAAAAAGAAAGGAGAACTACCTACTATGTTACATAAAAAAAAATACGCTTAATGATATAATAAAATCATTAGAAATAAATGATATATTAAATAAGATATACCTTTTATCAAATAATGATTATGAAATTTTTAAAAAGAAATTAACAAACAGCATAAAGGTATAAATATTATAGCAAGGTCTATATATCTTTATGACATTTTAGAATTATCTGATGATAAATTAGTAAAGAAAATGAGAGCTTATTGTTCTTCAAAAGACTATAGCATTGAAGAACTAATGCTATATAAAGACTGCATTAAATTCCATAACAGTAGAACCTTTTTTTACTCTTGTATTAAAAATTTACAAGATTAAAAAAACTATAGAAGATTATGAATTTTACAGTTTTATAGCTAAACATATAAATAGACCTATTTTTTTGTAAAAAAAGTAAAGACTATAATACTGTAATAGATTTAATACACAGCTATATAGGTAAAATCTTTTTAAACTCTTTTACAGGAAAAAGAAATAGAAAATATAGACGAAATAAAAAGCGTTTTTGTGAAAATATTTATGAATTTAAAATTCAAAAATATTTCTATCGAGTACTATACTAAAATAAAAGATATAGATTCTGCATTTAAAAGAGTTAAAAACAAAACGCATAAATAGGCTACAACGAGAATGGGATGTAGAACTTAGGAAATTAAAAAGAAGAAAATCCAAATGTTTTAAATATCACAAAAAAATTAAAGAATTAGATGACATAATAACTAATTTAATATAAGGAGGAAGAAATATGAAGTTCTATGCTGTTAAGAACGGAAGAAAGAAAGGTGTCTATAAGACATTACCAAAATGCATGGAACAAGTAAAAAGACTATGACGATGCTATATGGTGTAAATTTAAAAAAACGAAGAAAAATGCTACAGCTTTTTGCAAATCAAAAAAATAAACAAAGAGCATTTTGAAAAATTATGCCTACGTAGACGGGTCATGCGATGGTGAACAAACAAGGCACGGTTATGGTGTAATATTACACACACCATCTAAAAACTTATATATTACAAGGTCGAACTAATATTATAGAAACAACCTATATATCAAGTCTTATTGCAGAATTACAAGCTCAAAAAGCTGTTATTAAAAAAAGCACGTGAGCTAAGCATAACGTCTTTGACAATATATTATGACTGTTCTAATGCCATAAATCTAATATTAAAGGGCTATACTACTACAAATCCTAAAGTAAATGCTTATATAGGATATATAAAAAGCTCATTACCTTTCATAAATATAAATTATGTAAAAAGTAAAAAGCACATTCAGGAATTGAAGGTAATGAAATAGCTGATACGCTCGCAAGAAAAAGCTATCGGATTAAAAAAATCAAAAAAAGGAGAATTTAATTATGAAAAAAATACTTATTAGAAAATAAAGATTATACTAATCAATATGACGAACCACTTTATCTAGGCATCTATGAAAATGAAGATGACGACTTTGTATTTCTTATATCCAAATCTGAATTAGAAAAAAATCATGGAATGATATACAAATCGAGTTTACTAAAAAAAGAAATTAAAGAACTAAAAAAACAAAAGGCCTATTCAAAGAAGAAGACTTTGAAATAATTGATGTTAAAAAAATTATTTTTAAAAAAATAATAGATAGAAAACAAAAAGGAGATTTAAAATTATGAAAACAACAAAAGACTACACAAACGCTCTACTTAATTTCAACACATTAGTATATTGTGAATTAACATTTAAAAACTAAAAGAAGACTTTAACGCTATCATAAATACTTTTTATAAAAGATGATGCATTAGACATACGAAAAGTATTATCAAATATTATAGTAGATAATGAAATATATTCACCAGCTAAAGTAGCTGATACACTAATAGATAAAGAAAATCTCACTCTAACATATGTAACTAACTGGGCACCTCATATGGAAATATCTGAAGTTATCGCTAACGCATGTAAACATCCAGTATATTACAGATATCGTGTTGAATCTATGGTAACAGACCATGTAGGCGAATATCTATTTAAAGATAATAAAAAAAAGAAGGTTATAAACAAGAATGTAATTATTATATCAAAGAAATGTCAAAAGATAGCTTAGCTGTAGCTCTATATTTTAGAACATATCTTGCTGAAGATTTATCTTTTACAGAAATAAATAAAGACTGTGTTGCAATCGACTATGCTGGTGAATTAGGTAAAAAGTGTATTAGAATTCAATCATACAACTACGCTTATGGAAAAAAATTTAATAGCTTATAATTAAAAAAATTTAAGGTTAGAGAGCAAACATAGTTTGCTATAGTGATATATTGAAATAATAAATTACACATTAGAACTCCTTAGAGTTTTTTACCTATAAACTAAACCTCCTTAAAAATGAAAAAAATAAGGCACTTATTTAAGTGCCTTATTTTTTTCTTTTTATTTAGAACGATATAGAAAGCTTTGCTTTCAGTCAATCAGATATTAACTAGGTTGACAGACGTATCGCAAAGCGATACCGTGAGATTTCATGAATAAAAATCATAGATTTAAGGAGGAAATCACACTATGAATAAAAATTACCATATAACAGAAGATGATTCTGATGAATTTTTATAGTCCATTAGTAGACAAGTTAAATAAAATAATAAAATATTCAGGTCATAATCAAAAAAATATACTTTAGTTAAACAAGACTTAAAAAGGTATCATACAAAATGAAATTGATGATAACGAAGAAGAAAGGTGATTTAAAAAAATGAAAAATTTATGCAGTAAGAGAAGGTTTTTAAACCAGGGTTATACGACACATGGGAAGAATGTGAAAAAGGCCATAAAAGGCTACCCTAACGCAAAAATTTAAAAAAAGTTTAATTCTAAAGAAGACGCTCTTATCTTTCTTGGTACTATGGAGCCTAAAGATAAAAGCTGTTGATAAAAAAATAGTCCAAAAAGATGAATCTTTTGACCTACCAACTAATAACTTATATGAAAACTACGCCTATGTAGATGGCTCATACAATCCAGAAACTAACGTTTATGGATATGGCGGATTTTTATCAATAAACGGTAAAAGAATATATCCTACAAGGCTCTGATAATAACGAAGGTATGGCTTCTATGAGAAACGTAGCTGGTGAAATTCAAGGTGCAATGGCAGCCGTTGATAAGGCAATAAGATTTGGCCTTGATAAATTAACTATTTATTATGACTACAAAGGCATTGAATGCTGGGCTAAACTTAAATGGAAAGCAAATAACCCATATACTAGAGCTTATCAAGACTATATGATATCATCATCATTTATGTTAGATATTGAATTTGTTCATGTTAAAGGACATTCTGGTATAGAAGGTAACGAAAAGAGCTGACAAGCTTGCTAAAGAAGCTGTCGGCTTGTAAAGTTTTATTAAAAAAATTAAAAAGGAGATTCTAAAAATGACAACAAGACATAAAGCACTAAGTGCATTAAAGACATTAAAAAGAGAAAGTTTCTATCAAGACGAAACTATGTTAAACAAAGTACTTACTTATCTACAAAGACCCGCTTCAACAGCGCACTTCTTAGGTCTAAAAGAAAATACTATATATAACGTAAACGATACTGAATATGTAATAAGACATAATGAATTATTTTACAAAAAAACAAAGACGATAATTTTTGAAAGGCCTTTAGTATTTGAAACTTTGGATATTTTTCAAATATAACTATGAAGATAATTTTATGTCAAATATGTATGAAATACCTAATGTGGGAGAACTGGAAAGCTTAAGACAAGATGCAATCATAGAATTAGAAGTGTTTGCATCATTAGGTTTAGTTGATAAATCAAATGACTATCTTATAAGAGATATATTCGAATACCTAGCAAATAAAGCCTCATTGAGCGACCACTTCGGCTGGAGAGAAGGTTATCTTTATTTCAATATAACAGATAAAAACAGGATATAATTATAAAATACAAGACGGTATTTTTATATAGACAAGTAAACGATGATTTTTGTAAAAAAATTAAATCTAAACAAAGATTTAGACCGTTTATTAAAAACTTTAGAATCAAAAAGATAAGCCATTAGGCTTATCTTTTTTTAATTCATACTAAAGAACTTCCTATGAGTGTATATTTCGTTTTTTTATAATATATCAATCGAAACCATATTTGCAGCGCACACTGCAAATATTATGTAGCCTTATACTAAAAGTAATTCAAGTAGTTTCTCCATGCCAAAGCTAAAACCACGTGGTGGTTTTTTGGCATAGACAACTATGAGACTTGCACTTCATATTAGTAAAAACGAAAATTATGTTACTTATAAATTTGGTTATTTTATAAACATAATTTGGACTTTATTATAACCATATTAATTTATTTTTGGTTATTTTTTTCGTACCAAATTATATCATAATTTGGTCATATTAAAAGATAAAATAGGTTACTTTTTGTAACCAAAAAAATGGTACAAATTTATTAAATTATACCTATTTTTGGCTACAACTTGGTCAAATATTGGTTCACATCGGGTTCCATATTGGTTTAATATTGGTTCCACATGTAACCAAATTTGGGTTAATGCTACTAATTTTTTTAAACTTAATCGCAAAAATTTGCTCCAAGGTTTTTTGGTGTAAAAAAATTTATACATCGTATACCATCGCTCTAACATTCTATTTAGAATAAATCCTAAATATCCAAAACAAAAAGAGGCTCAAATAAAGATAGGCGAAAATAAAATAAGCATTTGCATGCCTACACCTGTCGTGTATTTATGCAAATACCTTTCTTTATCTTTTTCTACGCAGGCTACGATACGGATGTCTAACTTTTTATGTTCTAATACAATAAAAACTTTAAAACTCATTTTAAAAAAATAAAATACAATTTCTAAAATTCGTTTACAACTTTTTGGTACAAAAGTTGTTCCTATTGTCGTACTTAAATTTAGAAAAAAATTTGTTTCAAAAATTTTTTTCTAAAAACGACTCAATAATTTTTTTCAAAGCATCCTTTAGATGACTACAAAAATTTTTTATACAAAAAAATGTTCCAAATTTAAAAAAATTAAATTTAAAACAAAATATAAAAATTAGACTCCAAGATTAAAAATTCAAAATGTGATTTCTCACAAAAAAATTTTTAATTCCAAAATTTCAAAAATTAGATAGAAATTCAAAGACTAATTTTTAAAAAAATTTTTGATAAAAAAATTGAATCTTATTTTTTTCCAAAAAAATAGTAAAATTAAAAAAATAAATTTTTGTAAAATTTTTTTACAAAAATAAAATTTATGTTTCTCATGAAATTTCTATAAAAAAATTTTTTTATAATGTACCAAATTTTTTTACAACTTGGTTTAAAAAAATTGCACCCCTAATTTTTTTAGAAGTTGTATTAAAAAAATTTTTAATAGCTTTTTGAAAAAAATTTTTGTTTCAAAAATTTTTACATCAAAAAAATGATTGTACGCTTTCAAAAAAATTTTCGGGTCAATTTTTGGTCCATATCGTACCCGTCCGATATGAAGACCTAAATAGTAGACCCGAGAATTTTTTTCGCAATATTTTTGCTCCAAATTTTTAAACAAAATAGGTGTGGTATACCTATCGTATACCTAACCAGAATTTTGTCAAAAATAGAGCTAATTTTTGCTCCAATTTTTTCGTGCCTAAAATGGCACTTAAATTTTTCGCAACCGAATACGTTCGGAAAGGTACAAAATTATGTTCTTCACATAATTTTTTTCATCGCCCTGTGCTCAATTGTGCTAGCCTACACAGCGTCTCACTTTCGCTCGAACGCTTGTGCAGTCTTGCCCAAATTTTTCCTCAGTATTTCAACGTTTTTCGGACGCCTGTGTTGCGTGTGCTACACTGACACAGCAAAATAATACCAAAAACACAGCTGCTGTACAGTGAACAACCGTTGAAATCACAGCGGTTCACAGTCCAGTCTCTGCAATTTTTTTCCACTAGACGTTACAAAAGTTTGCAGAAATAATAAAGGGCATAAGGGGTGGTGGCTCAATCTGGAAAAATGTACCCCTGCACATTCCCCATATTTCGGTCAGCATAGCTGACACCACTTCGACTACAAAAAGGTATACCATACCTTTCTTCCGTCTCACCTGAAAATGTAATTTTCAGGCCCCTACTTCGGAGCATTTTGCTCCTCGCCTAAAAACAGTCCACTGGACTCTTTTTAGGTGCCCCTTACGCCTCCACTGTCGGTGTACAAGTGGTAAACCACTTTATCCGTTACACGGACTACTGCGCCAGCACGGACAGGTCCATCTTCTGCTATCGCACAACATATATCTTACAACGGTAAAACGAAATATGTTAAGTGCTATTTTTTTTTTTTATGTTTCACACAACAATTCCAAATGAGCAAAGCTCATAGAGTGATGTGCGATAAAAAAATAAAAAGGAGAATAATAATGTTACTAAAAAAATATTAAAAAAAGATACTTATTATACTAATGTCAATTTTGACATTAACAGCATGTTCTTATGTTACTAAAAATGTAAAACATAAAATATCAAAATCTATAAATATTACAGAAAACCAAAACCAAAAAAAGTCTTGATTTTTGATGAAAAAGAATCACCTGATTTTTTTATAAAATAATAGGTAAAGTAGATGAATCTAATTTACCAGATTTACAAATAGGTGAAATTATTTATGAAGGTCTAGATAGCCTAAAAAAAGAACTCAATCTGTAAAGGCTCGTTTATCATACGAAAAATTATAAAGAAGGTAAACAAAAAAACGAAAAAGATATTTCTGAATTTAAACCATCAGGTTGGGTTAAAAAAATAAAATTGTAAGATTGAAATTTTACGATGGTACAATTTACAATGGACATTTTTTTATAATAGGTCTCATTTGTTAGCCCATTCTTTAGGTGGTCGTGATTCTATAGAAAAATTTAATAACAGGAACACGTCCTCAAAACGTAGGTAAGAATAATCAAAAAAAGGTGGTATGCAATATATAGAAACTAAGGTTCTGAATTGGTTAAAAAGAGAACCCAAAAAGGTTATTGTTATTATATAGTAACACCAAAAATATAATAGTCACGATTTGGTTCCGTATATTGTAGAAGTTGAAGCTTTATCTAGTGATAAAACTATAAATGAAAAAAAGTAATAATTTATAACGTTTCACCTAATTATGAAATAGATTATTCAACTGGAAATTATTATGAAAAAAATAATTAAAAAAATCATTTCACGTAATTATTATTAATAATTATTGAAATAATATATTGGTTACATTAGTAACCTAAAAAAATAACCAAATTAATAAAATATATAATTCTATCTTTTGTAACGTAGCATGCTGCTCCGAGATAGAAATATAAGAAAACTTATAAAAAATACATTTTAATAAAGAAAAGGAGAATAAAATTATGCCAAACTATGCCTATAACGAACTAATATTCAAATCAAAAAAAGATTTTGACAAAGTTGTTGAAAAAAATACACAAAAGACGGAGATTTAGATTTTAACACAATAACACCACTACCTGAGTCGCTAGCTACAATGAATGGGTACATGGAAGACAAACATATTAAAAAAATATCACAATGTATTTAATTAACTCATATCCAGAACTAATAAAATCACCAAATGAAACAGGTACTACATTAAGACTTATTAAAGAATTATGTCATAATCCTAGTATTATTGATATAGAGATGGTCATGCAAGTACAAAGACATATTGAAAAACTATAAAGATGGAATGATAAATTATACTGACGAAGATATAGAAAATGGTAAAAAAAGGCTTTTGTATAACATCGTTCAATTTGGTTATTTCGACTGGTATAAATGGTCAATCGATAACTGGGAAACAAAATGGAATGCATGTGAATGTATTATTAATCCGAAAACATTAAGCATATACTGGACAACTGCATGGTCTCCTACTGTCAAAAATAGCTAATGAAATTGCAAAAATCATGTAAATACCCTGTATATTATAGATATGCAGAAGAACAATTCACAGAATATGTGGGTGAGTATCTATTTAATAATGATAATGTAGAATCATATGAATACGATGCTAGTGGAACTAATACTGAAGTAATGCCTATGAATCCATTTTTTTAACAGCGTTAGATTTATATGGTATGCCATGTTTAAAATGTGAAATTTTAGATGATAATAACGTTAAATTAACATATGATGAAGATGAGGAAGACCATGAAGACGATTATGAAGTCTTCGAAGGTAAGCAATCTGAACTTTTAACAAAAATTTATGAACTTATAAAATATTAAAAAGGAGAAACTAACTATGAATTTTTATTCCAACAGTAATTCAAACAACAGACCAAGGTGAAAGAGGCTTAGATATTTATTCGCGTCTATTAGACTCAAGAATAATTATGGTAACAGGTGAAGTTAATGATGTAATGGCTAACTTAATAGTTGCACAATTATTATATTTAGAATCTAAAGATAATACAACACCTATCACTATGTATGTAAATAGTCCAGGTGGCTCTGTTTCAGCAGGCCTTGCTATTATAGATACAATGAATTTAGTTAAATCACCTGTATCAACTGTCGCTATGGGTATGGCAGCATCTATGGGTGCTATGATTGTTCTATCAGGCGAAAAAGGTATGAGACATGCTCTACCTAATGCTGAAATAATGATACACCAACCTTTAGGTGGTGCTCAAGGACAAGCAACAGAAATCCTCATAGCTGCAAAGCACATCGAGAAAACTAAAGACCTATTAATAGACATGATAGTAAAAGCGACAGAAAAAGACCACGATACTATACGTGAAACTATTGAACGTGACTTTTTACATGTCTGCCAAAGAATCATTAGAATTTGGATTAATAGATGACATTTTAGAATAAGACAGCAAATAGCTGTCTTATTTTATAGTAAAGAAGAATCTGCATGAATGCAGGTGAGTGTAGACTTGAAATATCAATAAAATAATGATATAATATAATTAAAATTTTTACAAAAATAATCAGGAGGAAAATTAAAATGAACAAATTAAAAAGAATTTATGACAGTACATACAGGAATTAAAAAAATCATTAATCGCAATAGTGATTATGGCATCTGTATCTGCAATATCATGGTCTATATATAGACCTGCTAAAGAAAAACAAGGTAGAAGAAGTAAAACAAGAAGAAGTTGTAACAGAAGAAAAACCACAACAAGTAACATTCAAAGTTAAAGCTGATGAAAAATTGGACTTCTGAATCAACACCTGTAATAGTACACGTAAAAGGTACTAAAGAAGATAGCAAAATTGACTTCTATCACGCAATCAAAGCATCTGATGATGCTAAAGAAGTTCAATCTAAAAATTGAATTAACAGCTGGTGACTATGAAGTAGAAATCATCAGTCCATTAAACAAAGACGGTTCAACAATGGTTGTATCTGACGCTAATGATGCTAATGCTGAAGTTAAAGTTGTAAGCAAGAGTACTTTAAAGGTTGAAGAAAAGACAGCTGAAACAATTGCTGAACCTACAAAAAGAAATCGAAATGAAAAAAAGTTGACGCTGACAAAGTAACTGACGATATGGTAAAACAAATCGTTGAAGAAACTAAAGTTGCTGTTGATAAAGGCGATGAAACACTTAAAGGTGAAGACGGAAAAGTTGTATTAGAAAAAAAGTTGAAACTAACGCAAATGTTAACCCTAATGTTTCTAAAGAAACAGTAGAAGAAGCTAAAGAAGTTAAACAAACAGCTGATACTTCTAAAGAGTCTACTAAAAAGACTGTTGAAGAAACTAAACCAGCACCTGTAGCAACAAAAACCTGAAAACAAACAAGGTGAAAACAAACCTGTCAACAACAAACCAGCTGAAAAGCCAGAAAAGAAATGGATTCCTGAAAAAGGACACTGGGAAAAACGTGACAGAAAAAAAGTATGGGTATCTAAAATGGTTACAATCGTAGACGAGCCAGCTCGTACAGAAAGAAAATTCGTAGGTTCTAAATATATATTCCAAGATGATGGATTTGTAACAACAGACCGTAACGAAGCTAATAGACATAGTATAATGCTAGTAAAAACAAGGTAAAGTTGGTAACTTCCGTATTGAACCTATATACGAAACAAAGAAAAATACCTGCTAAGACACACCAAGAAGACCAAGGTCATTACGAAACAAAAGTGACAGGTCGTAAATGGGTTGTAGATGTACAAGGTCACTGGGAATAAAAAAATTATAGACTGATTTTTATATCAGTCTTTTTTTCAATATAAAAAAAGTAGTCTATAATAGGACTACTTTTTTTCTTTTTTTATCTGATTTAAAATACTTTGTGTATAACCTACAGGTTCCGATTTTTAATAAACCTCTATCTTCCATATCACGAAGACGTTGTTCCATTATCTTCTTATTTTTTTCTTACCCTCTTGCATCTTTTTTAAGATGCTCAGGTGATATTGTACGTTTTTTTCTTAGTCTTTTTTTAGCCATTATACATTACCATCCTTTCTTTCTTTATCATATAAACTATATTCTTTAACTGATAATATTTTTTTATATCGTACGAACTATACTCTTTAAATAATAATATAATACATCCTATTATAATAGGAAGCCAAATATATATCTCACTAAATACATCAGGAATTGGTAATACAGCTAAAGTAAATACCAAAGTGTTATATATCATATGAACTATCACACAATACATTAGTTTTTTTAGTTCTCATATAAAGAACACCTTGAAATATAGATATTGTAAATGTTGGTATTAAATGAACCATAGTTCCATGTGCCAATGAAAACAAAAAGTGATTGACAAATAAGAGCTGTCCATTTGTTCATATAATAAAGCCAGCTATCAAATATAAGACCTCTAAATATTATTTCTTCAGCCATAGGAGCGAGTAAAAAGAGTTAATACTAGAGATAAAGCTACATTACTATCTAATGTATCACTATAAACATTAAAACCACTAGCGAATCCGTTTTTATAAAACCAATATCCAGCACATTGACCGAATATCCAAAGAAATATAACTATAGCTCCGAATTTATACAACCTTTGTTTATCTAATGTTTCAGATATTGGGCTTGAAAAAAAGACTCTTTTTTTAACAAAAACCCAAAGAATAATAACAACTAAATTTAACACACATGTTGTTAAAATAGGGCTCATAATATGAACATTAAGAGCCACACCAAGTATGATATATATACAAAAATAGTATAAGTGGTAACATTATATTTTTTTAAATTTTTTTCATTATAGTAACACCTCATTTGCTACAAATTGAATAGATTTACTATCACAATACTCATTAACATTCAAATTACCTAAACAACGAACTTTATTATGTCCTTTGATTTTTATCAAGTTTATCAGCACCATTCCATATTATAAGAGTAAAGCCTTTTTCAAACTCTCCTTTTTAAATGTTGTTTTGTACTACCCATTGTAATCCACTTAGCATCTGAAGGTTTAAAATCAAATGCTATAATAGGCATTTCAAACTCTTTTCCAAAAGGAGCATACTTTCTAATCTCTCTAAGAAAAACTAAAGAATAGAGGAATATCTATACCACAAGTTCCAGCATAATCTGTCGCTATTATTATATCTGGATTAACTTCTTGAATTTCTACTGTAGATTTTTACAGTATTAATACTATCTTTTAAGAAAGTCCATAGACTTTTAAGCTCACGTTTATCAGTAACAGAAATACCAAAAAGCACCTTGATGGCCTGCTATATGAAATCCCTCTTTACTTAACATATCAAGAGCTGGATACCAATAAGGAGACCTACCTGAACCGTTATAACCATTACCATTTTTTCTAACAACCATAACAGTCTCACCTGTAATACCTTGTACTTTTGTTGCTAAAAGACCAAGTATACCCGCTGGTGCGTCTGATATATAGATATATGGAGCGAACTCTTGATGAGATTCCATCATTTCAACGTAATAATTATTCACAGCTTCTTTACGTTCTTCATTTAAAATAATTAACTTCTTCATATTTTCTTCTTGTTCAAATCCGAAGAAAAACACCGAATGCAACATCCATAGAACCATTCATTCTCTTAACAGAGTTAAATGTAGGAGCAACATAAAAAAACCTATAAATATTTCTGTTATATCATTTATATTAGATATTTTACCTTCATTATAAAAAAACAATTAAGAACTATATATAAACCGTTAAATGCTCTCACATAAGGATTACATCCAGTTAAACTATTAATGAAAAACCTATTTCCATCATCCCAAACAAGTTGACAGATACCTACACAATCTCTTACTAAATCACGATTTTTCATACACTAAAGGCATAATGTCTGATATAGTTCCTATACCTGCAAATACCCTTAATCTATTAATTTGTTCTATTTTAAAACTATCACAATATGACTTCGCATAATGATTTAAAACTTGCCAAAGTACATGCGCACCGCATATCCCTTTATTACTATAAGTTTCATCAACTCTATTAGGGTCTACTATAACATCAGCTAATAATGTTTTATCACTTTCTTGAGTATGATGGTCAGTTATTAGAACTTTAAGTCCTTCTTGCATTGCATAAGAACTACCCTCATAACATGTTATACCAGTATCACAAGTAATTATAGCAGAAACACATGGAAATTGTTTCATAATTTTCTTAACAGTTTCACTTGAAAAGCCATAACCTTCTGTAACATCAGGTCTATATAAACCCACATTAAATCCAAGTTCCGAAAGTCCAGCATAACCTACAACACCGCTCATTATACCGTCCATATCATAATCAGGTAGTACAACGATTAAGGAATTATTATCGTGGATTATTTTTAAGTTCCTCACATAGTCTGTCTATATCTTTTAAATTATCATGACGACTATCGTCTATTTTCTTAATATAGTCATAATCATAACCTTGATTTTCAAACCAAGCTTCTATTAGTTTATTCATAGAAATACCTCCGTATAATATTGTTATTTTTTTCTACAACAATATTATAGCATACAAATATAGCGTTGTCAAGCGTTTTTTTGAACAAAAAAACGAGTTATTTTTTTATGTGATATTAGAGAGCCCGTTTGTTTAACGGGAGATAGTGTTTGTGAATAAAAAAATAATTAATTAAGAAAGGAATTAAGGCTATGGATGACAAAGTTAACTACACAAGAGGTACGCATAGAATAAGAGTATCAGGTTCTAAGAACCCTTATAAACATGGTGCATCAATGTCTCATAAAAGAATTCATAAGACTATTAGATAAACATGGTCTTGATTGGGAAATTATACAAAGAGATTATCACCAAACTTATTGCGATATAACTTATAAAAATTCATTAAATTAAACGTCACTTTGTGACGTTTTTTTATTTCATAATAATATTGATATATGTATAAAATTATAATAATATACATTTTACTTTGTTTATTATTAGAAAACTCTAAAGTATGATTCTTTTTGAAAAAAATAGCTTTTTCAGCTATAGATTGCTATTTTAGGAAAATAATCATCACGAGACTATTTAAATAGTCTATAAACATGCATGTAGCTATACTATAACGATAGATTAAAGCTAGCCCGACCTTAACAGGTCGGGTTTTTTTATTTAATATGAAAAAAATTATCATATTAAGTATAAAAAAACATGTAAATGTAAACAATTAACTCTAATCGCCTTTTAGGCGTCGAGCGTAATTGAAATTGTATAACATTTATGGAACAGTTGGAACACCCAATTTATAAAACTTTTTTTACAAAAAAACACTTGCATTCCATTCCATTAAATGTTATAATATATATAAACCGTGATTAACACGCGTTTTTTTCGATTAATATTAAATACGATACACAATCCAATTAATATTAAAAAAATTTAATACAAATTATACACGAAAGGAGTAGCAAATGGCGAAAATCAATATAGAGAACATAACTTACGAGACTATGATTGCTCTAGCCACACATGAGTACTTAAATAACGGTGATAGTTCAAGCCCATATGATATGTATTCACATCCACCTGCTGAACAGATGGCTTATGAATTATTAACTATCATAAATGGTTATGTAGCTCTTTATAATACTGGAGAGCCTGATGGCAATGGAAAATATCCTGACCTCAAAAAAGGTGCTGAACGTTGGAAGCATTTACACACATTACCACCAGCCACTATAGCAATAATATTAGCACGTTGTTTCGGCGCATGTAGAATTGCATCTAGTGGATTAGACGCTAATACGGAATACGACATGATAGGTATATACTGTCAAGAAGGTGAAAATAAAGGTGTTTATGAAACTTCAGATGATATTATGAGAAGCTATATAAGTCCATTATCGCACTTATTTGATAACAAAAAGTTTGAAGAAATAATGTATCAATTAAGAACTCATGCTCCAAGACGAGAAAGATGTAGAGATAAAGACTTAATAGCCGTAAATAATGGTATTTTTTTGACTATGAAACTAAAAATGTTAATGGAATTTAACCCTGAACTTGTTTTTTTATGTCCAAATCACATGTCGACTATACAGAGTCTCCTACTAATCCTATCATAACAATGCCTGATGGCGAGTTATGGGATGTAGAATCTTGGCTTCATTCTTTATCTGACGATGAAGAAATAGTACAATTATTATGGCAAATTTTAGGAGCTATTATAAGACCTAACGTATCTTGGAATAAATCAGCATGGCTGTATTCCGAGCAAGGAAATAATGGTAAAGGTACACTTTGTGCCTTAATGAGAAACATATGTGGTTCAACCGCATACGCTTCAATCCCATTAAAAGATTTCTCAAAAGATTTTTATGTTAGAACCTCTAACAAGAGTGTCTGCTATCATAGTAGACGAAAATGACGTAGGTACTTATATAGACCAAGCAGCTAACTTAAAAGCTGTTATCACACAAGACGCTATTTCTATTAACCGTAAATACAAATCACCAATCGTACACCAGTTTCATGGTTTTTATGGTGCAATGTATGAATGAATTCCCTAAAGTAAAAGACCGTTCCAACTCGTTTTATCGTAGACAACTATTTATCCCTATGACAAAAGCGTTTTTGAAGGTATAGAAAGAACGTATATTAAAAACTGATTATTTAGCTAGAAAAGATGTACTAGAATATGTATTATGGAAAGTATTATATACTACAGATTATTATAGATTAATAGAACCACAAGTATGTAAAGAAATTTTTAGCTGAATATAAAGAATATAACGACCCTATAAGACAATTCTTCAAAGAAATAGAAGAACGTATAGCATGGTCATTACTACCATATACTTTCTTATACGACTTATACAAACAATGGTTTAAAAAGAAAACAACCATCGGGAACAATCATTTCAAGTCAACCTTTTTATAAAAAGAAATAAAAACAATTAGCTAGTGAATCATCAGTATTTTTATGTTCCTGAAACAGATAATCCTGTAAGAGCTAACGGTAGAATGACATTACCTGAACCTCTAATTATTGAATACGATGTTCAAAACTGGATGAATCAAAGCTATTCTGGTCCTGATATTTATAAGAAAGCCAATCCTAAAATGCACGATAAGAAGTTTAGAGGCTTACTTAGATATGACGGTTTACCTGTACCAGATATTACAAAAGGTGATATAGATAAACGTGATTACGATAATATTAATAACGAGGAGGATAATCTTAATGATTAACATATATATAGGGGTAGACGGAGTTCTATCCAAATACAATTCAAAAAGTTCATGATATGAACAAAAGAACAGCCAACCATTAGTTATAAAGATGATAGATTTTTTTCAAAACGCTGAAGTAGACGAAAAAAATGATAAAAAGTTGCACAAAAACTATTAACTTTCATATATGATACCAAAAGACAAATTAATATTGGTTCATTGAACTTCGTATCTTCTATATCTAATAAAAGCTCAGATGCTTTATTGCAATGTCAAGACAAAAACTGAATGGTTATTGACTAATGTAACAATCGCAACAGACTCTAGATTCGTACCATCCGCAACGAAAAAAAGCAGATGTCATCTCAACAAGACTAGGTCGTAAATTAACACCTAGAGATATTTTTAATAGATGATTTTTAACGAAGAACTAAATGCATGGTCAGAAGCTGGTGGAACAGCTATTAAATATGTAAATGATGTAAATACAAAAGAATCATATAACGGTCTATACCTAGATAAAGATATGACCTCTGAACAAATAATAGATTATATCAAACTAATAAGTGCATCATTTATCGCTCCTTACAATGAAAGGGGATTGTAATATGAAGAATTATTTTTTTATGACGTCGAGTCATTAGAAAATGTCTTTTCAATTTGTAATTTCAGACAAGAAGAAAATATACTAGATGTATTTGTGCTTTCTGATGACCCTAAATTACTAGATTCCCCAACACTTTTAGAAGATATAAAAGAAGTAATATATAAGAGAAATAAAAAAACTTTAATGGTGAAGTTTTTATTCTACAACTTAGCTAATGATAATGATATAAGAATATTTACTAAATTAATAGGTTTATCAGACGCTCATTTAGTAAACGACCCTAATTCTAAATCTAATTATCCAAAAAGAATTTAGACCAGTATGTGATACAGATGATAACTACGATGAAAAATGTACATCCATACCTATTTGGTTACAATTCATATAATTATGATACAACAATATTAGCAAAATATTTAGATTTAGTATGGTCAAAAGAACCTGACTATACACCTGGCGTTACAGAAAGAACTCATGACGGTGTTCCTAATCAAGTAACAGCAAAAAGAAATGCGTACTATAAATGATATGTTATTTACAAAAGATTTCAAATCTCAAATGTCAAAACTATTAACATATGAAATTACGCATAGAGGTCCTGATATGAGCGACCAAAGTTATCAAACGCCAGCATGGCGAATAAGAAAAAACATGCTAATGACAGGTCGGCATATAGACGTTGCAAGACTTAACGAAAAACAATCTAAAGTAGGACTTAAAAAGACTCTTAGGTATGTTAGGCTATCAAATACTTGAATCAAAGAATCTTCGTAACAAAAACAGTATTAAACACTAAAGAAGAATTATATGAGCTTATTGCTTATAACGTATCGGACGTTGTTAACCTTGCACAGCTATTTAAACATAAATTCTATCAAGGACAATTTACTTTTAAAGAAAGGTCTATTAAAGACTTATCCCGAACTTATATATGATAGAGCTTATAATAAAAAAATAATAAGCCTCTTTATAAACCTGATATTAGACAAACTAAAGTCCGCCGTGATAGACTTACAATAGATTCATCATCTGCACAGTTTGCAGCAAAAGCCCTATGTCCATACGACCACTTAAAAGATATTGAAACTGTTTCGTTTAAATATCCATCTGATAGGATTGTCGAAGAATATAGGAAAAAAAGGCATAATTATTAAGCAAATAAACGTGTTAGATGATGCTAGAGATTTCTTTTATAAAAAAATTTTTCCACAAAAAGAAATTACGAAAAGAGTTCGATACTATTTATAACTATTATAAATCAATCGAAGGTAAAAACTTTAATAATTCAAAAATATTATAAAGAAGACTATCCAAACGGACCTTATGCTGAATCATTATATTCTATAAAGAAAGTTGCAAAACAATTTATTCTATTTTTAATGCAGACGGAACACCATCGTCTTGTTTTTGTAACATTCTCAACTGGAGGTATTCATGGTGCTGAATATAATAAAATGTTATACGATATGCACATGCAAATATGGGAAAAAAAGAATACGAAAAGCTTGAATATGTAAAAAAAGATGTACCCTAATCCTTGTGATTTAAGAAAAGCAAAGGAAATCACATTCCCTGATGGTACAACAGAGAAATATTCTAAGTTTTTAAAGTCTACAGCTACCATTAAGAAAATGGAAGCTGCAAAGCCTGAAGAATACTTATCATTTTATAAAGTTATAGAATCACCAAAACTGTTTAAACCTAAAGATGATGGCTCTACTGAACTAAACCCATCTTACGTTTACACATCCGCTGATATCATGAATCATGAAGACTTTAAAAGTTATTACCCAAATCTACTAAGAATGATGTCAGCATTCTGGAACGAAGGTTTAGGTGTAGATAGATATGGTCAATTATTTGATGACAAAGAAAAAAATACGGTAAATTAAGAAAAGATAAAAAGTTTAACAGAAGAACAAAGAGATATGTATGATATCTTAAGAGAAGGTGTTAAACTTATATTAAACGCTGCATCTGGCGCTGCTGATACAGACTTCAATTTACCTATACAAATGAATAACCAAATTATTTTCAATGAGAATAATAGGTCAGTTGTATACTTGGAGAATAGGGCAAGCCCAAACATTAAAAAGGTGCTAAGGTTCCATCTACAAATACTGATGGTCTATTTACAATAATGGAAGAAAGTCGTAACAATGAAATATTAGCAAAAAGAATCAGCTGATATAGGTATTGAAATAGAACCTGAAATTACGTATTTGATATCTAAAGACTCTAATAATAGACTAGAAGTTAATCCAAAAAAACAGGTCATATAGATGCTGCTGGCGGTGGAACACTAGGCTGTAGAACAGGCCCTACGCCAATAAAAAGCATTATCACATCCTGCTATTATAGACTGGGCTCTAGCTGAGTATTTAGTATACGCATCAACAGGTAATAAAGGTCTAACACTAGATAAGCCATTTGATAATGAAATAGGTTTAAATATATTAAAGGCATCATTTAATGTCTTTAGTGATAAACAAGAATTATTAAAGATGTATCAAAATGTAGTTGCATCAAGTAATGCATCTATGAGCTATGTGTTCTCATCTCATCGTTACGGTGATGAAGTAATCGAAAGAGCACTACAACATTACAATAGAGTATTTATAATGAAAGATGATACTCCTGATACTGTTAATTTATATATTGCAACAGCACGTAAGATATCAAACGCAACATTCGAGAAAAGAAAAAGACTTAACGAAAGACCTATACAACATGTTAGAAACGCATTGGCTATATTAAATGCCAACGGAGTAACATCATCAGACTTACCATCTGAATCAGAAGCTATAGTTAAGAAAGTAACAAATATCGAACCTGAATGGAGCATGCGTATTGAAAACGCTAGTTTATACGACTTAACAGATGCAGAAATGAACGAAATCATTAATAACTTAGATTTAGAAAAAAATACCTAAATCTATTAAACACAACTTATACTAATAACTGGATGAATAAACTACCTGAAGCAGCTTAATACAGCATTGGGTAGTTTAAACCCATCCTTTTAATACAGAAAGGAATTATAAATAATGGATAATTTTAAAGTAGAAAAGGCTACAGATGACGATATTAGAGAATTAATGGATATTATAAATGACGTAGAAACACGCCTTGCTTCTATGGATGACGAAACTGAAATCGATGAATCTGATGCAATAAATGCTATCACAAATATACTAATAGCTGATGGTCTACCTGAAAAAGACGCTCACGCATTAATATATGACGATTTTTGAAGAAACCGAAGATTCAAAAATCAGTATTAGTTCCAGTTTATATATCAACTGTAGCATATGTTAAAGTAAAAGACGCTCCAAGTATTAAAGATGCATTTGAAGTAGTAGATAGTACAAAAGATGACATCATAAAAGTAAATGGTCTAAGCGTACTACCTAACACAGTAGAAATTATAGGAACGGAAGAATTCGTAAAACAATTCAACAACTTAGATACTAAAAAAATATAAAAAGCAACAGATGTTGAATTTAAATAATAACATAAAGAAAGAGAGTGTATGTAAATGAAAAAAACTATGTTTAATCATAATAGCAATAGTTATAGCACTTACAGCAGTTGCTGTATGTTATAACATAAAAAAACCAAACACAAAGAAGTATCGTATGACATTCCATTTACAACACAACATGAAAGTACAAAAGTTATTTTCACTGTAAAATATCAAAAAGAAGCGCCTACTATGTCAGTTATCGGACCCCATAATGAAATATTAAATTCTAATCCTATCATAGACCATAATGAAAAAGACTGTAAAATTTTTGAAATAGATGCTAAATATCCAGGAAAGTATAAAAGTACATCTTGTATCTATTGACAGTAAACCACTAGAAATAACGCATAAATTTACTCCTATGGATAATAACGTAATATTTGAAGCTAAAGCAGAAATTAATGATAAGAATATTCATATGGTTATAGAGTCAGGTATAGCTCTACCATATGCTACTTATAATGTAGATATAAAGGACAAAAAAACGATAAAATTATAAAAATCGACAAAAACCACAAGACTTTATATCCAACGCAACTCTTGTTTATGATATCCCTATTGATAATTTATTTAAAAATAGGGATTATAATCTCATCATAAACGTAAAAACAAGACGATATAATATATCATCATAAAACTATTAAGATAAGATTATAGAAAGGAATATAATATGAAAAAGACAATAATTAAAACAGCAATAACAATTTTTTTGTATTATCGCTATTTACATTTAGCATATATATTTCGTTTCAAATAGGCTTGATTTCAGATAATATAAAAAAATGATAGTAACAGGTCCATCTATTAGAGAAGATATTAAAACTACTAATAAAGAAATTAGAAAAAAAGCTTTGTTCAACTTACCAAAAAGTTAAAGAAGATGATATCTTCATACACGAACCTGAACCACATGCTGATATAAATGATATAACGTCCGATGTTAAAGTTGTAAAAAAATGAAAATAAACAAGTTACGTCTATGACATATAGATTATCAGTCTATACTGAACTTAATACTTCATCATACAGTGATACCATAAACAAGCATACATTAGTAAATGATGCTCCTTTTATATATATCACAAAATATATATGGGAAAACTCTTTAAAAACCATATTTAGATGCATTAAATGATTTTTTTCAAATAGTGCTCATATAAATATAAAATGGACGTTTTCGTATAATGATAAGAATGATATCATGCCTGAATATATTACAATGGAAGCTTACACTACAGAAACAACTGAACTAAATTTTTAAAGTAACATTTCACAATATAACTAAAGAAGGTCCTATAGACTACACAAAAGCTATTATGAAAAAAAGAAAAAGGTTGTGAAGTAAATGACACCTGAAGGTAAAATAGAGCATTACTTAAAAACTAAGTGTAAGAAACAAGGCTTTTTTTATGTTATAAATTTACAGCACCATCTAATTCAGGTGTCCCTGATAGAATTGTAATTGGAAATGGTAAAAACCATATTTGTAGAATTAAAAAGCACCTGGTGAAAAACCCAGACCTCTACAACTTGCTGTTCATAAATTAATGAGACAAAGAGGTGCATTAATTTATGTTATTGATAACAAAAAAACAGCGTTGACGATTTTTATAAAAGATGTATTACTGTAATATATTAAATTAAACAATATATTAAAAAGAAAAAAACATGGCTTAAAAATTAGCCCGAATTTTTAATTTAAAAATAATAAGACATGTAATTACATTAAAAAAACTTAATAAAATTAAAAATTTAGGCTAAAAATTTTACCATAGAATAAAACAAGGAGGTAAATATGATGTCAAGTTTTAAAAAAATTGTAATAGATATAAAAAAATAAAAAAACGATATATGTACCAACTCTATAAAAAAATAAATAAACAAAATGTTACAGAATTTGTTACATTAAAAAGAAGTAATTGCAAATGCATTAAAGAACCAATATGATTATAGTAGCAATAATATTAAAGAAAGACTATCATTACTTAATGAAATAAAAGATGCTACATCGACTGAGGCTATAATGGAAGCCTTTAGTAAAACAAAAGTCCTATGAAATCAAAGAATTTAAGTGGCAAGAAATAAAATAGAAAGGATAGATGTTAATGTGTTATGATATATTAAAGTTACCAAGTACTATAAAAAAATATACATTTTAGCTTATGACACACACAACCCATTTGTTCTAAAGAATGAAGAAGATGCTGAATATATAAGTGGTATAGTTACAGCAACGTTAAAAAAACACATGATATTATAACGATTGATTTTTGAAAGAATCAGAAAAAGTATATAAAAAGCTTTCTCAAAAAAATTTGAACAAGAAATAAAAGATGATATCGGACTAGCCGAGTTCTCAAGAAGAATAAAAAAATAATAAACACAGATTATACTTATATTGAATAAAAATAAAACAAGCCTCAACTTATAAAGTCAAGACTTGTTTAGGCAAGAAAAAGGAAAAGAGTTATGGAATAACTCCAATATAAGTATATCACACAACAAATAAAAATGTCAAGAGAAAGGTGTAAATTTTTTTATGAAAAAAATTCCCATGAACTTAAAGTAGCATTAATAAATGATTTAAAGCTCATTTCACAAAAATCTTGATTGTATTAAAAAAATTATTTGAAGAAAATATTTTTAAATTATCAATCAAAAGATTCAAAAATTTATCAAAATGACAAAATCACTTTATGCTGAAACTAACAATATAAATAAAAAAAATAAATAAAATGTCAATTTCGCTCCATAATAATGAATTAAAAAAAGCAATAAAGCCTAAAGATGATATTGTAATTAAAAAAATGATAAATTAAATAGAGGGCTAATTTTTATTTATTGAAAGGTATAAAAATACCTGAATTTTTCAAAAAAACGTATATATCTATAAAAGATGAAGTTATTAAATTAAATAATAACATATTAAATTTTTGAAAATAATTATGTAAGTCTAATATTAGAAGGGGTTTTTGTAAAAATGGATAATAAATATCTTCCATCCTACGCTATGAATAACTTAGGTATTTCACTACATGATTATCAAAAGATATTCACATGATTTTTATATTAAAAAAACCCATATTGTGGACTATTCCTAACAATGGGGGCTGGTAAAAACGCTGACAACACTTACAGCATTATATGATTTAAATCCAGAAGGTAATGTTTTAATTATCGCCCCACTTAATATAGCAAGGTCAACATGGCTAGATGAGATTAAAAAAATGGAAATTTCCATTTAAAAACAAAAATCTCTGCTTGTTGATGAAAAAGGTAAAAAAACTTAGTAAAGAAAAAAAGATTAAAAAGCTTACGAAGAAGCTATAGCTAATACACAAAAAGGTGACTACTATATATATTTCATAAACAGAGATTTAATAGTAGATTTAATAGAAAACATGCCATTTTGGATATTTCCTAATGTAATAATAGATGAATCCCAATCATTTAAGTCTCATGACTCTAAAAGGTTCAAAGCTCTAAAGAAAGCAAGACCTTATATTAAGCGTATGGTCTTACTTACAGGTACACCTGCACCTAATGGTATCATGGACTTATGGGCTCAAATTTTTTTCTATTAGACCAAGGGGAAAGACTAGGTCCCTAATATAACAACTTATAGAAATAGATATTTTTAGACCCTGGTATGTATGTAAATAACCATCCAGTAAACTGGATGCCTCTACAAGGCTCTGAGGAAACCATATACAACTCTATTGCTGATATAGTAATATCCGTAAAAAAACACCAATTTAAAAAAATGCCACCTTTTGACTATGAATACAATAAATGTATACATGGACGACAAAGAAAAAAAGCATTATACGACAAAATGAAAAAAGAATCCGTACTAACTGTTAATGGCGAAGATATAATAGCAGCTAACGGAGCTGTTCTACAAGGCAAATTATCACAAATGGCATCAGGTGCTTTATATCTAGATGATAATCATAACTATAAGGTTATCCATAAAGCTAAATTAGAATGTTGCGAGTATATAGTTAATAACACACCAACACCACTTCTCATTGCATATCATTTTTAAAAGCGATAAAAATGATGCTAATGGAATACTTAACTGAAAAAGGGTATAAATGCTGAAGTATTTGACGGCTCTCCTAATATGATATCAAGATGGAATAAAAGGCAAATACCTGTAATGTTAATTCAACCAGCATCAGCAGGGCACGGTCTTAATTTACAAGAGGGTGGTAGTACACTTATATGGTATACAATACCGTGGTCGTTAGAGTCCTATTTACAAACTAATGCAAGGCTCTACAGACAAGGACAAACTGAACCTACATTTATACATCATATACTAACAGACCAGACTATAGATAGTAGGATATTACAAGCAATAAATAATAAAGACTTAAGTCAAAAACGCATTACTAGAAGCTGTAAAAGCTCAATTTTTAAACAAGAAAGGTCGTGATGCTAATTGAAATTAAAAAGCATTCTTAAAAAAACATTAGACCCTGATACAAATATATATTTAAGTACAGAATTTGGCTCTGCTTTTTTTATTATATAGGTAAACCTGATAATAAACAATTAGAAGAATTTGCAAATAATTACTATACAAAAAAACTAAACTATCTTTATATTCAAAGTTAGAAAATATGCAAAAGAAACTAAAAAGAAGCAGAAAAGAACTATACCTATAGAAGATAAGTACAAATCTGAAAAAAACTATTTAAGAAAAGCTTTCAATAGACATAAACGTCATATGAAAGTTATAACTGATAAGATAGAAGAATATGAAAGAAATCTTGCATCTTATTCTGAGTTTAAAAGATAGAGAAGTATTAGAATCCAGAGTAAAAACTAAAGTCTTAGATAAAAATGGCCTAATTATAGTTACAACAGGCTATGAAAGTGGTAAATATTATTTAATAGAAGAATGGGAAAAAGACTATAAATAAAAAAAGAGAACTATAAATAAGTTCTCTTTTGTGCTATTTATGTGGAATTCTTATAGATGAACCAGTATATATAAGATTCACATTTTTTTATTTTTATTATAAGTAGCTAGTTCGTCAACTGAGTAACCAAAAACCTGCTGAAATTTTTTTGATAGAGTATCATTTTTTTGAATAATATAAATCAAATCTCCATTAGTATCAACACGCACGTTATTATAACTTAAACCAGCAGCTTCGAGTGCTTTTTTAAGATATAATTCTTTTTGGTTATCATTTTTTGTATCATCTTTGGATGAACTATCGCTAGATTCTTTATCTGTAGGTTTTTTAATATCTACATTTTTTTCTTCTTAGAATCAGTAATAGACTGTTGATATACAACATTTGAACTGCTATAACTGGTTTTTCATACGGTTTAAGTTTCTATCTAATACTATGTAAATACTACCACATAAAAACAAAGTAATAACACTTAAACCGATAGTAAAAACCTATATCTTTTTTTACCCATAAGACAGTCTCCTTTCCTTGTTATTAAAATATTTTTTTAAACATATACTTGCTATTTATAAAAAAATATGATATAATAATTATACAACAAAAAAAGGAAAGACTGCAACTATTTTTAATTGTAAATTTCAAATAATTGAAATTTCAAATATAAAAGTATAGATGAAGTAGGGTGGACTTCATTTAAATACAAAAAAATATTAAACAAATTTAAAACAAATTAAGGAGAATATAAATTATGAAACAATATCAAGTAAATATTAATGAAATTAAACCAGGAACGATAGTACAAATTCGTGGAACATTAGAATTTTTCAAGATTAAAATCAAAGATTGAAGGTGCGGAATTAGATGCATTTAATCAAAGAGCATATGCAAGAGGTGCTAACCCTGAAATGCACCCATTCACTTGTGCTACTATTACAAATGCTAAAAATTGTATCACCACAAGACCCTAATGAATTAATTTACAAATTTATTAATGAAAGATTTTTACACATCTTTAAATCAACCTAATGTATTTAAGTTCTACGCTAAGAACAAAGGAGCAAAAATTACCTTTGGGTTGCTAAATATAATCAAAAATACAGGAACAGCTGAAGGTGTTGCTTTAGAAGCTGAATTAGATAAAGGATTAGACGTAACATTAATTTGCAAGGTCTTTAAATCATCAAGAAATCATGGATTGGCATTAGAAGGCGTTTTTAGTAAACGGAGATGTTAGATATTTTAGTAAATCATCACCTGAATCAATTTTTAAGTGAACTTAACATTACTTATGTTCCAGCTAAACAAGAAGATGTTCATGTAGAAGCTGAAGAACAAACTAATCCATTTATGAGTCAAACTCCACAAATGCCTGAAAACCCATTTGGTGTATATGGACAACCTAACGGACAAAAACGGAATCATAGGTAATCAAGGCATTACTTATAACCCACAAGGAAATAGAAATTATTAATAGATAGCCTTGCGATACCACCCATCGCAAGGTTCTTCTTTATCCTAAAATGAGAGAAAGAGAGTAATTATCAAATGAAACAATTCCTATATGCATATAAATATACACCATCTACTAACAAAATAGAAAAAAACAAAAAAATTGAAGTAACACATGTACCTGAAAAGCACACATTTGTAACAAATCTATTTGAAGAAAAATATATTAGGTGTTAGACTAATACCTGATGATAAATTAAATCTAATATTTATTGATATAAATAAGTCAGGTTTATATTATTATATGTGCTCCAAAGAGATTCGAAAAAAATGCTATTTAATTTATTTAAAGAAAAAAACTAGAAACATTTAAAAAAAGACTTTATTGATAAAAAAAGGACTAAAAACCTATGCAAACACAAATTATATTTAAAAATGTTAAGGTCGAAGGTTTAAAATATCCAGTTTCTATAAAAAAATTAAAAATAGCACTAAATACAAATACTAAAATAAAAAAAGTTTGAATGTAAAGCTTCCTTCCTGTCAGATACATCAACACACATACTAATACCAAACAATTTAATGCATTGGCTTAATACTTACTCTGACTTAAAAAGATAATAAAACATTTCAAACTATTTATAATCTATAAAAAAAATATAACAAAAAAACGTACTACATGCAGGTTCTCCAAAGCAAGAAGCTTTAATTAAAGAAGCTATAAATTCAAATTTATTAAAAGATTATACTAATAGTAGTGTCATATCATATCTAAAATCAAAAAGATGTTATATAGACGAAGACTGCATAATAAACGGAAAAACCTTATATCTACGGTACAAAATGGTTAACGTTTGACATACCAGAAGAAGATATAGAATTAATAAAAAAACAATAATAAAACAAAAAGGAGAATTAAAATGAAATATAACATTTATAATGAATTTCCTTTATTCTATCAAAAATCCAGCTATACAAAAAAATTAAAAAGATATACCTAAATGGAGCGTATCTGATAAAAAAACAAAAAGACCTATAGATATGTTTTTTTATTACAAACACAGCAACAAATATCAGGTTGTGATGTAACAATGCCTGGGGCTATGTGCACATTAGCTGAAACTATAAACATATTAGAAACGCCAGCTAATCACGCGTTCTATCTTGATGTATTAGAAGAAAATGTCATTATAGTTGATATAGAAAAAAATTTGCAATCCATTACTGTATAAAGAACTAATGAAATTACCGTATCTATATGCTGAAAAATCAATGTCAGGTAGAGGTGCACATTTGATAATGCCATTACCTCGTAATTTTTGACGAATATCCTATAGCTCAAACAAAAGTAGCATTGAAAGAACCATCAGGACAATTTGAATTATTATTAAATCATTGGGTAACATTTACAAGAAATGTCATAAAAACACCAACTGCTCCAAATGGTATAAATACTAATGGTTCCTATGACAAATGGGACGAAATCTATAAAAAAAGTTAGCCGAAAATGCAACAAAAAAACACATTATGAACAGCTTGAATATACAGAAACAAAAAAAGTATAGCCGACATACCTAAATCAGATGAAATTCTAGATTTATTAGTAAATAAAAACCCTTACAGAAAATCTCCATCTGACTTCACAAGAGAAGATGGCTCTCCTGATATGTCACGCTATGAAGCAGGCTTTTTAACTACTAAATATATAAATTTATTAATGATATTAAACACAACTATAGCTGATAGTAACTATAATTATACATTATCTGACCATATTGCTATTTTTAGCTGAAACAGCAAAGCTCGGTCTTTCTCATAGAGATAAACATGATACTTATAGAAATAAATTACCGTATTTAACATATATAGCAAAACAAACAGTTGAAAGATATCAAGCTAAAACAAGTAGAACTAAAAAGAAGAAAGGTAATAAAAACTTATGGAAAAAAATATAAAAGATGCTTAATGTCACCTATAGGTATAAACACTAATAATATGCAAATCATTCAACTAACTATATTATTTAATGAAACAATGATAAAAAGAAGACTTCGAAATAGAACCTATCTTAATGTTCTACGAACCTATTTCACAAGATGAAAATACAATCTTTTGTGAATCAAAAGGTTATATCTGAGCTTCTAAGGCATCTGTCATCAAAGACTATATAAGAAAAAAATGATATAGTAATAGCTGAAGATGATATTTATAAGGATATTATAACATTAGTTGAATTTAGAGATAATAAATGGAAATCTACATTGACAGCTAATGATATAAAAGACATACTTTCAAGACTTAAAAATAGAAATGAACAAAAAAATAGCTTACCTAAGATTGAGACAATAATACATTAATGAAAGGATATACTATGAACAAAAATAATAAAACAATCAATCTATCCTAAAACAACTCGTTTTTGGAAAAGAAGAAAGAAAGGTATTCTTAACAGAAAAAAATTGACGGCTCAAATTTAACTCTCTTTAAATTTGAAAATGAACTTTATATTGCACAAAGAAATAATATTTATAAATTCAAGGACTTTGAGGAAAATAAAGATGAATTTAAAGGTATTATATATAAAGGTCTACGTCCTTTCTTAGAAGAATACGGAGATAGCCTACAAGAAAAAAATTATATGATGGCTCTGCTATCTGTGGAGAATGGTTAGGTCAAGGTAAAATCAAATATGATAACAGATTTAATACAAGATTTTTTTACTTTTTGCAAAAAGCGAGAATTATTAAAACAGAAGATACTTTTTTTATTACAAAATATCGTATATAATCCTGATTTAATTCATTGGGCCGTAGGTGAAACTTTACCTGATTATTTAGATACAGTGCCTTTAATTAAAGAGTTAGACCATTATCCAAAAACTTGAAGAATTAGATAAAATTTATTTGGAATATAGCGAAAAAAACAAGATTCAAAAAGTTGAAGGCTTTGTTATTAACAACAATAATAAAATAGAAAAAAATATGTTAGATTTAAAAAAATGGAGTCTTAGAACCACATGTTTGTAAATAATACATTTAAAAATCAAAGGGAGGAACAATTAATGGCACATAAAATTAATAATTCTAAAAAAACATAGAATTTAATAGAGTTTGGGCTATGCCAAATAAAAAAATACTTTTGATATTTTTACCTATAAGAGAATTAATAAATGCAGAAGTTGATTTATCAAAAAAACTTGGATTGACCCTTTCTCTAATAAAAAAATAAAATCGCAACAATAACCAATGACTTAAACCCTGATTTCGATACAGATTATCACTTAGACGCTTTTAGATTTTTCTAAAACTATTTGACGATAATTCGATAGACGGTGTACTCTACGACCCACCATATTCACCAAGACAAGTGAGTGAATGCTATGGAAATGTTGGCATAAATGTAAATAATAAAATGACAAATTCATCTTTTTGGTCTAATCAAAAGAAAGAAATTTCAAGGATTGTAAAAAAATCGGCGGAAAAAGTTATTACTTTTGGTTGGAACACAGGTGGTATTGGTTATAAATATGGCTTTGAAATTGAAAGAATTTTTGATTGTTCCACATGGTGGTTGGCATAATGACACGCTTTGTACTGTCGAAAGAAAGATACATTCAGGAGTTATTTAATCAAAGAAAGGAAGAACAAGAATGTCACAATATTTATTAGAAATAATAGTATATTTTATTTATATATTATCCTTACTTTTTCATATTTATTACAATACTTAGAACTAATGATTATAAGGATAGAAAGACTATAACAACTGACTTAATACTAAGTCTCGGATTTTGCAATTATAGCTTTACTAATAACATCAGGAAAAAAATAAATGGCATATTGCAAAAATACAGACTTGTCAGTCACTAAGCTCAGAATGATATTTGCAAGTATTGCTTTTTTTCAGTTATGCTAGTTACTGTAATCATAAGACTAAAAAAATAAGTAAGAAAGGAAAAAAAGATATGAAAAGTAAAGAAGAAAAAAATTCAAGACAGTATTGAGTTATTAATCATAGTAGTTGCATTAGTCTTTGCAATAATAATATCACTAACTACTTTATACTTTTATACTATCAAATCATAGAATAATGAGTTTTTGTATCGAAAAACACTTGAATTAATCTTATTAAATGTAATGTTAATTATTTCATTATTCGTAACAGCAGTATCAATTATAGTCTTAAATGAAAGAACAATCGCAATTCATAATAAAAAGAAAGGAATCAAACAATGATTAAACTTACTGAAAATTTTAGATTAAGTCCTCTAGGCACTGGTTATCTTCTTTTTATTTCTCATATTATCAGTTTTTTATAGTTTTTTTGCAATCTATAACTTTTTTTCGAAGAAGGTGGCGACCCTAATATATTATTAATGATTATTTTTTGCAATAATTATTGCTTTTTGCTATATACCAATTTATTAGAATAGATAATTTATCATATTTAGAAACAGCACCGATAACAGAAATCGAAAAAAATGGATGATAATTATTTAGAAGAAAATAAAGACGCTATTCAATGTTTTTAAAAAAATATGAAGAAAGAGAAAAAAATTGTAATAAAAAGAAAGATAGATAATTATTTAAAAAGAAAAATAATATTGAATTATCAACAGATGAATATTCATTGGCTTTAAAAAAATCGCAGTATATCTTTAAATGATAAAGTTATTAATTTTAAAGCTTCTGTAAAAAGAAGTATTAACTATTCCTATTGAAGATATAAAAATAAGAAAGGAAAACAAATATGAAACAAAAACAAACTAATATATTAACCTTAAGTTTACTTGATTTATCTGATGATTTAAACATAATATTAAAACAAAAAAATTGTTACAATAAAAGAAATTTTTTTAAAGAAACAAAAAAATAACAGTATATAAAAAAATCCTCTATTATTACATTATCAAGATATTAATGACATAACTTTTGTTGTAGCAATTTATGGCGAAGTTTTTAAGTCTAGGTAACATCAAATTAAATGATAAAGACCAAGCAAAAAAATAACAAACCCTATTGAGATAATAGGCCATTATGAACTTGTTGAAAAAAACTTGTTTCATTAGACTTCGAATATTTTGATATACCAATAACATTACCTTTATATAACAGTTACCCTTTAGCTTTTTTTAACACCTGACGCGTATTCTCCTTTTAAAAAGCAGAACACTTTGATTTTTTTGTTTTATAGCACTACAATTACTAAGAGAAAACCTCGTAGAATCTATAAATGCATCAGGTAATCATGCATCAAGAAATATAGCTAAAGATGGAGAAAGCTTAAATGTTTTAAATATGCTAAGGTTAATTTATATATACGAATTAGTAGACAAAAAAAGAATTTTTCAAAGATGTGTATATCAGATTTTTAAAGAATTTATAACAAAAAAACCATAATGAACTATATACACTTACTATACCTAATTCAAAACATGATATTATAGGAAGAAATATGTATTTAAAAACAGCTTATTTTTAACAACAAAAAAATTCTTTTTTTGGGAAAGATTAATGAAAACTGATTACTCAGGCGCTGTTACAAAAATATTATCCAGGAGAAGATAATACATTTGAACGATTTTTAACCTAAAACAAAAAGGAGAATACAAGAAAAGATATGAAAGAAAATAAACTAAGATTTTGCATGTCAGTAATAGGGTATCATAATATCAATACTTCTTCTGGGTAAAATGGACATAAAAATACACTAACAGTAACGTTTATAGTAACTTAAGCAATGAATCAATAGAAGAAGTAAAAAAATGCTACTGAAATTAAAAAAATACTTACAATATATCAACAGAAAAAGAAAAAGATAAGATTTATTATTTAGTTCAAATAAAGGGTGTATTCTATACTAAAGATATAGAAAATTTATCTTTTAAATCTAACAATATAGATATAAAAACAAATATAAACTATAAAGACTATAAGGATAAAATTTCAACAATAGATGATATATCGGTAGTAGATTTAACTTTTTAAATTAGATATACAACCAACAGAAATAACTTTTAATAATAAAAAAACATTGATGAAACAAATGTTTCAAAAAGATAATTTAAATAAAGTAAAAAAACATTGTCATTGAACATGACGGGTTAAACTCAACAATAAAAACCGCTAACAGCATCCTATGGGGTATAATAGACTTTTAATATATATGTGGGGGTTTGGTCTATACTTATTGTTAGTGTAGTAAATCTTATGATAGCATTTGCTCTATGGGGCGATGGTGAAGAATAAAGAAGGCTCAATAATAATGGAAGAACATAAACAACTAACAAATATTATTACAACAATAGTATTAACAATAATAGCTTGCATTACATCTATTATTGTTGTACCTTTTAATAAAATTATCAATAGATAATTCACAAAAAAATCTAATAGCATTGTTACGAATGCTCAACAATTTAACCATAAAGCAGGTATGGTACTCATTATATGTTTCATTTCTCCTGCATTGATATTTTTTTAACTTGTCATACAATTTATCTTTTACACCAAGATAGAAAGTTAGAAAAACAAAAATAAGAATGGAGGCTAGATATGAAAGAAAGAGAAGCAACTTCTGCGTTAGATTTAGTATATTTACTTGTTGCATTAATAATATTGTTATTTTTTTGCAGGCTGCGGTTTATCAATTTATAAGAGTATAAAGGTTAAATATGAACTAAAAAAAGTAGAGAGCAAACTAAGAAGATAGAGATTACTAATGAAAGAAAACCTATCAAACGACTATATAAAGATGCTTTTTAAAGAAAGGAAGTAATCAGAAAAATGTTAGTTAAAGATTTATTAAACAAAATAAAAAGAAGGTAGAAGTCATATAGATATTAAAATTTATAAAGAAAAATCATTCAGAACCTATAAAAAAAGCTTTCTTCTATCTCGATTAGATTTAGAAAATAAAGATTTATATTTACCAGAAAAATTTAGCAAATGAGGTAGTTAAAGAAATTCAAGTCATTCAACAAATAGATAAAGATGAAGACTTTGACGGTGAATGGGTTTATGAGAATGGAAATATACTTTTTAAAAATTACAATAAAAAGAATAAAGAGGTAATTAAACATGAAACAAATTATAATTAAAGGAATCGTAAGTATAGATGAGGCAGACCAAATTTGTATAGACGATACAGACTTAAGAGATATTTTTAATTGAAAAAAATTAGAAGAATTATTCAATATAAGTATTAATGAATATGAAGACAAATTACGTATAGAAAAATGCTTATATTTCTCTATTCGTAGCAAATAAAGAAATGCCTTTTGATGAAATGAAAAACGCAAAAAGTACTTAGTGATTTAGGTTTAACTTTCAATGTTGATTATATAGGATATTCTGAATGGACTGTTTCTTATTTCTATATAGACACATTAACCATAGGAAATCACAATTTATTAGACATTTTACGTACTATGAAAAAAATAAATATATAGTATTAACAATAGAAAGTATCAATAACTAAAAAAAGGAGTAAAAATCATGGAGAATTTAAAATTTAGAGCTTGGGATAAGATAGCTAAAAAAATGTCGGAAGTTACAGCAATTGATTTTTTTCAACTAAACCTTTTAGAGTTTTTTTACAAGGCTTATGGTAATGAAAAATTATTTTTAATCAAGATGCAATTTTAATGCAATCAACAGGATTTCACGACAAAAAAACGAAGTAGAAATTTTTTTGAAGGAGATGTTCTAAATTGTGGTCATCTCTTTACTGGAAGTCCGTTTGAAGAAGAAGATGAATACGAAGAAGAAAAAGGCGTTGTAAAGTTTATAAATTGTGGATTCAATGTAGAATTTAAAGACGCTAATGCCTTATTTGTAGATATCATGTTAACTTGCGAAGATATAGAAGTAATAGGTAATATATACGAAAGTCCAGAATTGTTAACATAACAAAAAGAATATAGAAAGTGAAAACAATAAAATGAAAGACAAAAAAATATTTACATTTATCAAAAAAATTTTTTTATAAACAAAGATTCGCAAAAAAATTAGATGAAGAAATACAAGATTTTTATAAGTAATGAAAATATAAAAGTTATTAGTCTACAAGGTATTGCAAACCCTGAAGACTACGGCCACGACTTAGTTTTTATTATTATATGAACTTAAAAAAATAAAAAGGGGGGTATAAATAAAAAAATGAATAAAAGTAATACAGCAGAAAGAATATTTAATTCCCTAATTATATTAATTAGTCTATATACGTTAATTATGATATTGTTAATTTCCACAGTTATCATTAGACAACATATGTTCGAGCGAAAAAAATGCAAAAGTGTCTTAACAGAAGATGAAATTTTTAAGTTATAACATTGCAAAGGTAGAAAAATAACCAAATAGATAAGTTATTAGAAAGTATTGAATCTTTTTCTAAAAATGAAAAGGTAAAAGATTATAAACCAAAAACGAGAGATAAAATTAAACGACTTCTTTTTTTCACAGGTAAATATTTTTATACCGTATTTTTTTAAACAGAGAAAGGAAAGAATCTAAAAATTACTTTCTGTTATTTAACAGCGAAAAAAAGGGAGATTCTTTAGAAAAAGATGATATTATAAAATCTTTTAAAGGTAAATGGGTCCTTAATAAATCAAAATATGAAAAAAAGACGTTTATGAGGAAATAATTTTTAAAAAGATGAGAAAAAAATTATAATATAAAATTTGATTTAGTAGAATCGGATATTTTTTGTAATTAAAAAAATTATATCTTTAAAAAAAAGTAACTTTGGAGACTTATAATATATTCGTTGATGAGATTTTTAATCAAAAAAATGAAAAATATAGATTCTTATATCGAAAAAAATATAATTTTGATAAAATAAAAAAAGAAATAGACGTAAGATATAATGAAAATAAAGATTTCATTAATAAAATTAATGAAAGATTAAAAGAGAGGTAAGAAGGTTCAAAATTACTTAACGATACAGATATAAATGACCTTACACACATTATAACATTGATATTATGTATTGTTATTTTTAGGAACAATTAACCTTTATTTGTATCATAAAAACATATGACACGTTTTTTTGCGTATAGGAGCTAGTAAAAGAGTTTCATCTAGTATGGCGCTTTTAGGGTATTACTTATAATTCTGATAATATTCACAATATACCATATTATTATATATAGAACAAAAAAAGGCGATTTAAAAAAACTTTACTAGCCACTAAAAAAATACTACAAGAACAAAAAAACACCCCTAATTTTTTTAATTTAAATCAAAAAGGTATATAAATACCCTAAAAAAAGATAAAAAAAATTTAAAAATTGGGGTAAAAATTTTAGCATAGGATACAAAAAAATAAAACTATAGGAGGTTATAAAAATGAATTTTTTTAGAATATTTAATATCCATATATGATAACAGAGATAAAGAAGAAAATTTAGAAAAAAAGAATACCTTTTTCTAGAACTAGAATATTGGTATAAAAAAATACAATAAAAAAACATGTATTGCCAAATTGTCATAATTAATGAAAACGAAGACGTCTTAATGACTATTGGAGAAAATATAGAAAAATATATACGACAATTTAGATTTTTATAATTAACGAAAAATGCTTATATAAAATTATGGATAAGTGGTGTTCAATTAGGAAAAAGTAACTAATTTTTGAAAAAAATATTTTAAATATAACAAAGAAGATGAAGCATTTTTACGAATTTAATTTTTCAAAAGCAAAAAAATAATAGGAGACTATGAACATGAATGTATTCAAATATTTAAAAATCCATATATAACGATATGGACACGGACGGTTACGGAGATGAAACTAAATATTTACTTAAAAAGATTTTAATAATACCTGTTATAATGTTTATAAGTCTACTTATATTAATATTTTTATGAATTCGTAAAATGGCTCACGTTATAAATACAAAAGAAAGGATATATTGAAATATGCATGTATTAAGTATAAAAAGCAACAACGTTATTATTTATTGTATTAACAATAATAACAGCAATAATATATTATAAAAAAAGAAAAACATAACACCTAACACAAAAAAAGTTATCGAAAAAAACTGCTATATGTTTTTTTGCTATTATAACACTATTTCAGGCAACGCAAATTCACTATACAGCTAATACATTTTAAACCTAATGAAAAAAATATTTAACACATTAAGTTTATTTAAAATACTCCAATTAAATAGCAAATCTATTAAAACAAAAGAACCAAACTCAATAGAAAAAAAGGTCAATTAATTGTAATAGTAAAAATACGGCTGTAAAGATTGTAGCACCGTTAAAAAAAGATATGTTGAAATACATTAAAGACCAAAATGTAAAAAGACATTTATTTTTGTGTCTAATGAATCCAAAATAGGTAAAGAGCTAATTACAAAAAGCTAATATATCACAATTGCCTACTTTAGTATATATAAGAAATAACTCAATAGCTAAAGACATTGACTTAAATCACACAATATTGTATACTATAGATGATAAAGGTAAAAACAGTTTTTTTGACGAGCCTGCTTTTTTTCAAGAATGTTAAACAGGCAATTAAATAAGGAATAAGGAGGTATGAAATGATACATTTAATAGTAGGTAGAACTGCATCTGGTAAAGACTACTTAGCTAATTTACTAAAAAGAAAAAAATATGGTAAAAAAACTTGTAATCTCAAGAACAACAAGACCTAAACGTTATGAAGATGAAGATACTCATATATTTGTGACTGAAGAAGAAGCTCTAAAAGATAAAGATAAATACTTAGCCTATACAGAAATCAACAATTACAAATATTATGTAACAAAAGAAGATATCGAAAGCAAAAACGTCTACATCATTGACCCTAACGGTCTTGAAGGTTTAATCGAAGCCATGCCTGATACTGTATTTAACATACACTATGTAGAGGCAGACGAAATGATGAGAAAAGCTCATTATGAAAAAAGACAAAGCTCTGGCGATTTTGAACAAAGAAACAAAGCTGAAGATAAACAGTTTACAGCCTTTGAAGAAAAACTACACAAAATAATAGCTGATAATGATATGAGTGCATTTCCACTTAATGTAAGAAGTGTCGCAATTCACAAGAACGATTATGACCCTGATTATTTTTTTAAATATCGCAGCTGATATTGCATCTATAGATAACGCAGTAGAGCAAATGAAAGATATCATATATGAAGCTATATGCGAAAAAAATACTCAATGAAAAAAAGATGGTAAAAATCTTAATCGTAAGTCAAAAAGACGGTGTAGTTCCTGTATCTGTCGACATATTTACAAATGTACTTCTTTATGGTACCGATAGTGAAGGTTTTAGACGAATAATAACAGAATTATGGCATACAAAGTTTAACAAAAAAAAGCAACTTATAATTTATAAGTTGCTTATTTTTTTATCCAATTATAAAACAAAAATACTAGATATAAGAATAAGTAAAAAAACACAATAATTGTTTCACTAATATCGCCAACTCTGTATAAATACTTATAATGACCTTTCTTTATTTTTGGCTCCATTTGGGTACAACAAGTAACCAGTAACTGGATTAAACCAGCAAATACCACCGCGAGAAAAAGCTGTCCCAAAAATAAATGACCAAAATAACCTAAAAAAATAACCAAATACAAGGTCTAAATAAAATGCTAAGTCCTACTAATGGTATTAAAGCATATACTGTATGAGTCCATGTTCGATGTTCTATCGGTAAATGAACATACCGACCTAATACAGATGTAGGACTGTCTATATCGGGTAGAACGCTACCCAATAAAAAAATAATAATAAACATATTAATAAATAAAAAAATCATCAAAACCAAAAAGATATTCACGTAATTTAATTAAAAAAATTTTTGAATCATTGATATATTAATCTTAAAAATAAGTACTAGACAACGAAAAAAATTAGACTCCACCCCTATTATGAAATCAGACAATGTATATAGTATAACCGCACTACATACATTAGCAACAATATGGTTTCGATTTTTTTCATCGATTAAAAATCACCTACTTTCTATTGTAATTTAACTGATGTAATTAATAATAACATAAAAACTAATTAAAAGTCAAGCCCCGCTCTCTGTGGCGTGGCGAGTGTAGTTTCAGATATGTTATATCTTAATAAATTTATAATGAAAGGAGATATAGTTGAAATTAAACTATAAAAAGAATTAAAAAAATGGATAAAATAAAGGTTTGTGCTACTACAAAAAAATTTAGAAGATGAATCAATAATGTATTTAGCACAAAAAAACTACTAGAGGAAATGGACGAAATAGACGCTACATATAGCGACTATCTAGATAATATGTCCGAAAAAAAGAGATGTATCAAAATAACTAAAAAAATCTAAAGGAGAAACAAAAAAACTTATGAAATTTAATCAAACATTAATGTCATGTGTACAAAAAGGATTTAGAACAAAAATTTAATACCTATGTTGCTTGGAGAACCTGGAATTGGTAAGTCATCATGGGTAGAAGCTTTAGCTGCTCGTAATGCTACAAAAATGTTTTTTACACTAGCTTGTAACCAACTTGCAGATAAAAGCCGACTTAACTGGAGCAAGACTTGTTCCTGTAACTGATGAAAACGGAGCTACAGTATCATATAAACAAGTATTCTATCCACATGCTGTAATTCATGACGCCATAGCTTATGCTAACGAAAAATCCAAGAGAAGAACCTATCTTATTCATGGATGAAATGAATAGAACTACACCAGATGTAACATCTGAATGTTTATCTATTCCAACACTTAGAAGTATTGGTTCAACTAAATTACCTGTAAACTTAAAAAAATCATATTAGCAGGTAATGATAAGGGCAACGTAATATCTCTTGACGAAGCATCTATATCACGTTTCGTATTATATCATGTAGAACCAGATGTTCAAACATTCTTACATTTAGATGATGATTTAAACATTTATGTAAGAGAAGTTTTAAACGAAAAACCCTAATCTAATATTCTGTAAAAAAATCAGTTAATTTCCAAAATGATAGTGGTGACGATGACTCTAATGTAAATATTGATGATATATTAGGCGAAGATGACGATATGTCACAAATTACAACACCAAGAACTATTTCAGGTGTTAGTCGTTGGTTGAACAACCATAGTATCCACGAACTTACAGAACTACTTAAAAGATGCTACTATAGTCAATGGGCAAACAGTATCTGTATTAGAGGAAGTTCTAATAGGCCACGTAGGTGAAACTAACTTCTGTAAAAATATTATTAGATAAAATAACACAAAGCATATTAAATAACACAAATGTTGAAGAAGAATTTAAAAATAAAATTCCTAAACCAAAATGTTATGATAAATTAAAAAGAATTTACTACTATCGATGAATTAGATAATTACATTCAAGATTTATCTAAAAATGAACTAAGTACAGCTCTTGTTTATGCTATTTACGAAAAAAACAAGACAATACAATCATCGTAGGTAGACTTATGTCAGCTATAGATAAATTAGACCCGAGTAGTGTTCAAAAATTTAATCACAGCATATAATAACGGTTTATTAGATGAACAAAACTTACAAACAGCTTTATTATCTAAATCAAAAATACGCTACAACATTACAAAAATATAATTCAAATCTAATCTAAAAAAAGAAAGGAACTACTCGATGAATATAGTAAACCAAAAACCAGTTACGCTAGTTCCTCATTATATAGCTAGTCCTGACACAATATTCGACCTTGATGATATAATAAATCAAGTGTTAATTGACCCTTTATTTGAACCACTTATAGCATCAGCTCCAGTAACAATGTCAGCAAATGGCACAGACATAACACAATCGGACATTCTCGATTGTGTTTGTGCCATCTTTTAATGATACTATTGATGTACAAAAAAGAAAAAAATCTTAAAAAGAAATCTACGGTAATTCATTAATATATTATAATAAAAAAACACAAATCTTACTATAAATGAAATATTTGGAGTGCAAAGCTCTGTCGAACTAAAATTACCAGAGCCAAGCTCACTATGTATATATTCACCCTAAATCAGATATTATACCTAGTTGTAAAAAAATTTATAGCAAAAAAACAGGTTCATCTAAAGAAGTATTTATATCTATTATGTTTTATGCAAGACCACAAACATTAGGTATCATGTTTATAAACGAAATTGCATTTGATGAATTTAAAAAGTGGGCTAATAATGAAATCGCAAACTCAACATATCAATTACCAATTGAAACAACACAAGCGTTTAATGATTTTATGAATATAAAATTAAATAACTTAACAGAGTCATTCCTAATAAGAAATGAATTCGATGAAAAATAACGACCCACTTAGTTTCGCAAGAGTGTTAACTTCATTATTAATGCAATATAAAAACATTGCTCAAGACGATATATACGATATTATGCCATTTAATACAGCTGAATTACTATGCCCAAAATCAATAACATTTGTAAATGTTGAAAGACACGCTAAAGCTAACACAAAAACAAATAACAGATGAATGGACTATGATTAATAACGCTATTAAAAAAACAAATTGAGCATAGTATCAAATAATAAACTAAGTAGCTTAACAGCTATATATCGTAACGCAAGTAAAATCAAAAAAACAATGCAACAATGGCTAAAATGAACTCAAACGGTGACCCTGTTCAAAAAAAGCTCAAATGGTTGCTTTCTAAAAACACCATTGACATCAGTTGATATTGTTAAAAAGATAAAAAAAGAGTAATGGAGAAAAATGACAACAGAATCAAAAATCAGAAAATATCTATAAGAAAAGCAAGATGTCATTTGCTAGGCCTAATAGAAGAAATCCTGATGACTTCAACAAACAAGGTAAAATAGTATCAACAAAATATAGACCAGATATCCATCTATATATAGATACTTCAGGCTCTATATCCGAAAGAAACTATCAAGATGCTGTAAAAGCTTGTATCCACATGGCTAAGAAACTAAATATAAATTTATACTTTAATAGTTTTTTTCTCATTGTATATCACAATGTACAAAACTAAACGTAAAAAGATAAATCAGCAAAACAAATATATAAAGAGTTTCAACGTGTGCAAAAAAAGTAACAGGTGGAACAGAATATGAACAAGTATGGGAATATATATCAAAGTCCAAGAAAAAGACAAAAAAAGAGTTATCTATAATAATGACAGACTTCGAATACAGAGCCCCTAACTATCATGTTAACCACCCAAAGAACTTATATTACTTACCTATAAGTAATTCTGATTGGAATTGGATAAAAGATGAAGCAGAAATGTTCTGTATGTCTATGACCCATATAGAATCTAATATAAGAAAAACATGTATTATTCTAACAAATTAGCTCTACAATAAGTAGAGCTAATTTTAATATTAAGAAAAAAAGGAGGAAATAAAAATGGCTATAAATAACTTCACAAACAGTGGAGGAGGAAATAGTGGCGGAAGTAACAATATTAACAATATTGCAAACGCATTAAATGTACAAATACCACAACACCCCACAACACCTGACACTCAAGCAATCATGGACGGATTCGCTATAGATTATAACCAAAAAAATTTGCATCAGCTGATAAAATAAAGTTTAGAGATGCTATAATCGCACAAACAATGGCTGTATTAATAGGTAAAGATAAAGCTAACGCACTATTAGTAGGTCCTGCTGGCGTAGGTAAAAACTAAAATTGTAGAAGACTTAGCTAGAATGATAGCAACGGGTGACCCAAGATTACCTGATAACTTAAAAAGATACAACTATATACGAAGTATCACTTTCAAACTTAGTAGCAGGATGTAGTCATGTTGGTGAATTAGAAGAAAAAGTAAAGCTTTTTCTTAGATATAGCAACAGACCCAGCTAATAAAAATAATTGTTTTTCATAGATGAAATCCATCAATTAATGACTGGTAGTAAACAATATCAAGAAATAGCTCAATTTCTAAAAGCCAGCTATGTCAAGAGGTACATTAAAATTAATAGGAGCAACAACATCCCAAGAGTCACAATCGCTAATAGATGACCCAGCCTTTAATCGTAGATTTACTAAAAATCATAGTTGATGAACTAACAAGAGAACAAACTATTGAAGTTTTTAAAAGATATAAGAGGTTCATTTAATAACCACTATGGTTCTCTTATAAAAAAATAGATGACGCATCTTTAGAAACAGTTGCTGTAATAGCTGACCAATATGCATCTGCTGGTAATCATAGACCAGATACTGCTATAACTTTGTTAGATAGAGCATGTAGCGAACTTATTGTAGGCAAAAAAGAAGCTGAAGCAAAAGCTTTAGAAGCAAACGATATACCATTATATGGCATAATTAAAAAGCAAATATTAAACTTAACAGAAAGTAAAATAAAGAAAAACGGCCTTACGTATTGCTACAGGACAATCAGCTCAAACTATACCTAGTGAAGATGAGTTACGCGAAAAAAATTATCACAAATTAAAGGTCAAGATGACATCATTGATGATATTATAAAAAGACTTGTTAAAAAATCTAAAGGTTTATTTCCACAAAAGATACCGACAGCTTTTTCTATTTGCTGGTAAATCTGGTGTTGGAAAAACTGAAACAACAAAAAAATCATCGCTGACCTATTAACTGGCGTAAAACCCATCATACTTAATATGACTGAATATCATAATTCTGCTCATATTAATAGAATAATAGGCTCGCCTGCGGGTTATATCGGTTCTGACTCAAATGCTGAATTACCATTTGACTGTTTAGAATCTAACCCTTATCAAGTTATCTTGTTAGATGAATTTGAAAAAAAGCAGATAAAGCTGTTCAAAAGACTATTCATGGGTGCACTAGACGAAGGTTTTATAAAAAAACAGCAAGAGGTAAAGTAGTAGACTTTTTCAAAATCAATAATAATAGCTACTACAAACGCATCGCATACAACAAAAAGCAGATGCACCTATCGGTTTTAATCAAATGTCAAAAAGAAAATAACAAAAAAAGCTGAAGAAAACAACCTTAAGAAATGGTTTGATGTCGAACTATTAAACAGGTTTACAAAGATATTTTCATTTAATTCATTATCTAAAAGAAACATATACTGATATTTTTAAAAGATATGTATGAAAAAAAGAAATGGCTAGAATTAAACATGAGCATAGAAGAATAAATGCTCCTGACACATTAGATGAAGATATATTAAATAAATTAGTAGAACAATCTTACAATGTAGATTACGGTGCAAGACCAGCCCGTAAAACTATTGTAGATTATATTGAAGAAATCATATAACAAAAAGTCCCTGTAACAAAAATACGGGACTTATACAATTAAAGAAAAGGAGAATAAAAATATGCCAATATTATTAGACCAAATACAAGATGTTCAAGTAAATCAAACTAAACTCTATCCTGCAACATTCTTTTCTAGTAAATTAAATGGTACAGGTAAGAAAAAAAGGTCTATTATCAGAATTTGAAAAACCCAATAAACGCACAAGGTCAAAATCATGTGTCAACAGACCATCTAAGTTGTTACAAACATACTTATACTAACGGTCTAACTAAAGTATCACATATACCTATCGCTATTACACCTTACGATATAATGCCTTTTTATGCAATATATAAATATTCCTACAGATAAAGTTAAAATAGGTTACAGCTCAAAATACGACGTAGACTATTTCATTACTTTAGCCCCATATTCTATGATTTTAGAAGAAAAGCAACCTGCTAAAAAAGGTGACCCTACAGAAAGGAATCTTAGTACTTGCTATAGAGCTGAATTATACATCATACCAAGCAATATGACGTTAAACAGAGCTACGTATAGTAATATTAACATGGCGACTACATTAAAAATATCATATAGATTTTGCTAAAGGTTATTACATGTATACATGTAATCCTGCTGTAGATATATGGGATAAGCTTACAGCAACAATCCCTGATATTGAACTTGATAAAGACGAACTTAATCAATTTATTATATCATACTCGCTTTATGAAAGTGTAATAGAAGAAGCTAGGAAATGGAATGAAGATATACATTTAATACTAAAAAAAATATTTGAAAATATAAAAAGTATTTATCCATTCTTATCCAGACGAAAAAAATCACACGCATTAAATTCCTTAGCTTCACTTATAAGAAATAGTGAAAAATATAACATTCCATTAGATATTTATAGACATATCTATAAAGATATAGACACTACTTTTTGATAAAGATATTGCAAGTATATTATATAGACAAAAATCTTAACCTATTATTATCACAAGCATTAAACGATTTAAATGATAATAAAGATATATTAGAAAAAAATCCCTGATGTAAACATACCTCTAGACCCTAAATACTCCAAAAGAACAAATCGCTGCTATTACAACAAAGGAGCCATTAGCTTTAATTCAAGCAGGTGCGGGTACTGGTAAGTCAACAACTATTTTAGCTCGTATAGATTATATGGTTAAAGCAGGAGTAAATCCAGAAGATATTACAGTATTATCATTCACTAATGCAGCCGCTGATAATATCACACTTAAAAAAATCCAAATGTACATTCTATGACAATAGCTAAGATGATACATTTAATCTATACTGCAAACTTTAAACATGAGTTATCCAATATAGATACTATAATAAATTCATTAGAAATATATTATCCAACTCATACAGTTGCTCAAAAAAATTTTTGTGATAAATTAAAGAGTGTAGCTAGAGGTAACGGAGGCGCTTTTACAAGCCTTAATAACTTTATCGAAAAACAACTATGATGAAGTTATAAAAAAATACTAGATAGAATGAAACAAACTTCACTAGAGTTAGAAATTATAATCTGTTACCAACAAATTGATAATTTAATTGAACCTAGTGAAATCACATCTAAACATTTAATTATAGACGAAGTTCAAGATACTTCTATATTTGAATTTATTTACGCTCTAAAATACGTAGATAAGCATAAAGAAAGCTTATTCATGGTGGGTAGACAGCATTGCTCACTTTAAACCCTACTAATTGCGGGGAACTGACGCTATAACGATTGTTTCACTGCTCATTGGTAGAAATACCAATGGTAAGCAGATAGGTTAACAGCCTATCGGATAGTAAAAAGCATACAATCTAGTCACAATCACATTCAAACGCAGCCAGCAATCGTAACGTAAAGACGCCGATTGAAGGTTCATCGACTATCGAAAGCTAAGGTTTTAACCTGAATATAAGTATGTGTAATAACATAACGAAGCAAGTAGAGTAGAGCCTATAAGGTTAGCATAATACTGATATTAGGTATTTATAAGGCTATTAAATCGAAACGAGGGGTATTATTTAGTAGTTTTTCTAACTATAAGAAAACATATAACAAATAATAAAGATATAGTCAACCAAAAAAATAAAACAAAGGATGCTTCTCAATCCTTATACGAATTCCGTTCAGCAAAACCCTAGAGCACTTAATGTATTAGAAGGCTCTGGTGTATTTGCAACATATCAATTACAAACAAACTATCGTTCAAATCAAGAAATCCTTGATTTCGCAAATATCGCTTTATCTGATATTGAAGTAAATAAATACGCCAATATCCAATTACAAGCTAATGACTTAACTCCTGTAACAAAACAATCTTTTACAGATAAAGTTAAGTTACATTATGCACAATATGATAAGTTAGCTGACTTCGACAATAGTTTAGCTCAAATTATAAAAAGATAAAGTTAAACCATTTATTGACGAAAAAAATTAAAGAATAAAGAAAAAAATAGGATTTTTTTAGCATTCAAACAATACAATGTATTACAAATGCAAGAAGTTCTACAAAAAAATGTATCCAGGAAAGAACATAGTAAACTTAGTACCTGAAAGAATGTACAACTCAACCGTTTTTCTCAGAATTTATTAAAAAGTATTGGTCTCAAGTTAAATTCGCACCAAAAACAAAATATAATAAATCACATTGGTCAAGAAATAATGTATAGATTACAATATCTAGTACAAAAACAAAGATAAATCTATAGCACCAACACAAAAGATGCTACAACAATGGTATTCTGAATCTAATGACATAATAACAGCATGGCAAATACAACACGCAAACGGCGTATTATCTGAACATCAATTTATGGAAAACATAAAAGATAATATGTTACAATTTGAGATAAGAAGAAACGCTATACGTCAATCATTATTATCTCAACGTAATGCCGAAGAAAAGAAAGAAGACGCTATTAAGAATGCTGACTTTATTATGTCAACAATCCACTCAGCTAAAGGTTTAGAATTCGACAACACTGTTGTTTTTATACCAAAACGAAAAACAAAATGAGCGAAGAAAAGAAAAGAATGTACTACGTTGCCTTCACTAGAGCTATGAAATCTGAATGTATCATCGCATTCGATAAAGTCAATAACCCTAAGATTCAAGGTGATTATGATATTATCGTAAAAAAACATTGGAAGATAAAGAAAATGGCAAAAAGTAAAGGTAGAAAGAAAACTAAAAATAGAGAAAGGGGTCAATAGCCCCTTTCTCATTAAAAATTATAGTAAAGGAGGTCTTTACAATCGAAAATGAATTTTTTAAAAAGGTCAAATTCGTTACGTTTCAACAGATGATAAGAAAAATTACATTAGGTTCTGAGATATGGTCAGATAGACCTGCTGTGATAGTATCAAACGACGTTCTTAACAAAAAAACAACGGAACTGTAACGATAGTATACTTATCAACATCCACAAAAAAAGAAAGCTTCACCCTTACATGTACCATTACTAAGCGGAACAAAAATCTGCTCTAGCTTTATGCGAACAATTACATTCAGTGGATAAATCAAGAGTTCATCAAGTAATAGGTGTAATCACAAACGAAGAACAAAAAAAGCACTTGATAATGCAATAGCTTTCTCACTAGGAATAGATGCATCAAACTATAGGTCATTATTTAAAAAAATGGGAGAACTACATTAAAGAATATCATCTTCCTGTTATTGACGAATATGAATCTATAGCTAATTCTACTTTAGATAAAAGCTTTAGAAAACTTACATACCGAGCTTAAAAATAACTAAAAAAAGAAAGAGACGGTTGGAAAGTTTTAGCTGAAGCGAACCAAGAATTAATAGACCAAATTAGAAAACGATTAATACTTTAAAAAAAGGAGTGTGCAATGGAAAAAAAGATATAATGAATTAAATCAAGAATTAACCAGTGAAATTATCTCAGTATTAAACAAAAAAAGCGTATTAATATCTTAAATGAATTACTATACTTTTAACCAAAATGAATGCGCAACAAGTCAACAATTATACATCATTGACGAAATAATTTACAGAATAGAAGATACCGATTCTTATTTCGGACGCGGTATTAATGAAAAAAACTAAAAAGAAAAACCATTGACTAAAGATGAAATAATATCAAAATTATTATACGCATCTGATGAAAAAAATTATTTGATTATGAAATAGAACAAGATTTAGAAATATCAATCAGAGACGATGTACTAAACCGTTTTAATTAACAAACATAAGAGGTGATAATAAAATGCCTTTAGCAAATAAATACAGACCGCAATCGTTTGATGAAATGGTCGGACAAGAGCATATTGTAGGACCAAATGGTGTCCTTACAAAAATTGGCTCAAAAATAAAACAAATGTATCCGTTATACTATATGGACCACCAGGAACTGGAAAAATCGACAACTGCTTTAATTTACGCTAAAGCATTAAATAAAGAATTATACTCTTTAAATGCTGTAAACGCATCTGTGAAAGATATAAAAGGGGTAGTTGATAAAAAAATAACGGAAACGGTGTTGTCTTATACTTAGATGAAATACAATATTTCAATAAAAAGCAACAACAATCACTACTACCTTATATTGAATCAGGTGAAATTACACTAATAGCTGCAACAACTGAAAACCCATATCATGAGATATATGACGCGTTGTTGTCAAGATGTGTAATTTTAGAGTTTAAAAGACCTACACCTGAAGAAATAACATCTTATATCGAAAAAATAGCACAAACTAAAGGCTCTGAATTATACGGTCTAAATCCAGAAGTATACACACTTGCAGCAAAGCTGTCTTCTGGCGATGTAAGAAGTGCTATTACAGATATAGAAATGATGTTATCAACAATAAAAGACCCCAAAGATGCTACAGTTAATGATTTACTAAACATAAAACCATCAGTATCAATGGCAGGTTTTGATAAAAATGGTAATAGCCATTATGAGTATGTATCAGCACTTCAAAAATCAATAAGAGGCTCTGACCCAGATGCATCAGTGTTTTGGTTATCTAAACTATTAGAAGGTGGCGATATCATAAGCCCTTGTAGAAGATTACCTGCTATATGTTGTGAAGATATAGGACTAGCTAATCCAGATGCTATAGTTCACACAATGGCTTGTTGCGATGCTGCTGAAAAGTTAGGACTACCAGAAGCCTATAAACCACTAACACAAGCTGTATTATATCTAGCACTTGCACCAAAAATCAGCATCTAACGAAAGAACATGGATGAGTGCTCAAGATGACATAAGAAATGGCTTAGGTGCTACGACTCCAAAACACTTACGGTCAAGTCACGCACCAGGATATCTATGGGCTCACCAATTCCCAAATCATTGGGTTAATCAACAATACTTACCTGATGACATTAAAGATAAAAAGTACTATATACCTGATGATAATCCTATGGAACAACAAGCTAAACAGTACTGGGAAAAATATAAAAAGCAAACAAACTTTAAGAAATAAAAAGAAAGAGGTTAAATATAATGCAAAACTTTACTAAAAATTATAAACCCTACTTATTTTTACAACAGAAGACTCAAAACAAACATATCAAAGTTTTATTGAAATTGAATTCGTAGGGTGGAAGTCTATCGTTACATGGCGTAATGGGTCCATTCAAGAACGGAAATTGTAAAGGTAGTTGTGGTCAATGTATCGACACAATATGTAATTTAGAACACGAATACTATAACAACCAACTAAACAAAGGCTGGAGTAAAGAGATGCTAGATAAACTTGTAAAAAAATATGGGACGAATGGCACCTAAATAGCATGAAAGCATACTCTCCAGCAATGAAAAGAAGCTGGCTGGGACAAAATAGCTAAGACAGAAATTTTTAAGTATGGACATTGAACTTGACGACGAAACTTACAAAAAAACAAAAGAAATATTAAAGACAAAGTTGAGAAGAACCTAAAAGAAAATGGTAAAGCTGAAATTTCAGAAGACGAACAACAAATTTTTAAACTTACCACTATTCGATGAAATATACACATATCCTGCTGATGAATTTAAAATTCCAAAAGTATTACAAACCTCAGAACATAGACAAATCATCAGGCCTTCCTATTGTCGAAATGGTAACGTTAGGCTGGATTTATCCACCTGCATCAGGTGAAAGACGCACACATCCAGATGGTTTGCTTACAAAAAGTATTCGAACCTACAGGTGAAAAAAATACGGTTCTAAATGGTATTTTTCATGAAGTACCAGAGGATGTACTAGAATGGTTATACAACTTACCTGACTCAAAAAGACAACCAACTTGGATTTAAAAACAACACAATATTTTACGTTTTTTTCGTAAATTTTATATCTGAGACATAGTTTCATATGCCTTTTATATATAAAATTAAAAATACGGCTAAAAATTTTTGCCAAATAAGTGGTATCAGAGACAGCCCTATACCCTGATGTACAAATATCAACTACATCGGGGTCAGCTCCTTATACAAATAATTAATATTATAATATTAACATAAGAGACAGTGGCTCAGCTACAGCAACCCAAACAAAATTCCCGAAACAGTTGTGGAACAGATGGCACACCCCGTGGAACACCTTTTTTTCGTCAAGGTGTGCCACAACGGATGTTAGAATTTCAATGCTTACATGCCAATGGCACAGATGGAACACCCTGGAACGACCACTGCGTGTGTGGGCGCGTGTGTGCGTGCATGTGCGCGTGAAGTATAATATATATATTAATTATTAATTTATATTAAACCTTTATATTTTTATATAAAATATTAATACGCGCGTGCGCACCCGCCTGTACGCGCAATGGTCGAAAAAGGGTGTTCCAAGTGTTCCAACACCCTTCAACCCATTGCGATGACTGTCTTTCAGGTGGCACACCTTGACCATTTTAGGTGTGCCACAGGTGTTCCAAGTGTGCCACAAGGAAAATTTAGAAAAAAAGTAGTCCGAACTGTGGCTCACTAAAGTGGTTTCTAAATGGAGTACGCCAAAATGATATCATAAACTTGTAAAACAACCCATCGCTCACCCTTTTTACTGTCCCTAATATTATAAACTAAGCTGTATCTGACCATCGTAAGATGTAGTATTTAAGCCGTTTCTAAGAGCCTCTGCCTCTATTTCGTAAAAATTTTTACGATTTAAGGGCTGTTCTACCTCGAGCCATGTCAATATATACCTAAGAGGGGTACGATTAAAAATTTCGGGGTAAATTTTTCGAAATAAGAGCCTATTCTGATTCGAAGGTTATATAGGGAAATAGAATTGGATTTTTTTATTTATACATGAATTCGAATACACACTTTAATTTAAAAAGTGATTCACCTAGAACAGCGAAAACGCTGCGATAGTGAATTAGAACATTTAGTTAATTGTAAATATGAAACATTTCATATTATTAAACATGTTCATGATAAACACATTAGTTAATTTTTTTAGATTAAACAAATAATATAAAAATAAAAAAATAACTAATGATTGAAAAAAAGTATATTAGTGTTAGTTGTATAAATTACAACACATTTCCTCCTATTGGGGCGTAATTTATCGCGCCCCATTTTTTTCCTATTTTTATAACAAAATATCGGAAAAATGCTTGACTTAATAGGAATTTTTATGTTATAATTATGTTGTGAATTAATTTAAAGGATACTCAAGCCTTTATTAATTGATTAAGAGAATTGTCTGATTTATGAAAAATTAATTTAAAGGTTATTTAATCCTTTATTGATTTATCTGGAACTTATACATAAATCAGACACACTCTTTCATATATAGCACACTTTATATATTTATAAAAATTTTACGGGTAATTAGCTCAAGTGGTGGAGCACTCGGCTGTTAACCGATAGGTTATAGGTTCAAGTCCTATATTACCCGCCAATGTTTTGCTGATGTGGCGCAATTAGGCAGCGCAACTGACTTGTAATCAGTAGGTTGTAGGTTCAATTCCTATCATCAGCTCCAACTTACGTAGGAGTATAGTTTAATGGTAAAATAACGGTCTCCAAAACCGATGATGAGAGTTCGATTCTTTCTATTCCTGCCAATTAATTACAAAAACTATGTGTCATTAGCTCAGCTGGATAGAGCGTTTGGCTACGAACTAAAAGGTCAGAGGTTCGAATCCTCTATGGCACGCCATTTTATACGGGCCTTTAACTCAAATTGGACAGAGCCTAGTCGAGTGCGTGGTATAATACCACGACTACTGGTATCAAGGGTTCGATTCCCTTAAGACCCTAAAATCAAAAAAACTACCTTTGATTAAAAAGGTAGTTTTTTTCTTATATTTTAAATAAAAATATCACAACGAAAGAAAGGATATTTATTATGCGAATATTAAAAGTATCTGGTTATTTTAAAGAAACATCAAATAATTGTAATGAGTTTATAGAGCAACTAATATCTTATTTAAAAAGAAGACAATAATGATTATTTTTAAAAATAAAACTTAGAGATAATTATAAAAAAATAATACTTATAGTTGCACACATAAACCTATTTTTCGATAAACTTACAAAATGGACATCTAGCCTAACAAGTCTAAACGATGATAATATCTTACAAGATTTAGAAGATAATTTTTAAAGATGAAAATATAGTTTCCTATATGAAAGAACACATAAAACTTAATAGAGATAGAGATTTGGCTCCTCATTTAGAAGATTTAAGAATTAAATACCTCTTAAAAAAATGTAGAAGATATAGAAGAAATGTCAGAATATGATGATGAAATAATAAAAAAACTCATACATTCACAGCTCATAAAGACTTATGGATAAGTGATGCATCAGATAACTTTCATTTAGAAATTAAAGTTTTAAAAAAAGCAATGACAACATAGATGAAAAACGAAATCGAAAAATATGTTACATTATTTTTACAAAAAGGAACAGGTAAATTCACTGTAACATCTGTAATAGATGAAGATACAAACAAAAGTCTAAATATTGATGAAATTTTTTTGAAAATCCATCTTTTGAAACTGAATGTTTCGGAAACGACGCAGGATATGAAGAAATATCTGATTACCTAAATGAACAGATTCCTGACGGATTTGAAATCAATGAATTAGATATAAATTACACACAAAACAGATAAAAAAATACTTTGACAATAATTTTTATATTATGTTATAATATAAAAGATGAGAAGTAAATACTTTTTCTCATTATTGTACTATGGTGAGGTGTCTAATCTCGTTAAACAAGATGACCCTATAGGCTTAAGGTCGAAGATATATTATATATCTATAAGTCTAAATTTAAGTTTATAATAATATATTTTTTCTCTATTATGTTTTTAGGCTTTCTCATAATAGGCTCCTTTTTTTATATCATATTATTATAAATAAAAAAAGTATCATATCGTAACGTATAGAATGCACATAAAACGGTGAGACATTATTTTAACATCCTTATTGCAATATGATACAAACGGCATAGCTACTGAAAAGCTATGCCTTTTTTTGAGGAGAAAAAAATATTAAAGGAGATAAATACTATGAGTACAAGACATTATTTTAGCATTAAGAAAGGTAATGAAACAGTTTTTTTGAAGACCAAATCTTAGGTAATAATGACTTTTTTTGATGATGAATTTTTATAAAAAAATGCTAATATTGAGTTTGACGAAGAACTAGAATGCGTAGAACTACAAGAGATAAATCTTGCAGATTTCTTTGTAGAATGGATAAATTATTTAGAAAGAAATCCAGAAAAGAATGGAGTTTCTATCCCTAACTTATTAAAAACGCAAGGATAAGTTTCTCCAATATCAAAAATCTAATAAACGCAAACTACTATTGTCTTCAACCATTTATGCTACTAAGAGACATAAAAAGACTATATTTATCAATTTAATGAAAGTTCTTTTGATAACTATGGTAAATTAAAAGAAGGTTATAAAGCATATATCGAAGCATTCTAATTTATAAAAAGAAACGAGGAACAAATCATGAATAAGCAAAAAGATATATTGTCATTTGCAAAGCACATAATAGCTGTAGCAAACGAAAACGACATCTACATAACAATTGACCAATTATGTAACGTTATGTATCAAGTAACGATACAAGGCTTTTTTTGAAAAAGCTTATAAATATAGATTTCTGTGAAAAAAATTTTCCAATGAAATATCAAGACTCAGTGGAGATAGAATATTTATACAAGTCGTATACGATAAATTTCAAAAAAATATGAAGACGGATATATACTTAAAAAAAATATAAACAAAATCCATATTTTTAAAAAAATCTAAACGACTTAATTCTTACAAAAAAATAGTAAATCAAATTAACAAAGATTTAATAGAAGAAATTCGTTTACACGAACTATTAGGGTCTACAAGGCACTAAAACAACTATTAACATGAAACGTGACTACAAAAAAAGAACCCACTTACGAGAGAAGAAATATCTAATATCTTTAAAAAGCATCCATAAAGGAGGTATATATGGTAAACAGAAGTGATTTAATAAAAAAACTTTATCAGACATCATTTCATATAATTACGGTCAAACTACATTTGATGATTGGGAAATAGCTTCTCATATAAATACAATTCAAGAAGCACTTGAATGTCTACAAGATAGCGAAACGACATCAGTATTTGATGAAATTAAATATCAAGTAATAGTACCATATGATAAATTTATTCTATTTTTTTAAATCAAGATAAAAAAATACTAAAAACTATCACTTTTTTTCACTAGACAACCTTTCAGAACATAGCGATATAAAAAAACTACTTTCACAAATAGAGAATTAAAAAGAAATAGAAGAATCTCACAATATAAATTTATCATTCGCTATAAAACAAAAAAATTGATAATTAAAAAGGAGCCTGAAAATGAAAAAAAGAAATATAAAAAGAACTATCAGATGACTTAGTAAATTATTTAATAGACGAACTTGGAACTGAGAAAAGACGCGTTCTTCAATGTATGTTAGATAATAATTTCGAATCACGAGACGGTGTCTACCCTACTATCAGTAATCTATTAATTATAAATGAAACAATATACCATATAGCTAATGAACGTGAATATTTTTGAAGACTTTTTAGCCACACATGATATGACAGAATATCACTTCAAAAAAAGCTATTCTAAACATGATGGATTATGATGAACTTTCAGAAGATATTTATTCTGAGCTGGCTGTATTTATGAACGATAGTTTTACTGAAACATTAGAAACATATACAGATTAAGAATACTATATTAATAATCTAAAAAAATTTGATACTAATTTTTAAACAATATTATACTTTTTAATACAACAATATAACTTTTTATATTAAAAAAATCAAAAATAAAGGTCATTTAAGACCAAATTAAAAAGGAGAAACAATAAAATGGTAATAAATTGTAATAATGGAAACAAAATAATCATAAATGATGATTTAACATTTTCAAACTTCGATAGAGAAACATTAATTGATGTCTTTAACGATATCGTTGAGAACGAATTTATTGTAGAATGCTTAGAAGACTTCGAAGATGCTCATCTTATATTCAAAGGTTGGTACGACACGACACAATTAAAAACCAGCTTATCTATACGACCCTGTTACATTGCACGATGTAACTGAATTCGTAGATATGGCTAAATTATTAACATATTTATTTGCAGGTGAAAATGAATCTGATGAAGTTGCTTTTCAAAAATGCTATTAAAGAACTTGATTTTTGAAAAAAAGCAAAAACAACTTTTTGATAATTTATAATACAACAAAGGAACATTAAACTATGAACTATCTAGACGATTGGTTAAACATATTACCAAAAAGAAACTGTTGAGCTAATGTTTAAACTAAAAAGAAAAAAAGTTTATCAAAATAAAGATATCTTACCTGAAGAAAAAGATGTCTTTAAAACATTAGAACTAACAAACCCAAATAACATTAAAGTTATAATACTAGGACAAGACCCATACCCTACACCAGGAAATGCAATGGGTCTCGCCTTTTTCTGTAACTAAAGGTAACAAAAATACCTATGTCTCTAAATAATATATTTAAAGAACTAATATCAGATATAGGTCTTAATGAACGTCCTGTTCACGGAGATTTAACAGCATGGTGTAAAGAAGGTGTACTTCTATTAAATACCATTTTAACTGTTAAATCACATTGGCCAAGCTCACACAAAAAGTGAAGGCTGGCAAGAGGTTACAGATGCTATAATAAGGGCTGTTTTTAGAACAAAATGGTCATAAAGTGTTTATAACATGGGGTGCTGATGCTCAAAAAGACTGCAAATAGACTACTAAGTGAAAAAGAATTGCGATGTAACTCAAATTTCGTCATCTCACCCATCACCTCTTAGCTGTAGTAAAACAGCTGAGCCATTTATAGGCTCAAAACCTTTTTCAAAATGTAACAAAATTTTTAGAACAACATAATATTAAGCCAGTGAATTGGCTATCTATATTATAATATAAAAAGGAGTAACTTAAAAAAATGGAACAATTTAGAAAAAAATAGATATGTTACTAAATCATATGAGTAACAACGACCCAAAAAAATAAAAAGAAGAATTAATGGATTTTTCTTATAGGTGTAAACGCTAATAGAAGACAAATATTAAATATAGTTATTGGTATACAAGCAGGAAAAAAACTACTTTTACAAAAATATATGACGAAAGTAAATAAGAAAAAGAAAAATTCATTCCAAATATTATTATAGACGATGAACTTATTTATATGGCTGACGAAGATAATAATAAACATATAAAAAGACCTTTATACAGTCTTACCGTATTATAGAAATGTACTTATTTTTTTACACAAAAAAACCTATTAAAGATTATGTGCCAGATTTATATAAAGACCAAGATTATTTGAAAACAATATATGTAAAAAGATAATGTACTAACCTTTAACTAAAAAAACACTATTGTTTTTACTGGTCTTTTATGTGAATTACAAAATGAGGACAATAATACCGTTGACGATTTTGCAAAAATATTTAGACGATGAGTTTGAAAAAAAGAACTAACAGGAAAATAAGTGAAACACAGTCTACTTTAAGATATGTAGAAGAATTCGATTATTTTTTTACCTACTATCGCTACAATATTCCATGTAAATGAAATCTGCATAGGAAATATGATATTTGACCAACACATAAAATATTACGACTTAACAGACTTATTAAAAGAAAATACTGAAAAAAATAATGGACGTATTAATAAGGAGGAAGAAAATAACTATGTTCACATTATTTGACGCATTTTACGATAAACTCATTGATAGTATACCAGAATCTATCTCAAATGAGACACAAGATAAAAATTCTATCCTATGTTAAATATATTACCTATAATGAAACTGAACTCGACAAAGACGCTGTTTTTTTGATATTTTTGAAAAAAATACAGATGACTATACCACTATTATTAACGGAATAGAATTTTTGGGGTGATGACTTTAAAATAGAAACTATTACCATAGGAGATAAATATGACGATAATATGCCTTATACAGACTTTATATCTATGTCTATTAAAAAAACCTGAAATTAAAAAGAACAAACATACCTGAAGACTTACGTTACACAATGTTTTTTTACTACAAGGGATGGTCATATAACTGCTGTCCCAGAAGGTGAAACAATAGAATTATAAGGAGATAATTATGAAAAAAAGATGAAAATTTAAAATTATGTATGTTTCATTTTCTAGCAAATAAATTATATTTGACATATACTTTAATAGAATATAACATGATACCAAAAATTATTTATTTGCGAAGATATATTTGAAAACTATTATATAGCATATGACCCTTCAGTAGAAGAAAATTATTATTTATTATCTAAAAATAGACATAGCTGATATAATAAGTTTAATGAACGGCAACGTCAGTATATTAGACGCTTTATTAAAAAGACACTAAACCGATAAAAAAATTAAAGGAAAAGGTGACATCCTATATGATGCGTATAAAGTAATATCATGGGATGATATTCCAAAAGAAATATTACCTTCCGATGACTCATTTTACAAAAATAACTAAAAAAAGTCAGATAGAACATTTTTTTAGAAATATTAACTAAAGAATCTAACGAGAAAAACATATATTGTTCCTGTAAAATGGCTTTGTACAGGACATTATCTAGTAAAAGCAAAAGATAAAAAAGAATTGAAAGAAAAATTAGAAAAGATATCTAATATCGCAAACTGTCCTTTTGAAAATGACGAAGATTTGTTCAACGAAACATTATCATTCGATTATGACGATATAGATGAACTAACAACAATATAAACAACCAAAGGAGGTTTATATGAATATAGCAACTATAAAATGTCCTGATATAGCACACGGACTTGGATGTAGAGTTTCTGTATACATTTCAGGTTCCACATTTCATGCAACCGACCATTTAAATAACGATATATCAAGTTATGATTATGGAACGCATTATAACCAAGGCGTTAAAGATGAAATAATAAGCTTAATGGATAAATCCTATATCAACGGACTTACCATTTTAGGAGGAGAACCTTTAGCCCTACAGAACGTACGTGGTACATTAGATTTAGTAACAACAATAAAATCAATGTATCCTAACAAATCAATATGGTTATACACTAACTTTGAATATGAAAAAAACTAAAAAGCTATATCGAATCAGAAGATTCATTTGATAGAATTTTATGTTACAAAGAGTCATTACCGAAATTATTTAAACAAATAGATATATTAGTTGACGGACCATTTGAAGAAGATAAAAAAGATGATGCATTAGGCTTTAGAAAAAGCTCAAATCAAAGAATTATTGATATGAAAGAAACTCTTAAAACAGGAACCATATCACTTTATTATAATTAAAAAAAAGCACCTAATTATAAAGGTGCTTTTTTTGTTATATTAAAATTCATATGAATGTATAATTAATTCGTAAAAATTCATCTTTTTTGTTGTACTTTATATATGTTAAATTTAAATATATCTTTATGTTTAATTAAAAAAATTTTATTGTAATATCTACTATGATTGTAATGATTGCAAGTATTATAATTATAAAACGTATAGCCCCAGCACCTTCTGTAAGCGAAAGAGCTAAGAACTCTTTAAGAAATTCCGCAAACACAGGCGTATTAAAAGCATAAACTAATACACATGATAATACTAACGAGAACGCTCCAATACATATCATTCTAAAGATATACAATAATATATCACCTATTATAGATAATGCATTATAAATATTACGAAGCGCACAAGCTATACTCGCACTTCTTTTTAGTCTTATATTTATTATCACTAAAAAGCTCTATACGTTGTTTTTTTATAAAATTCATAAAAAAATACCCTCCCTTCTCAAGTCTTGCATAAAGTATAACATAATGGTATAATTAATGCAAGCGTTTTTTTATAAAAAAATTAACAAAAAAAACTCTAAAATAATAACAACAAGGAGGAAAAAAATATGGTGAAACTATATTTTTTTACAAAGAAAACGAAAAAGCAATTCTTCCCTCTAAAAGAGAAGAAGATGCAGGTTTCGATGTCTATATGATACCATCTGATAAAGATATTATCATAGAAAAAGGAGAAACTCTATTACTTGATACTGGTCTTAAATCGGCTTTTGATAAAGACTACGTTCTATTAGGCAGAGAAAGAGGCTCCACAGGTATAAAAGGAATGCGTTTTGGAGCTGGCGTTATTGATAGTGGTTACCGTGGTAACATCATGATACCTATTAATAATACAAGTGATAGACCTATTTGTTTAACTTATGACAACAGAACATCTGATGACAACATGATATGCTATCCTCAAAACAAAGCCATTGGTCAGCTATTATTAGTACCTGTTATACATGCTGACGTTACCGAGCTTACAAAAGAACAATATGACTGTTTAGCATCAGACAGAGGTCAAGGTGCGTTTGGTTCATCAAATAAATAATGAAAGTAGGTATTTTTCATGAATATTACACAACAAGAATTATTTATATATTTAATACTTATTGCATTTACAATACGCTGGTTTATACAAGATAGAGCTATAGATAATATAGTGAATATAAAAGGACACGAATACTCCGTTTACCACTACGCCCCTATCTCTTATAACGTAACCGTATTAACTGCTGTTATATTAGTTACGATATCAGCATTCTTTTTAGATAAACAAACTGCAACTATTTTTAGCGCCTAATATGTTTACAATTCTATGTGCAGTATTTACACTAACATTTATATCAGAAAGATTATATTGTCGTTTAAAAATATAAATCTGACGGTATAACAGAACCTGTTAGTTTTGCCAGATTTTATGCACGAAAAAGAAGGCTATAAGAAAAAGGTGAGAATCGACAAAGAAACATATCTAAGTCTTACCTTAGAACTCTTAACAGAACATAATGACAGATTTGGCTCTCTACCTATTATCCAATCGCATAACAAAGAATTAAAAGCTAAAATAAACGCATTTTTATGGCAAAAAGGCGAAATAAAATGATAAAAAGAAGAAACTACATTATCTTTAATACTACTTTTTTTATAATAACATTAAGCGTAAGTTTCATATTATAAGAAAGGAAATTATATGGCTATAAAAAAATATCATGCTGTATCGACTGCGTGGCACCAAAAAAAGGCATCCTGGATGCCACGATAAGTGCCTCATGTATCAAGCACAAAAAGAAATTAAGACAAGAACAAATAGAAAAAGAAAAAAACTTGAAAAAAACCATATTTCGTTATAAACACGATAAACACCAAGAGTATTTGAAAAAAATATTAGAGGTCGTGAAAAAAATATACAGTATCTAAATAAAAAGATATTTTAAATCACTCATATTACAAGAACTTATGCGCGACAAGTCGTGCTGATAGCTATTTTGATAGTATAAAATTAAAAAAATACTAATCGTAAATAGGAATGTAAATGGAGGATTTTTGATTATGAACACATTAACAAAAAGTAAGATTATTAAAAAGCATTACAACATGGATTGCTATTGTATTATCACTACTTGTAATCGGTTCAACAATAGGAGCTGTAGAGCTCGAAGGTCAAGATGTGGGTCAATCTATCGTAAGTATCATCTATTTAATATTAGGTGCTTACGCATCATTTGTGGCTACACATATATTATCTGATTATGAAAGAAAAATTAAAAAAAGAAAAATAATTGTACAAAAGACTTGCATTATTTAATTTAACGTGATATAATAGTTATACGTAAGTTTGCTTATCACAACCTAATATATAATATGAAAGGAGAGACTACTTAAATAAGTTAAGTAGCAAAAAATTATGAGAAAATCAATCAAAACAATGCTGCTTCTAGCAGCCGTATTAGTTGCACCAATTAGCACAGCTGTTGCTGTACCTGTGCACGCAGAAGAAAAATGCACCAGTAGATGCAAAAAGACAAGAATTTGTAAATTCTTTAAGACAACTAAAAGCTAGATTAGACGGACTTCAAACTAAAACAGATGCTCAAGCGTCTAAGAAATCTGATTTATCTTTCGACTTAAAAGAAGCTATTGCTAGTGTTACAGCTACAGATGAAGATATCTATAGACTAGAAGATGCTAAGCATGATAAGAAAGCACTTATCAATCAAGTAAATGCATTTATTACAGAAGTTCAAAAATTACAAAGCAGTTGACGTTCCAAGACAACAATTTGTTGAATCTTTAAAAAGCATTAAAAAGGTCAAATCGATGCTCTTGAAACTAAGACAGACGAACAAAAAGCTAAGAAATCTGATTTATCATTCAACTTAAAAAGAAGCTATTGCTAGTGTTACAGCTACAGATGAAGACATCTACAGATTAGCAGACGCTAAGCATGATAAAGCTGGACTCATCGCTAATGCAAAAGCATTTATCGAAGAAGTTAAAAAAACTATAAGCCAGTTAACACGGAAAGACAAGACTATATCAAGTCTTTAAAAGACTTACAAAATGAACTTGCATCTGTTGAAACTAAAACAGGTCGTCAAGCTAACTTCAAAAAAACGACTTAGTATCTAAACTAAAAAGAAGCTATCGCTAGCGTTGAAGCTACAGATGAAGATATCTATAGACTAGAAGATGCTAAACATGATAAAGCAGGGCTTGTTAAAGAAGTTAATCAATTCATCAAAGATATGAAAAAAACTATGTTCCAGATGAACCTAGACTTGCATTAGTTAAAGACTTAGAAGAATTAAAAGCTAAAGTTGATGCATTAAATCCTAGACTTGAAAAAGAACATTAAAGCTAAAAACGACTTATTATTCAAAATAAAAGACCATATTGATAGCATTGAAGCTACAGATGAAGACATCTATATGCTGGAAAATGCTAAAGAATATGCCGAAAAACTTGTTACACAAGCTACTGAATTAAAAGACGTTATTGATGCTGAAATCTACGATACTATCGGAAGTTTAGACGGAGATAAATTAAATTTAGACAGACTAAACGAAGATATCGTAAACGACATCAAGAAAGACTTAAACGAAGATAATACAGCTGGTGGTCATAACGAAGGCTTAACACCTGCTGAACCAGAAAAACCAGCAGATGAAGACAAGAAACCTAACATTTCAGACGTTTTTAGCTGGATTAGACGGTGATAACCTAGTGCTAGACGGTTTAAATGAAGATGTAGCAAAAGATATTAAGAAAGATTTTACTAACGAACCATCTGAAGATAACACTAAACCTAATATCCAAGATATCCTTGGCGGATTAAATGGTGATAATCTAGTATTAGACGGCTTAAACGAAGATGTTGTTAACGACATCAAAAACGACTTTACAAGGGTTTCTGATAACAATAAACCAAATAACGTTGTTAGTCAAGCTAAACCAATAAAGGTTCAAAATGTACAAAAGGCTAAATTACCACAAACAGCTATTTCAGTTACAAGCCCATATCTAATGGCATTAGCTGCGCTTGGAGCAGGCTTCATTAAAAGAAAAAGAAATAGATAATTATACAAACTAGAACTGCTATTAACTTAGCAGTTCTTTTTTTAACTCTAAAATAAAAAAAGGAGAAAAAAATATGAGTACTAGAATAGAAGTAGATAATATCTACGATGCGACTCGTGCATATGATACTAAAACAAAACAAGAGGTCCTTTTTAATAGAACCTATTGGAGAATATAATAATTTCTTTATATGTGAACCATACGATGAAGACAAATATATAATTTGCTCAGTTGACGATTTAACTGATTTCCATAGAATGTAAAATTAAAAGGAGAAAAATAAATATGAGATATGTATATCCTGATTTATCCAAACAACCATCTAAATATGTTTCATACTTAGTTGGATTTTTTTCACAAAAAGCAACCATCGACTTCCCCACAAACACACATGAAGAATATCTAAAGGAATGTAATGAAGACGAATGGACGGCCTCAAATCAATATTTTTGATGATATTAATTCAATTTTTAAACGAAGAAATATTTACTTACGATAATCATAAAAAAAGACCCTAGATTCTTTTGAAAAAAATTAGAATCAAAAAGGCTACAGAGACACAGAAAAAAAGTAATTGAACTGTTATATAAACATAAAGAGTTTATGGAACGCATTTGGGAGAAACTCTATGAGACACGTTAAAGTATTATATCCTAAAGGTACAAAAAAATCAAATTAATCAAAATGAACGACAAGTACGCTCCACCAAGTGGAACAATTGGAACTGTCAATTTTGTAGACGATATTGGTCAAATTCATGTAAAGTGGGAAAGCGGTGGCTCTCTCGCTTTAGTTATAGGAGAAGATGACTTTGAAGTAATTGAACAAAAATAGAAAATCTTGACTTAATTGTCAAGATTTTTTTATTTCAAACTTACCTACCTCATTTGTACCAATATTACATCTCATGCGAAAATTTACTATCAATTTTAAAAGATAATATTTTTTTAATGTAATTACATGGCTAACTATTTTTTTAAATTAAAAATTAGGGCTAATTTTTAAGCCATACTTTTTTTATAATTACATATAGGTAAGTATAAAACACCTACCTATTTTTTTAATATTATTCTTCATTTCTTCTTTTTAATTACTACAAAAACCAAGTAAAGCTATAGCTGAGATAGAAATTAATGCACTTATCATAAGAACATTGTTACCTGTCTTTGGTATACTTGGAACATATCTATTTGTAAACTCGATATCTCCATCTAAATTCTTAACTTCTGTTAAAAATATTTCCGTTACCATCGTCTGTAACTTTAACTTCTACTCTTTTTACGCTTTTTATCAGACAGTATATTTTTCATACTTTAAGTCTTCTTCAACTACAGTATAAACAAAAGTCTTACCTATATCATTATAACTATAATTTATAGGTTTAAATGTTATTTCAGAACCTTTACTCCATGCTTCGTCCACAAGATTATTATCTTGGTCTATTAAATAGAACTTAAAGCTATAATTATTAACGTCATCACCTACAAGGTTCTTCTTACCCGTAATAGGTAATTGACCTTTTGGCAAGTATTCATTAACAAGTTTAATGCTTGCTGTTTCGTTCTCTTTAACTTCAGCTTGGATAATTGACTTATCTTGTAATCTATAACCTTCTGGTACAGTCTCAGTAGCTTTTTGCAATAGCATCTACAGGTAAGTTTTTTTGATTGTAATAACTTCACCTTGTTTTTATTGTAAGCTTTTTCACCATTACGAACTATACCATCAGCACTTTTTATTACTTGTATAGCTAAATGGAGCATCTATTGAAGTACCATCTTTTTGCTTTTTATACTAATAGTAATTTCAAATTCTCTATTTTCATTAGTCTTTGTAATATTAATTAATTCTTTTTCTATTGATACATTTCCGTTCTTAGCATATTCTTTTTTGGTTTATCAGAAATTCTGTTCACAAATACGGCTCCGTCATTGTCGTAAACAACATTTGCGCTAAGGTTACCATCTCCGTCATCTGTTATATTTACGTGTACAACTTCTTCATGTGAATCGTACTCGATTCCATCATTTGTTCCAGCTATTTCTCTGATTGTATAAGTAGCATTCCTTGGAGTAGTTTCATTAATTTCAACCGACTCGAAACGAACTCTACCATTTTCATCATTGAACGCTTTTTGATAACAACTTTCCAGTATTATCATATAAACCGAACTCAAATTCTCTATTCGCTAAATCACGTCCGTTCATTACTTTCTTAGCTTCTATATCAAAAGAACCACTTGCTTTGTAATTGTTCTTAAATGTTAAAGAAACATTGTTCTCGAAATTATCAGAACCTACTGTAAATTTGAACTCTCTTACACTGCTAGATGTATTATATTCTTCTTTAAGAACATCTGTTTCGTGAGTTGCTTTAATATCAGTAGATGCATATTCCTTTGGAACATTTAATTCTCTAACGATTACGTCATCTCCATAAGATAACTTAAAGTTATGCTTTTGACCAGCTTTCAAGTTAACATCGAACGCTTTTTTGTCATTAATTATAACCTCAAACGGGAACACTTTTTCTGTATTCACATCGTTTTTGTTTAATACTTTTTGTAATGAATAATTATATTCTTTAACTCTATTTGTGAACTTAATAGCACCATCTGTAATATCAGTTGTCGCTTTTTAACTTACCATTTTCACGAGTAACAGTAACTGTAACTTTTGCATCTGTCGTATCATAGTTTACTTTCTTAGATGAACTATCTATCATTTCTCTTATGTGATATTCATAAGTTCCTTCTTTTGTAAAGCTTAATGAACTAAATATAAGCTCACCATTTACCCCAACAGTTTGTCTTTCTACAATACTTCCAGAACTATTATATAATCCAAAAATCAAAACCAGCTGGATTTAACTTACTACCATCAGTATTTAAGTAATCTTTAATTACTTTAAGATTTACATTAACTTTATTAGGTGTAAATTCATTTGTAAACGTAGCCGTTTTTTTGTTTTTGTTTGCTACTATAATACCTTTATCGTTAACAGCTGAATCTAAAGCCCAGCCTTCTTTTTGGTGTTTCTGTAACTTTATAACCTATACCATGAGGTATATCATTAATTGTAACACTTTCGTTACCTTTAACACTTACATTCATAACACCACTTGGTGCTTTTTCAAAAGGTTTATCGAAAGTTATTGTAAAATCGAACACTGTATTAGCATCGCCATTACCTTTAATATCTTTTTTTAATTGTAAGTGAACCATTCTTAAACTTATTCATTATTACAGGTTTACTTTCGTCATTATTAGCATCATCAGTCTTTGTATCAACTACTTTTTGTTTCAAATGATAAAGTTCCATCTCCATTATCAAAAAAACTTCAACTTTATATAAAACAAAACTTTCGTCATAGATTACTTCGTCTAAATTACCTTTAACTTCTTTTTGCTAAATACCAGTAAACCTTACCTATATCATCTTGAGTGTAATTTAATTTAGAGAAAACAACATTACCTTTATCATCGTTCGTACCACGTCCAACAGGCGTAATATGTTTTTAACTTATAGTTTGCTCCATCCTTTTTCAGGACCATCTGCATTGCCCTCTATTTCATATAATTCAAAAATCGAACTTATAGTAATTTATATCAGTAACCACGTTTTTCTTCAGCATTTGATACATGTGGTTTAAAGATTGATGATATAGACTTAATCATATTACTTGCCATATCAGATATTACATTCTTATTTGGTGTAATAGTTGCGAACATCTTATCTTTTTGTAACGGTGAGTTGTCTAAAACTTCCCAGTCAAATTCGTATACATGGATTTCTTCTACATCGGATAAACTTACACCCTAATGGTTCAGTTATATTATTACCATCTTTATCAAATATATGATTTAAACCATTTACTTTATTTGTATAGAACATGTCATCACCAACTCTATACAAAGAATTAGGTTCCATTATTAAATTAACAAATTCTTTTTGTTGATTCATCAAAAGATGATTTAAGATTTCCGTGGAAACCATTATACGAATTGGTTGTATTGATAAAAAAACAGATTTACCATTATTGAATTTAAATTCAATTTTATTATAAGTTTCCAAATCAACAATGTTTGCATCTTTTTAAATATGGTAAATAACTGATATTTGAAATGTCATAACCTAATTCAGGCTTTGTATGGTCAATCCACCTATGATTGAAAAAGCTTAATTTCTTGAGCTATTTTTGTTTTTTTCTTTAATCCGAAATCTCCAGCTATTTGCTTATACAATTTAAATTCCACAGAACCACTTGCTGTATAAGTATTGTTAAATACAATTCCATCTTCGTCAAACTCTGGTGTAACAGTTAAAGTGCCATCTCCATTATCAGAAACTGTAACAGTAAATGTTTCAACATGTTTATCATATTCATAACCAGGTCTTCCCATATCTCTTTCTTTTTATAGTATATGTGTAAGTTTTACCTGCATCACGTATATCGTATTTTTAATGCACCAAAGTTAATATTACCATCTCTATCATTTGCTCCTGATTTGATTGAAATACCATTTTCATCATATACATCGAATAAAAAAATTGGAATGTTTTCATCCTAGTATTAGCAAGATTCTTTTTACCAGTTAATATAAAACTACCTTCTGCATTATATATATTATTAAACTTAGCATTTGCAGTCTTACCTGATAAGATAACACCATTGTTATCTTCATTTTTTTAATAGTATAACCATCTTTAGCTTCTTCTGTTATACTATAACGAACATCTGCTGTAACGTTCTTTATGACCATGTTTTTCACCATGTTTTTAAAGTAAAAGTATTACCTGATGATATTTTTACCAGTTTCACCATTACTTTTTTTACATACTCGTAAATATTAGTATCAAGTTCTTCATTATTTTTGAACAGCTTTTAGTAAATTTTATAGTAAACTTAAAAATCACGGTCTTTGTTAGCATCTGTAACATTTGTGATAGTTTTACTTACCTTTAAATCACCATATGGGAAATAACTATTAACAACTAATGAATTATCAGTTGCAACACTTGTTATATAATTAGTAACATATTCTTCTTCTATAGTATATTTTTATAGGAACACCATTTTTCATATTTATATAAATCCTTAAAAGTATATTTCCAATCACCATTTGAATCAGGATATGCATATGATAAGTCTAAAACATTACCATCACTATCCTTTGCAAAAAGTCTTACAAATTCAGGTCTTTTTACTTGCATCATCGCCAAGCCATATTTTTAGTGCCTTTTAATTTCAATTCTTTTCGGGGTCATGAACATTTGTTAATGTATAACTTAAACCGTCTTTAGTGGCAATTGGTTCACTAACATGTAAATCATAGCCAGTCACCTTATCTTCTTTAAATGTATAACTTATATAATTTCCATTATCATCAACATAAGGTAATTTAGTAAATTTACCTCTCCAGTCATTTAATTCATTTAATGTCGCAGATAAGCCTGTTTCTTCGCCATTTCTTAAAAGACTTATTCTTACTTCATTAGGTCTTATATTATCTCTATTATTGCCATCACTAAAATCTTTTCTGAACTCAATACTATATTCTTTAAGACCAACTTTAGTATAATCATGTCTAATCATTAATACAGATGACTCAGAACCATCGTTCGCTATATTAACAGATGTCATAACAGAGTTATTATAAGCATGAGCACCACCAGTTAACCCTTCTTCCTTTTTCACTCCCTTTAAGCTCTTCATCATACCATTTATAAGCTTCTCCCTCATTTGCTAATATATTCGCAATAGGAGCTTTCATTTTAAGAAAAAAACAGAGAAACTATCGTTCTTATCTAAAATAAAATCAGAACCGTCAGCTTTTTTTAGAAGCATCAACTGCTATAGCTGTTATTGTACTTTTATCTTCTGGCATTGTTGTAGACCATTTTGTTGTATCTGTTAAATCTTGGTCAGTTCTATTACCATCATCGTCTAAAATAAGACCTTTAACAGTGCTATAGTAAACCACAGGTTTTACACCCTTAGCTTCTAAACTTGATACATCAACACCTTGTAGAATACCTCTCCAAGTAACGTCATTATAGTCATCTTTATCCGCTGTTGGTTTTATAATTTTTCTAAATTATCAAAAAAATCTTAACGTTCTTTAATTTTACATTTGCAGGGCTTTGGGCTCTTAATCTATAAGTATATATACCACCTTCGTAAACATTCTTAGGTAGTTCATTAACAAGGCCATCGCTATAAAGTCCTTCATTATTTACATCTACTAATTTTTCAAAACTTGCAGATGCTGCTGTATCAACAACTAAAGTTTCTACAGCTTTTTGCATACAGATAACTTGGGTTATCATTCTTTTCATTAATATTCTTTAATACATTTTTCATCTAATCCATCTACACCTTCTTTAGAATATTTATTATTTCCGAAAACTGGATTGTCAGGTTCACCTTTTTAATCCACTTATTTTTACCTAAATATTCATTACCTGACTCGTAAACAGCATAATTCTTAAGTGTTTGACCAAAATCAGATAAAGAAGTCCATGTATAATGTGCTCTAAAGCTTAAACTTGGATTATCATATAAGCCAGTATCACCAGTTATAGACATAGCACTATATTGTGTCTTATACACAGGTTTTAACTTCGCTTTTAACGATAAGAAGATTTCTACCAGTATTACGATAATTTTTCAATTATCTTAACGTTCTCTATATTATCTCCATATCTATTCATTTTTAATAGTTTTTAGTATCTACAGTGACACCTTCTGGTAATAAATCATACCAAGTTCCTTCTTTTTCTTCTAAATAAATACCTTTATCAATAGCTTTGTTTAATTCTTTTTCATTCATATTTGTTTGAATTGTTGTACTTAATGTATAATCTAATGTAACAGATTTGTTACTAACATCATTCGTATACTTTAAAAGTCTTATCAAGTTTTTGCACCATAAGTTGCACCACTTATTCTGTTATTACCTTTATCACTATTTATAAAAGTATCAACACCCTTTGATGTAAGTGTCATATCAACTTCGTTTGTCAATTCGCTCACAGGCTTGTCAGAATTCTTATACAATTCTTCAACAATAGCTTTAACTCTATCAGTTGCTTTTAACTCAACCGTTGGTTTAATGTCATATATAAAAGCAGCAGACTTTGTTTCATAATCTATCTTATACTCTACAACACCATCAGGAAAAAAACTAAGTTATTACCATTAATACTAGCTCCATTCTCAGATGATGCAACTATTGAACCACTTGAAAAATCAAAAGAGCCGTATTTTAAAAATTCTCCGTTTTCAGTCTTACCATATACATTTAATGTAGGAACATCAGCTATTTTTTCATTTATCTTATATCCCCAGTCTCCTGCATAGATATTACCATATTCAATTCCGTTCTTTCCTTCATAATAACCAGTTCCATCATCAGAATATTTAACATAATCATATAGATTAGTATTAGATACTGTTACACTTTTTAAATCTAGCTTCTGATGCTGGGAGTTTATTTGTTTCATTATTAAAATATAATGCATAATCTCTTGTTGATACACTATATGGTATTTTTGCCATAACTTTCAGGGTCATCTAAAGCACCACCATCATGTGTCCATTTTAAACCGAACGCTCTAGAATTTATAGAATATGTTACATCTATATTAGAACCTTCTCTTAACTCATTAAGTCCAGTTGCGTAAACACCTTCTTTTTTACCACCACTGCCATTGATTGTATTTTTCACCATTACCTTCTTTAGTTACGATAAAATGACCTCTTGGGTATACGAATTGCTTTAGGTGTATAATCAATGTAAGCATCTTTTGCATGAGTTGATGTTACATTATCATCTATATCTGTTAAAATAAATTCTGCTTTATTAGATATACGATATGTTTTATTTGGCTTAAACTGAGCTTTTGGATATTTAACATAAACTCTAGCATAACCAACTGAACCATCATCAAAGCCAGAAAAGACTTGTTCGTTTATTTCTCTTTTATTATCAACCTTATAAGTTTTACCTGTACTACTTATTGTATAACCTATGATTTCTCCATTATACTCATCAGTTAAACTATCTTTTTAAATTAAGATTAAACTCTTGATTACTCTTATAACCTACATGTCCGTTTGTATTCCATTCAACGTACACAAAGTCTTTTATCATTTGCAGGTTTTTATACTATCAGGCCAGTTTTTAGACCATTCTTCTCTAACAGTATAAGCTTTTTTTGTAACATCTACTAATTCAGACTTTGTATCAAAAATCTGTAGTGATTTCGTTTGACGTCTTTGCTATTTCGTTACCTTTATAAGTTTGCACTGTAACTCTAGCTGAGAATGGGTCAGATACTTCACCAGTAACATAATCTTTTTAACTTAGAAGGCTTAAGACCATTAATTGTTGTTTCAAACATATAACTTGTCGCAGCCTTTAACTCTTAACGTTCGTTAAAAATATAATAGTTAGCTGTTTCAGTATAAGCAAATTCACCAGATTTATCAGGCATTTCAGGAACAGCAACTGTCATTTTTTTCCTATATATTTACCATTTCTATCTCTAATTATTTCTTTAGGAATTGTAATATTAACAGTACCTGGTTCGTAGTCATGTTGACCTGATAACGAAAGATTTGTTCTCATTCTTACGAACTTAATATCATTATCTTCATAAACATTTCTTAAATTCTTTTTCATTTTTCAGCACCAATCCAAGATACAGTAATTCTTTCAATATTACTTCCATCTAAATTGTCTACTTCTTTTTTTCAGAACCCGCTCTATCCATACCATTCGATATTTTTATCAGCAGGAACTTTATTTAACTTGTCGAATTCATCTTTGCTAATATTTTTTTCATTTCTTTTTAACTCTTTTCCAGAATTAACTTTATTACCACTAGGTGCAGCTGACGCTACAACTGGAGCTAATATTTGAAGAATGAAAACAAAAGCAAATATAAATGACATAATCTGTTTTTTTAAGTTCTCTATTTCTCATCACTTTTTCTCCCTTTTCTAAAAAAATATTATTTACTAAAAAGTAAAACAGAACCTAGAACTAATAAAGCCGTTGCTCCAATAACAAGCATGATATTATCGCCCGTCTTTTTCAATATCTATAACTTTTTTTGGCGGTTTAACTGTTTTTCTTCTTAGGCCTTACAACAAGACCCTCTGTAACTAAATCTTTATCAATTACTAAATCTTCATCTACATTCTTTTTCATCTTTTTACAATATAAGATTTTTTTCTTTGTCTGCATTAAAAAAATATTATTTTTTTAACTTCAACAGCGGTGTTAGTTTCTTTTTTTCATAAACCTTATAAACACCATTACCTTCAATCTTTACTTCCTCTGCGAATGTAGGTGAAGTGGATAGAAATAAAAAGACTTAATATTAGAAAGCTTTTTACTTAATTTTTCTCATAAACTGCTACCCTTTCCTTAAAACTTTTTTTAGGCTTTTTTTCTTTGTATTTAAAAGATAAAAGCATATACTTGCAAACACTAGCCAAGCTAGTAAGAAATACCAATATGAAATCACAAAATCTAATAAACCAAAAATTAGTACCGAAATGATAACCATCATTTAGATTAGTTTCTATTCTCTCACCAAATTTATATAACCTATGACTATGAATAACTATAGGCGTACATGTCATTAGGGACACTACATCTTTTTCCTTTTATCGGATTTAATACATCAGCATAAGTTGGTTCATGTGTTTGTGTATCAAATACTTGATATTCTAATATTTCTTTTCCAAGTGTTATAAAAAAATTTGTCTCCATTTTTCTAACTTTTTCAAGTTTAGTAAATAATCTATTTATAGATTGCCCATTATGCGAACTAAGTGATGAATGTTTATTATCATGGTCAACTGATAAATTATCCGAACCCTCTATCAAGCCACAACCATTAGATAACGCATATTCTGACGTGTTTTTTTATAAATTGGAATACGAAGTTTTATCTTCGGTATCGTAAGTATACCGATTACCTTATTTTTCAGCTTCGTTTAGAGAAACTTTGCTAGAATCTTCAGTTTTTCTTTTAAAAATTGATTAACATCAGATGCTTGATTCATCATCGTGATATAATCAAGTATTAATGGGGAGAGCATTGCTATAAGCAAGCCTCCCACAAAAATGTTTTTTTAATACTCTTTTTAAGTTTCATAATATATTAACCTTATTGTGATTCTTTTTCTTCTTTTTATATACTACAACGCCCATTACAGATATCATAGCTACACCTGCAATAGCTGAAACTATAACAAGTCTTTCATTACCAGTAAATGGTACATTTGGTAACTTATCGTTGTTAACAGCTAATACTGTAGAACCATTAACTTTTTGTTACAACAGTTTCATCTTCGTTATTGATTTCACCTGTAACAGTAAGTTCGATATCATTAGCTAATTGTCTATATCCTTTTGGAGCTTTTAACTTCTCTTAAATAATAAGTTTCTTCTTCAAGTCCGTCTATTGCAAAAAGAACCTTTAGTAGTTCCGTTTTCTCCATCTCCTGATACGAACTTTTTTTAGCTTCTTCTATATTCTTAGTCCAAGTATGGTCTTCTTTTTAAGAATGTATCTTCCCCGTCTACTTTCTTAATTAAAACGAACTCAGCTCCAGCTAATTTATCTTCTAATAATCCACTTCCGAAAAACACCATTATCTTGTTTTTACAAACTCAGCTTTTTAATGGATAAGCTACTTTTTCGTCCGTTATGCTCAAAATCTTTATTAGGATTATTAGCATAAACTGTTTTTGTATTCATTCACAAGTTTAACATTTTCAGTCTTAACATCTAATGAATATGTTATTTCTAACTTTTTACCAGTATCTAATAAATCTTTCATTTCATCATTTTTGAATTAAATCGATAGAGAACTTTCCATCTTCACTAACAACTTGATATTTTTTTCAGAAGGAATTTCATTACCATCTAATGTTAATTTAACATTTCTAAGGTTAGTTAAATGGTCTTTATTCCAAGTATCTTCAAAAAGTAAATTTAGTTGCTCTGATGTATTTAATATTACCTACAGTTTTATCTTTTATGTGAGCTGGAACATCCAATGTTACCTTATATTCTATAGTATCTTTAAATTCATAGATTGGTTGATTGTTTTTTTATTTAAGTTAGTAATATCTTTTTTTACTATTATTATTAGGAACTTTAACGTTTTCGTATGTTAAATTTAAAAACATCGGCGTCTCCTTCACCAACTACGAATTTAAGAGTATTGTTTTCATCGTTTAATGCTTCTTTACCGATAGCATGTCCTTCTGGAGCTTTAGTTTCTACTAAATAATAATGTCCAAAAAGCTACATCTTCGATTGTAATTTTTACCTTCAGCATTTGATTTTTAAAACAACATCTTCAACCTTAGTTCCTGCTCCTGGTTCACCTTTGTATAATTCAAATTCAGCATCAGCTAAGTTAGTACCATCAGTTGATTTCTTAACTAATTCTAAACTTAATGAACCTACTTTTATTCTTTGGATAAATATGTGTTTCATCTTTAATATCTTTACCATTTGCATCATATAAAGGTAATGCTAAAATAAATGGTTCAGCTTTTTTTCATTTACTAAACCAGAAGATTTAGTTTCTTTAACTAAATAAATTTTTATAACCTAATTTTTGCACTTTCATCTTTGATTAATACATCATCAAAAGTTGCAAGTCCAGCTTCATCAACTAAACCTTTCTTATATTCCACTAAGTCTTCAGGAATAGCTTTTTAAGAAGTTATTTATAGTTTCTTCTTTTTAAGTCTTCAAACTTATTAGTTACATCATATAATGTAAACTCTACATCCCCGTATTTTTGCCTTATCATAAGGTGTAACACCTTCTGGTAATTTACCTAAAACATCCCCTGTGTTTTTCAATTACAGGTTTTTTTCGTCTAATTTATGCATAACTTTATGCAATACTACTTTGCTAGTAGTCTTTTCAGCAGCTTTTTAAAGTTCCAGCGACTCCTGGTACAATTAATAAAGCAGCTAAAGCTGTCATTTTAATCTTTTTGAATTCATAATCCAATATCTTCCTTTCTCTTATCTCTTTTTATAAACATAAATAGCTTTGTCTCTAGCATCTAATGAATAGCATGTAACAAGACAAAGATAATGTTTATCTTCTTTTTCGGATTTAAAGAACACTTTGTTTAACTTTAAATCATTAATGTCTGAACTTTTTGAAAAAAATTGTTCAATTTCATCGTCAGTACACACACCTGCCATAACTAATTCATACTCAATAGTCTCATCGCTTGTCGTAAGTTTTAATTCATTAAAACTATCATTATATCTTACAAGTGGTGCAAACTTCTTTCCGTCTAATAAGTTATGTGAAAAAAACAATAGCAACGGGGTCAAATATTGATTTATTCTCATAAGATAGATGCGTAACACCTCTATACGAGTATTTCCCGTTGATATCATTGTATAAATATTCATTTTTATAAGAAGAATGTACTACTCCCTCTTTCACCTTACCAGTACGAATAAAGAATTTATAAGGACTATTATGTGTTTTTCTTATTTATAAATTTAATTAATTCTTCAGGTTTCGCCTTGTCGATATCCTTAAATTCTTTTTTTCAATACTATTATCAAATTCTGTATCTAATTTCGAAGCTACATTTCTACTATAAAAAAATAATAAGCAGGAAGTGCAATCAGAACAAGCGCTAATAGATTTACTATAAGCCTTTTTAATTTCATAACTTGACATTTCCTTTCTATACTCTAATATAATTAATGCTAATTATATGGTAAATATATTATACCACAAAAAAACATAATACAAGTATTTTCTATAAAAAAATTATAATTTTTATATTATATAGAGTCTATCTTATTAGAATTTACAGGTTCGTCAGCTATAGTCTTAAAACCTTTATTCTTTAATTCGCCAAAGAACTTCTTTTGCAGTTTTTATACTCGAAATGTCATTTAATTCATCACCGAAAACTTCCACAGCAGCTTGTCCTATTACATTATATCTCTTTTCTTCTGCTTGTTTTTTTAGCTTTTTTTAAGAGTACTAACACGCTCTAAAAAGCTCCTGAATCTCTTTATCAAAATCTCTTGCCATAAAAATTTCACACTCCTTTTTATATAAAAGAAGCGAGGTCTCCTCGCTATACTTTTATTATTTAGATTTCTTTTTACCTTTTTTTAGCAGGTTTTACTGGATTAATACTTTGTTTAATAGATTTAGCAACTTTAAATCCAACTTTTTTTATGTGCTGGAATTACGATTGGTTCTGCTGTTTGTGGGTTTAATCCGTTTCTTTCAGCGATTTCTCTAATAGAGAATACTCCAAAATCTTGAATAGCTACATCATTTCCAGCTACAAAATGTTCTTTTAAAAAGTTCAATTAAAAGCTTCAAAGCTTTCTAATGCAACTTTCTTACTTACAGCAATATCTTTTTTTCTTCAAGTTTTTGCTCTAAATCCATTAACTAATTCTTTCTTTCCAATTCTCATGATTGTCAATACCTCTTTCTTTCTTAAAATATTATTTTAAGCCTATTTCCCTAAGCTCTGATGATATTATAACATACCAAAAAAACGCATTGTCAAGCGTTTTTTATAAAAAAATTAAATTTTTTTCAAAATTATTCATAATCGTTGAAATTACAACGTTTCTCTAATGTGTCCAAAAAGTAACTTGAATTTTTAGCTTTGAGTTACATTCTACAACCAAAAACTTGCTCAAAGTCAGTCTCTATCTCGATTGTAGCATCATCTGTTATTTCGAAGTCAATTATGTCATCATAATTAATTTTTACAAAAGTTTCATCTTTTTGTTAAATAAATTTCATCTCCAACATACAAAGACATATTTTTTTGTAATAGTATCTTCTGTTTCGAGCATAACAGTATCTGAAATAAATCTGCCAAAAAAACTACTGGCTTAGAAATAGATTCATCTTTAGGTTCCTCTAACTTCTTCTTTTGTACTCTATCGTATCTTAATACTTCTAGTATTATAAAAAAATGTAATAATACTAAACATACAAATTAATGTACCCTCGTACACTAATTCATGTAACATGCAATACACACCTATTACAAAAAGAAGCAAGTAAAAATAGGCTCATTAAAGAAAACCAAATTTTATTAACTTTTTTTCATAAAATATCTTTCCTTTCTTGTATCATAATCATATTATAACACACTTAAAATGAAAAAAATCAACTATTTTTTTAGCATAAAATCTTATGTTTTATATTGTTTGCTAAAAATTTTTAGCCGTATTTTTGATTTTTATATGTAAAAAGACATATGAAACTATTACTATGTATATTTTAATTAAAAAAATAAAGCCTATTTTTAAACAACAAAAATGACACCTTAATTAAAGATGTCATCTCTGTTTTGAATTTCTTTTAGTAAGTTGGAAAATTTTTATAAAGGAGTGAATTTTCTAACATTCACCATATCCATATTATACCACAAAAAAATTACAATTGTAAACATTTTATTAAAAAAATTAAAAAGGAAACTCATAATTTTTGTAAAAAGTCATAATATTCTTCATTAGCATCGTCTTCTATAGCTTTTTTTAAAAATCACGATTACGTTTTTCTTCTCTCTCACGTTCTTCCCTTTCGAGTCTTTCACGGTCTTCAGGGTACATGCGTTCACGGTCCATTTGACGTGCCCAACTATCATCTGTAAAAGTATCAAGTCTTCCATCCATCATTACTTTTTCGCTCAGGGCGTTTCCATTCAGGCCTTTGCCCTTCAACAAAAACACCATTTTTATAATAACCTTTTCTATCAGACATAAAACTCACACCTCCCGTTAATCAAACTCGTTCTCGTCCATTAGATTCATTTTATCTAACGCACCAACTAATCTATCAGCCTTAGCTTGTCTTTCTTCGTTCTTACGAACTTCTGCATCTCTTTTTTCTTTCGCCAATTTTTCTTCATGTTCAGCAAAAGTACGCATCATAGCCATATCACGCATATTAATAAATTGCATATATGACTTATAACCAGCATTACTTAAATTTGAAAAAATGCTATGTCTTTTTTTCCTCAGCTTTCTCAGCTGCGGCAGTTTTTTTGCATCAGTTCTAAGATTATCTAAGCCATCTCTTATTGACATTTCGATATCCTCTCTTTACATATATTTTTTCTAAAGTTCTCATACCAGGATAGATATCTTCAACACTAGCCTGATTGTCTTCAACTTTTTCTTTGACCAATTTAGGTATTTCTCTTTTGACAAAATTATCATCTTCACGCGTCTCAGTTTGAGCTGCGCATCTTTGCAACTCATGTTCTAATTTTACACCAGCTAATATCTTTTCCATACGAGACCTTGATTGAATTTCAGCTCTATTTAACCTACCTTCGCCACTTTCTATAAACTCTTGCACTCTCGTTAACGGTTCTTTAGCAAGCTTTTCTTCACGTTCAGGGTGGAAATCATCTCTATGGACAAGTCTTTCATCTACTTGCAAATAACCACCGTCTGCTAGCTTATCACGTTCTTGCTCGTGTTCATTCATATCGTTTTTATCACGAATATATTCATTATACTCGCTAGAACCTAGCTCCAAAGAGGCTCCATCAGCCTTAGATGAATGTTGGTCTCTAAAGTCTGATTTCTTTTTTTAATTAATCTATAACTTAATGGTTTTTCTAGCCATATTAATCACCTAATTCCATATCATCATCACGTTCATTATTTATATGAACGAAACCTTCGTATTTCTTACGCTTTGATTCTTCCTTATCCTTCTCATCTTTCCAATACTTGCTTGCCATATCACGCATCTTATGAGCACTATGCATAGCAGCTTGCATAAAGTCAGAGTTCATATCTTTATCAATCCAGTTTTGAGTAACAACTTTCGCATAAGCTTCAGCTTCGTCTATTTTAGAACGTCTACTTACATCTCCGCCTGCCCATTGTGATGCAACTTCTTCTTCAGCAACATCTAATGCAACTTGTGTCTTTTTCTATACTATTTCCCATCATAACACTGTTTCTAAATGAGTGTTGATATAATTTAAGTAGCTCAGACATATCGTTACATCTTTCATTAATAGCATTAACATATTCTTCATCAGAATTATACTTTTTCTCTTTTTAGGGCCAATACCATCTTCTTGCATAGCTAGTATTGAAGTCATTGAAAACTCTTTATTTTTCATATCAAGTTCTTCACCCTCTAATAAACCAAAAAGTTTCTTTAGCATATTCAATAGCAACTTTTTGACATGACCATGCCAGAACCACGATATTTTTTTGATAAAATTCTCTACTGGCATTACTAATTTGAGCTTCATTACGACCAAGTGCCATATCAGCCCTTATAAAATCAGGCTTAACACCATCTAATTCTGCTGCTTTAATTAATGACTCATATTCATCAATTAAAACATTAGTAACCCTCACTAGAAAGAAAACTTTCTCCATGTATGCCACCTGGTGCTTTTATCTTTATCAATATAACCATTATTACCAAACGCTCTATCCATCGCAAGTTCAACATTACACTTTTCGTTTTCACGTTTCTCTTTATTCTTTATGCGACTAGATGCATTAATATGTGCTCCAGCTAAATGTCTCGCTTGATTTCTAATATAACCCTTATCCATAGGAGCTCTAGGTATAAACTCAGGAGTAACAGTATTTCCGTTAACATCAACAAAAGTTCCGTTCCACACCTTTTCAGTTCTCATATGAGCCACTCCGTTTTTCATCTTTATAAGCGAAACGTTGCTCCAAAGGTTCACTCATTTTAATATCACCATAACTCATATCTTCGAAATAGTCCTTAAATGACGGGTCAGCATTAACCATACGGCCATAAATAAATCCTTCCATATACTTAATATCGTTCTTGTCAACACCATCTGCTCTTGCTATTTCATAAAGAGCTTCCATCGCATCGTTATAATCCTGCATAATATCATCAATATTATCTTCAGGCCCCATATTTCTCATTCTATCATAACATTGCTTCTTTAAACCTAGTCCAAATAAGGCTGCACTTTCAGCTGTATAAGGTACATGTTCACCGTCTACTGACTTTTTCAACATACTTATTTCTCTTTTTTTACAAAATGTTTAAGCTTCCAATTACTTTC
>BNJT01000844.1_pt1 | contig 154983 bp, 178 predicted proteins | sample 8540491 | NCBI WGS metagenome assembly BNJT01 (sample SAMD00202455, study PRJDB9452) | human saliva metagenome | host: Homo sapiens
GAGGCAACATGTCTACATCTTTCAAAGGAACCGTGATGACTGTGATTGCTGGAATTGCCTGGGGGCTTTCTGGAGTCAGCGGGCAATATTTGATGGCCCACGGTTTTTCGGCCATTATCTTGACTAATATTCGCCTGCTGATTGCTGGTGCCGTCCTCCTTCTCTTTGCCTATCTGTCTGACAAGGAGAAGTTTGTTGCCTTTTTTAAGGATAAAAGTTCTTATATCTCTTTGATTCTCTTCGCCTTTTTTGGATTGCTATTGACTCAGTTAACCTATCTGATCGCTATTGCAGAAACCAATGCTGGAACTGCAACAGTGCTTCAATACGTTTGCCCGGTTGGTGTTTAGCCTATACCTGCATTAAGGATCGCGTTGGGCCTACTGTCTCAGAGATTGCTTCTATGCTGTTAGCAATTGGGGGGACCTTCCTGATTGCAACCCATGGACAGTTGAATCAATTGGCTATTACGCCCAAGGGTCTAGGCTGGGGCCTATTTTCTGCCTTTGCCTACGCTCTCTATATCATTTTACCCCTCAATTTAATCAAAAAATGGGGAAGCATGCTGGTTATTGGGGTAGGCATGCTCTTGCCAGGGATTCTCATGCTTCCTTTTAGTGGCTTGGTATCCTTTCAAGGACACTATTCTTCGGATAACCTCTGGGCCCTCTTTGGCTTGATTGTGTTAGGAACCATTTTTGCATATACGGTCTTTCTTAAAGGAACCTCGATGGTAGGGGCAGTAAAGGGGAGTTTATTAGCTTCTATTGAGCCTATTTCCGCTGTATTTTTCGCCTATATGATTATGAACGATCAATTCTATGCGATTGATTTTATTGGGATGGGGATGATTCTGCTAGCAGTTCTTCTGATCTCTCTGAAAGACCTCATCATTCAAAAAGAAAAAGGAATTCTATAAACAAAAAGTTAGTTCTATCATAGAACTAACTTTTTTACATCATTTGCCAGAAATAGTCGATGATATAGGTGAGACCATAAGTGTAGATGACTAGAGTAATCGGTTTACAGAGAATAATAATAGTCATATAACGCTTAAAGGTCATATTGGTTAATCCAGCTAGCATGCAGAGAAAGTCCGCTGGACTGATAGGCCAGATCATCATGAAGATGAAGAAACGATCAAACCGCTTGCCTTCGTTTAGCCAGTTAATATATTTGTCGTAAGTCTTCTGGCTAACCATAGACTGGACAAACTTAGGCCCGTACATTCTTGCGAGGTGGAAGATGATGGCACAGCCGATGACGATGCCGATGTAGTTGTAGATGGTCCCAATGATGTGGCCATAGATAAAGACACCAGCAACAGATGTTAGAGCGCCAGGAATAATAGGGACCACTGTTTGAAGAATCTGAAGAAAGATAAAGAGAGGGGGGTCCGAAGATACCTGCTTGGAGAATAAAAGCTGACAAGGTTTCCTTGGATTGGAGAATGCCAGCAAAGTAGGCCCAGATACAGAATGCAAGGGTTGCCAGGGCCCCGATGATGGAGGACCAATTAATGACTTTTTGGAGGAGAGGGGAGACCTCCCTCAATTTTTTTTCTTTTGTTATCATAACTCTTCCGCGTATTTTTTTCTTCTACTATACCACGTTTTTGGAACTTTGTAACGATTTTGTCTATTTTAGGGAATATCAAAGAGATAGAATGGGTCCTCTTACAAAGGGGAGACAACGAAGCAAGTGCAAAATACGTCTATTTATGCTACAATGAAGAGAATATAAAAAATGGAGAAAAACGTGTCAATCGAAAATTACAAACCAGATTTTGCGGTGGAAGCAGCCTATGATCTCACCGTTGCAGACTTGAAAAAACAAGGTATCAAGGCGGTCCTTGTGGATTTGGATAACACCTTGATTGCTTGGAATAATCCGGATGGTACTCCTGAGATGCGCCAGTGGTTACATGACCTTCGTGATGGGGGGATTCGGGTTATCGTGGTGTCTAATAATAGCCCCAAACGGGTCAAGCGCGCTGTTGAGAAATTTGATATTGACTATGAAGCTTGGTCGCTTAAGCCCTTTACTTTTGGGATTGATCGGGCCCTCAAACGTTTCCACTATGAGAAAAATGAAGTGGTCATGGTCGGGGATCAACTGATGACCGATATTCGAGCTGCCCATCGAGCAGGTATTCGTTCGATTTTGGTCAAGCCTTTGGTCGAGCATGACTCCATCAAGACGCAGATTAACCGGGCGCGTGAACGCCGTGTCATGAAGCAAATGGCCGAAAAATATGGTCCGATTGTATACAAAAAAGGAATTTAAGAATGGAAGAATTATTCTGTATTGGCTGTGGAGCCCCCATTCAGACAGAAAACAAAGAGGGGCTAGGCTATACTCCCCAATCAGCTCTTGAAAAGGGCTTGGAAACAGGCGAAGTCTATTGCCAACGCTGTTTCCGTCTGCGTCACTACAATGAAATCACAGATGTGCATCTGACAGATGATGATTTCCTAAAACTCCTTCACGAAGTAGGAGATAGTGACGCACTCGTGGTCAATGTAGTGGATATTTTTGACTTTAATGGGTCCGTTATTCCTGGCCTACCTCGCTTTGTAGCAGGAAATGATGTCCTCTTGGTCGGAAATAAAAAGGACATCTTGCCTAAGTCTGTCAAGGATAGCAAGGTGACCCATTGGTTGATGGAGCGGGCCCACGAAGAAGGCATGCGTCCTGTCGATGTGATCCTCACCTCTGCTCAAAACAAGAGTGCTATCAAGGACTTGATGGAAAAGATTGAGCAGTACCGTAAGGGTCGTGACGTCTATGTGGTGGGGGTGACCAATGTAGGGAAATCGACCCTCATCAATGCAATCATCCAAGAAATCACTGGAGATAAGGATATCATCACGACTTCTCGCTTCCCAGGGACGACATTGGATAAGATCGAAATCCCACTGGACGATGGGTCCTACATCTACGATACACCAGGGATTATCCATCGCCACCAGATGGCTCATTACTTGACGGCAAAAAACCTCAAGTATGTCAGCCCTAAAAAGGAAATCAAACCCAAGACTTATCAGCTCAATCCAGAGCAAACCCTCTTCTTGGGTGGCTTGGGACGCTTTGACTTTATCAAGGGGGAAAAGCAAGGTTTCACCGCCTTCTTTGACAATGAACTCAAGCTTCATCGAACCAAGCTAGAAGGAGCGACCGCCTTTTATGACAAGCATGTTGGTGGCTTGCTAACTCCACCTAATAGCAAAGAAAAAGAAGAGTTCCCATCCTTGGTTTCTCATGAGTTTACCATTAAGGACAAGACAGATCTCGTCATCTCTGGACTCGGCTGGATCCGCGTCAATGGAGAAGCCAAAGTAGCCGTCTGGGCACCAGAAGGCGTAGCAGTCGTTACCCGCAAAGCTATTATTTAAAAATTTGAAATAGAATGAATTGAAGAGCGAACGAAGTGAGCTCATAAAGAGATCGTTATTGCCGTGGTGTAGTTGCCAATCGTGAGATTGGCAAGGGCAAAATGGAGACCAAGGCTCCATTTTGAGGTGAGGAAATCCATTTTTCAAAGATGAGATCTTTGAAAAATTAGTTCCGGCCGTCCCCACCACTTAAAATAACGATCAAGAAAAAAGGAAGTAAAAACATGACATTAACATCCAAACAACGGGCTTTCCTCAACAGCCAAGCCCACAGCCTCAAACCCATTATCCAAATCGGGAAAAACGGTCTCAATGACCAAATCAAAACCAGTGTGCGCCAAGCACTAGATGCACGCGAACTGATCAAGGTGACCCTCCTTCAAAATACGGATGAGAATATCCATGAAGTAGCGGAAATCTTGGAAGAAGAAATCGGTGTGGATACGGTCCAAAAAATTGGACGCATCCTCATCTTATACAAACAATCAAGCAAAAAAGAAAACCGGAAGATTTCAGTCAAAGTAAAAGAAATCTAAGAGACACAGGAGAGCAGGTATATGGCCATTGAACTATTAACCCCCTTTACCAAGGTGGAGTTAGAGCCAGAGATCAAAGATAAGAAACGCAAACAAGTGGGAATCCTCGGAGGGAATTTCAATCCCGTCCATAATGCCCATCTTGTAGTTGCAGATCAAGTCCGCCAGCAATTAGGCTTGGACAAGGTTCTTCTCATGCCAGAATATGAGCCTCCGCATGTGGATAAAAAAGAAACCATAGATGAAGGTCATCGTCTGAAAATGCTCGAACTAGCCATTGATGGTATTGAAGGTCTGGAGATCGAGACGATTGAGCTAGAACGTAAAGGGATCTCCTATACCTACGATACGATGAAGTTGCTCAATGAGCGAGACCCAGATACAGACTATTACTTCATCATTGGAGCGGATATGGTGGACTACCTGCCAAATGGTATCGGATTGACGAATTAGTGGAGATGGTGCAGTTTGTCGGTGTTCAACGTCCCCGTTACAAGGCGGGAACCTCCTATCCTGTGATCTGGGTCGATGTTCCTCTTATGGACATCTCTTCTAGCATGGTGCGAGAATTTATCGCCCAAGGTCGGACGCCAAACTTTATGTTGCCAAAACCAGTTTTGGACTACATCAAGAAAGAAGGTTTGTATTAATGACCTATGAAAACTATCTAGGCTTTTCTCGTGAGGTCTTGCTTGAAAAAATGGGTCAAATCTTGCCAGAAAAACGCCTAACCCACTGTTTAGGGGTTGAGAAAGCTGCGCGTGACTTGGCCAAACGCTATGGAGCAGATGAAGAGCAGGCTGGACTAGCAGGTTTGTTGCATGACTATGCCAAGAAATTATCGGATCAGGAATTTCTCGATTTGATTGATCGCTATAGTCTTGATCCAGCATTAAAAAACTGGGGAAATAACGTCTGGCATGGAATGGTCGGCATTTATAAGATTCAGGAAGATCTCGGACTGACAGATCCAGCCATTCTTCGCAGTATTGAGATTCACACAGTGGGGAGTGGACAGATGTCGACCTTAGATAAGATTGTCTATGTGGCAGATTACATTGAGCACAACCGGGCCTTCCCAGGAGTAGAGCAAGCACGTGACATCGCTCAAGTCTCCTTGGATCGTGCCGTAGCCTATGAGACAGCTCGCACTGTCGAACACTTGGCCCACCAAGGACTGCCCATTTATCCCCAAACCCTTGAGACCTATAACGCCTTTGTGAAGTATTTGAAAGAGGAGCAGTGAGTGAAGACAGCTTTTATCATTATTGATGTACAAAATATCTTAGTGGAAACAGGTTTTGAGACAGAAAAGCTCCTAGAGAAGATTGCTTATTTACAAGAACAGGCTAGAAAAAAGCAGATTGAAATCATCTACATTCAGCATATTGAAACGCCAGAGGCTTTAACCTCGGAAGATTGGAAATTATCTCCTCTGTTGAAAAGACAGGAGAATGAAAAGGTATTTCAGAAGCGATACAATAGCATGTTTAAGGAGACAGGATTAAAAGAATACTTGGATCAACAAGGAATTCAACAACTGGTCTTGTGTGGCATGCAGACAGAGTATTGTGTCGATACATCCGTCAAAGTGGGGTTTGAATACGGCTACAAGCTGGTCATTCCAGAAGGAGCTGTCACAACCTTTGATGGAGAGGATATTCCGGCAGAAACGCTTAATGAATTTTATGAAAATATTTGGGCAGAACGTTTTGCGGATGTCTTAGATTACAAATCAATTTTTTAAGGAAAGAGGACTAAATGAAAGAAAAAGAATTACTTGAACTTGTTGTTAAAGCTGCCGATGAAAAGCGTGCAGAAGACATTGTCGCTTTGGATGTTCAAAGCTTGACCAGCGTGACAGATTACTTTGTCATCGCAAGCTCTATGAATAGCCGTCAGTTGGAGGCTATCGCTGAAAATATTCGCGAGAAGGTCGTTGAAGCTGGTGGCAATGCCAGCCACGTCGAAGGTGATTCAGCTGGAGGTTGGGTCCTTCTTGACTTAGGTGGTGTGGTGGTCCATGTCTTCTCAGAAGAAATGCGTACCCACTATAACCTAGAAAAGCTTTGGCACGAAGCAAGTGCTGTTGATCTTTCAGCAACCCTAGCATAAGCAGGTAAACTCAGTTGGTAGCAACTGAGTTTTGTTGGTTAAATTGAAATTCTATGGAAAGAAAGGATGGAGCCTTGTGCTTGGTTAGGTTTCTAACTGAACACGAGCTAAAAGCTGTGAGAAAAAGAGGAACTTCCTTTGTATCTGACGATACGGCAGAAAGTTTCCTATTTTCTCTTTGCTTTTAACGCTCTTTGTATCTTGATTTATGGCGACTTATGAAACCTTTGCGGCGGTCTATGATGCGGTCATGGATGACAGTCTGTATGATTTGTGGACGGATTTTTCTCTCCGGCATCTCGCTAAAAGCAAGGATCGGAAAAATTACTGGAATTGGCTTGTGGGACTGGGATTCAGTCTGTTCGCTTTTCTCAAGCTGGATTTGATGTGACGGGGTTAGACCTGAGTGCTGACATGCTGAAAATTGCTGAAAAAAGAGCTGCTTCAGCTAAGCAGAAGATTGATTTTATCGAGGGCAATATGCTGGACCTGTCGCAAGCAGGCACTTATGATTTCGTGACCTGCTACTCGGATTCTATCTGCTATATGCAGGACGAGGTAGAAGTAGGAGACGTCTTTAAGGAAGTCTATAATGTCCTCAATGAAGGCGGAGTCTTTATTTTTGATGTCCATTCGACCTACCAGACAGATGAGGTCTTCCCAGGCTATTCTTATCATGAAAATGCGGAAGACTTTGCCATGCTTTGGGATACCTACGAGGATGAAGCCCCTCACTCGATCGTCCATGAGCTGACCTTCTTTGTCCAAGAAGAAGATGGATCCTTTAGTCGGCACGATGAAGTTCATGAGGAACGCACTTATGAAGTTTTAACCTATGACATCTTATTGGAGCAGGCTGGCTTTAAATCTTTCAAATTGTTCGCAGACTTTGAAGATAAGGAGCCAACAAAGACCAGCAAACGTTGGTTCTTCGTAGCACAGAAGTAGGCCAGCATGACAGTTACAGGAATTATTGCAGAATTTAATCCCTTTCACAATGGACACAAGTACCTGCTAGAACAGGCAGAAGGGGTGAAAATCGTCGCCATGTCTGGGAATTTTGTCCAACGTGGTGAACCTGCCATTGTAGACAAATGGACACGGGCCCAGATGGCTTTGGAAAATGGAGCGGATTTGGTGGTCGAGCTCCCCTTTCTCGTGGCTGTTCAGTCGGCCGACCATTTTGCCAAGGGAGCGGTAGAGATCTTGTCCCGTCTGGGAATCGACCAATTGATCTTTGGGACAGAAGAAGTCATAGATTACCAAGCGATTGCGACAGTTTATTCTGAGAAATCATCGGAAATGGAAGCTTTCTTGCGAAGCCTTCCAGAAGACTTATCCTATCCACAAAAGACCCAAAAAATGTGGGAAACCTTTGCTGGAGTGGAGTTCACAGGGGATACTCCCAACCATATTCTAGGGCTGGCTTATGCCAAGGCTTGTGCTGGAAAGGGGATTGCACTCAAGCCTATTCAACGCCAGGGAGCAGGCTACCATTCAGAAGAAAAAGAAGGGGACTATGCTTCTGCGACTAGTCTACGCCTGCACAAGGAAGATCAGGACTTTGTCGCTAAATTCATGCCCAATAGCCAGCTCTTTCAGTCGGCTCCGCAGGTGTCTTGGGAGGATTATGACCAACTGCTCCGTTATCAAATCCTAACCCATCCGGATCTGACACAGATTTTTCAAGTCAATGAAGAACTGGCCAATCGGATAAAGGAGGCGGTTCGAAGTGCTAGTTCTGTGGAAGACCTGGTGGAGAAAGTCGCAACCAAGCGCTATACCAAGGCTCGTGTCCGTCGCATCTTGACCTATATCTTGGTAGGGGCGACGGATCAAGCTCTTCCAGATGCCATTCATGTCTTAGGATTTTCTGCAAAGGGACAAGCCCATCTCAAAGGCTTGAAAAAATCAGTAGAAATTGTGACCCGAATCGGTAAGGGACCTTGGGATGCCTTGAGCCAGCAAGCGGATCAGGTGTATCAGCTAGGCCATCCCCAACTGGCGGAACAAACCTGGGGTCGAGTGCCCGTGAGAGTGGAAGAATAGAAAGTTTCACGTAAATTTTTTCTGCCCACATTCACGTAAGGCAAGAACGTTATGATGCACGAAAATAGTGTTTATCCATTGACTAAAAATTTTTTAGACAATGGATTTTTTTGTTTTTGCCAAATTTAAAATTTTTTACGAATAATTAGGTAGAGAGGGAATAACTTGTACAAGTTCCTGACAAGTTTTTCTTTTTCATGTATAATAAAAGAAAAGAGGTAGAATGAGGTATGGCAATGGAAGCAGTCGTTTATTCAACATTCCGCAATCATTTGAAGGATTATATGAGGAAGGTGAATGATGAGTTTGAGCCTTTGACGGTTGTGAATAAGAATCCTGATGAAGATATTGTGGTCATCTCTAAGAGCGAGTGGGACAGCCTACAAGAAACCCTGAGACTAGCTCAGAACAAAGAATTGTCGGATAAGGTCCTGCGGGGCATGGCAGAAGTCCGAGCTGGTCAGGTTCAACTCCATGAGATTGAGGGGTAACGGATGTTACTCAAGTTTACAGAAGATGCCTGGAAGGATTATTGTTACTGGCAAAGTCAGGACAAAAAAACACTGAAGCGAATCAATACTCTTATCAAAGAGATCCAAAGGGATCCATTTGCTGGGATTGGTAAGCCTGAGCTTTGAAATATGACTTTCAAGGAGTATGGTCAAGACGGATTGATGCAGAGAATCGTCTGATTTATATGATAGATGAGTCAGGAGTTGCCTTTCTGTCATTTAAAGATCATTACTAAGTTTCTAACAGAGAGACTTTTTTATAGTTAAGCGAGCTATTTAAAGTTTCCAACTCATAGAAAGTTCCCATAAAATCCCCCGTTAAAAATAGAAAATTCTAGTCCAAGTTCAGCGATTTGTGATATAATGTTAAAGATTGAAAATAATATGAACCAAACACAAGGAGAATCCTCATGGGACGTAAATGGGCCAATATTGTAGCCAAGAAAACTGCCAAAGATGGCGCTAACTCAAAAGTATATGCGAAATTCGGAGTAGAAATCTATGTAGCCGCTAAAAAAGGTGAGCCAGATCCAGAATTGAATACTGCTTTGAAATTCGTTATCGACCGTGCCAAACAAGCGCAAGTGCCAAAACACGTAATTGATAAAGCGATCGATAAGGCAAAAGGAAACACAGACGAAACCTTTACAGAAGGACGTTACGAAGGGTTCGGACCAAATGGTTCCATGTTGATCGTTGATACCTTGACTTCAAACGTTAACCGTACAGCGGCCAATGTCCGTGCTGCTTTTGGTAAAAACGGTGGAAACATGGGAGCTTCAGGTTCTGTATCTTACCTCTTTGACAACAAAGGTGTTATCGTCTTTGCGGGTGATGATGCGGATGCCATCTTTGAGCTTTTATTGGAAGCAGATGTGGATGTAGATGATGTTGAAGCAGAAGAAGGAACAATTACTGTTTACACTGCTCCAACTGACCTTCACAAAGCGATTGTTGCTTTGCGTGAATCTGGTATCGAAGAATTCCAAGTAACCGAATTGGAAATGATTCCTCAATCAGAAGTTGAGTTGTCAGGTGAAGATTTGGAAACATTTGAAAAACTCTACAGCGTTCTTGAAGATGATGAGGACGTGCAAAAGATCTACACTAACGTAGATGGATTCTAATAGAAATAGACCTTTGAAGATAATTTCTTCAAAGGTTTTTTTCTTGAGGTTTGGCATTTTTTGGAAGGAAGGCAGAGGTCACAAAAATAATGATATAGTTCCTGGCTATAACTGAGAGAAAAAAATAGGAATTAGACGAATAGGGGAGGCAGTGATAGAATAGAACTATGCTAGAAAGGGGACGAAAAATGGTATCATTTCCTATGAACATCTAGTGCCCATTCGGCATTACGTGCATCAGCATCCAGAGTTATCTGGACAAGAATACAAAACTACAGCTTATCTTAAAGCCTATTTGGAAAAGCTAGGTGTACGCATTTTAAACAGTGGATTAAAAACCGGTCTGATTGCTGAAATCGGAAGCGGTAAACCAGTCATTGCCCTTCGCGCAGATATTGATGCCCTTCCAATTCAGGAGAACACGGGTCTCGACTACCAAAGTCAAAACCCTGGTGTCATGCATGCCTGTGGTCATGATTTCCATCAGGTTAGCCTATTAGGGGCTGCAGAAGTCCTAAAAGGTATGGAAGCAGACTTAAAGGGAACGGTTCGGTTGGTTTTCCAGCCGGCTGAAGAGACTTCTGAAGGAGCATCTGCGGTATTAGCGACCGGGCTCCTAGAGGATGTACAGGCCATCCTTGGATTTCACAACATGCCGTCATTGCCTGCGGGTCAGTTGGCCTTGCGTCCAGGCGCCATGATGGCAGGAGTTGAAAAGTTCAAGGTGACTGTCACTGGGGTGAGCAGTCATGCGGCTCGACCGGATCTCGGTTTAGATACGGTTGTAGCAATCACTAGTATGGTCCAGCAGTTGCAGACCTTGGTCTCGCGTACGGTTTCGCCATTTGAGACAGCTGTCCTATCGGTGACCCATATCGAAGCTGGTTCAACCTGGAATGTTCTTCCCAAGTCTGGTTACTTTGAAGGAACCATTCGAACCTTTAATCCGGATCTCCAGAGACGGCTCAAGGCGGATTTCATTCGCGTGATCGAACAGATTTCCAACAGCACGGGTGTCATGGTCCAATTTGATTGGGGCAAGACACCACCGGTTACCTATAATGATAAGGCTTTGGCTAAAAAGTCTTTCGTTGGTCCAAGTCTTTTGCAGAAGTTGTTGAGGCCCAGCCATCGACAGCGGGTGAAGATTTTGCCTTCTATCAAGAGAAAATCCCAGGAGTCTTTGCTTTTATCGGATCGAATGGTGCAGCGGATGCACCGGATCTCCACCATGATAGCATGGTCATAGATGATGCAGCTTTTGCAGTATCAGTTCCATATTACGTAGAAAATGCCCTCGCTTTACTGGAAAAATTTTCAACCAAATGAGACGTGATAGGTAAAACCTATCACCGCTATAAAGAAAATATAATACCCAAGAGTCAGGAATTTTGATATGATGGAAAAAGCTGTTTTTTTAAGAGGAATAAACAATTTTAGTGAAAAAGGAGAACAAATGAAATTGAATAAATTCATCAAATATGTTGGTTTAAGCCTTGTGGGCTTAGCAGCAGTTGGGACTTTGGTAGCCTGCTCATCCAAGTCATCAAGTAAATCAAGTGGAAAACGGACCATTGAAGTTGCAACAGTTGGAACAACCAAACCCTTCACCTATGATAAGGACGGGGAATTGACTGGTTATGAAATCGAAGTCATGCGTGAAATCTTCAAAGGTTCAGATAAGTATGAAGTCAACTTTAATAAGACAGAGTGGTCTTCTATCTTTGCTGGCTTAGACGGCGATCGTTACCAAATTGGTGTCAGCAACCTTAGCTACGATAAAAACGTGCGGAGAAATACTTGTACCCAAATCCTTACGCTAAGAACCCAGTGGTCTTAGTAGTCCGTAAAGATTCAGGTATCAAATCACTAGACGATATCGGTGGCAAGTCTACAGAGGTCATCCAAGGAACTTCTACAGCGAAACAGTTGGAAGCCTACAATAAAGAGCATAAGGATAATCCAACTGAGCTCAAATATACAGAGGGTACCATCCAATCCATTCTTGCTAATTTGAGCGATGGCCGTTCGGATTATAAGATTTTTGAACGTTTGACAGTTGAATCCTTGATCAAGGACCAAGGGTTGGATAATTTGGAAGTGATTGAACTCCCAAGCGATCAACAACCATACGTTTACCCAATCCTTGCCAAAGATGAAAAAGAATTGGAAACCTTCGTCAACAAACGAATCAAAGAATTGTACGAAGATGGAACACTTGAAAAATTGTCTAAGAAGTACTTTGGTGGAACCTTCCTTCCAGAAGCTTCTGATATTAAATAAGGTTATTTAAAAACATCATAAGGAGAAAGAACATGAAATTAACAAAACTTTTTGGTGTAGCAGCTCTTGCTACCGTTGCAACCTTTGCCTTAGCAGCATGTGGGTCTTCAAAATCATCTAAATCATCTGATAAAGATGGTGTGACAACTGTTAAAGTTGGGGTGATGAACTTAAGTGATACAGAAGAAGCTCGTTGGAAAGAAGTGCAAAAGAACTTAGATGATGCAAAAGCAAACATCAAATTGGAGTTTACTCAATTTACAGACTACTCACAACCAAACCAAGCTGTTCGTGATGGGGATGTGGATATCAACGCTTTCCAACATTACAACTACCTTGAAAACTGGAACAAAGAAAACAGCGCAGACCTAGTTTCTGTAGCAGATACTTACATTGCGCCAATCCGTCTTTACTCCGGTACTAAAGATGGGAAGAACAAATACACAGATGTGAAAGACATTCCTGAAAAAGGAACCATTGCAGTACCAAACGACCCAACAAACGAAAGCCGTGCTTTGTATGTATTGGAATCAGCTGGTTTGATCAAGTTGGATACAAAAAGATGGGGAATTGGCTACCATCAGCAACATCAAAGACAATCCAAAGAACTTAACAATTTCTGAGTTGGACGCTTCTCAAACAGCTTCTTCACTTCCATCAGTTGATGCGAGCAATCATCAATAACACCTTTGTTCGTGAAGCAGGTATTGATTACAAGAAAGCTCTCTTTGTAGAAAAAAAGCAAACAGCAACTCTAAACAATGGTACAACTTGATTGCAGCTAAGAAAGATTGGAAATCATCTGATAAAGCAAAAGCAATCGAAGCCATTATTAAAGCCTACCATACTGATAACGTGAAGAAAGTCATCGAAGAATCTTCAGACGGTATGGACCAACCAGTTTGGTAATTGAGAGGATGAATAGAGAGGTGGAGAAGGTTTTCTCTACCTCTTATCGTGTATAGTAGGAGGAAATGATGTCCAATCCAAGAGAGACAGAACAAATACGCAAATTTGAAAATGATGAGGTGGCTCAGCATTATTTTGAAGTCCTGAGGACCCTCATTTCCAAGCGCTCCATCTTTGCCCAGCAGATTGGCTTAAAGGAAGTGGCGACCTATTTGGGAGAAATTTTCACAGCTGCAGGAGCTAAGGTAACTGTGGATGACAGTTACACAGCGCCATTTGTCATTGCTAAATTTGTTTCACCCAATCCGGACGCGAAGACCATCATTTTCTACAACCATTACGATACTGTTCCAGCAGATGGCGACCAACCTTGGACGAGTGATCCCTTTACGCTGTCGGTCCATTACGGGACCATGTATGGTCGAGGGGTAGATGATGACAAGGGGCATATTACAGCACGGTTAACGGCTATTCGCAAATATATCCGTGAGAATGGCGACCTGCCAGTCAACATTACCTTTATCATCGAAGGAGCAGAAGAATCTGCTTCGACCGACCTGGATAAGTATCTAGCCAAACACAAAAAACACTTGCGTGGGGCAGATCTCTTAGTCTGGGAACAAGGGACTCGTAACCAACAAGGGGAACTGGAAATCTCCGGTGGCAACAAGGGGATTGTTACCTTTGACATGGTGGTCAAAAGTGCAGATGTGGATATCCATTCCAGCTATGGTGGAGTGGTGGAATCAGCATCTTGGTATCTGCTCAATGGTTTGTCCAGTCTTCGAGATAAAGACGGTCGTATCCTGGTGGATGGCCTCTATGACTTGATTGAGGAGCCTAACGAGCGGGAACTGGCCCTGATTGATCGGTATGCCAATAAAACGGCGGACGATGTGACAGAAATCTACAATCTCCAATTGCCTATCTTGAAAGAAGAACGAAGTGAGTTCTTAAAACGTTTTTATTTTGAGCCAGCTATGAACATTGAAGGCTTGGGAACAGGGTATCAGGGACAAGGAGTCAAGACGATTCTCCCTGCAGAAGCTCGAGCCAAGATGGAAGTTCGGTTGGTGCCAGGCTTGGAGCCTAAACAAGTCTTGGAGTTGATCCGTAAACAATTGGATCAGAATGGCTTTGAGAAGATTGAACTTGTTTTCACACTAGGGGAAATGAGCTATCGGAGTGATATGAGTGCGCCGTCCATTCTCAATGTGATTGATCTGGCCAAACGCTTTTATCCAGAAGGGGTCTGTGTCCTTCCGACAACTGCAGGAACTGGTCCCATGCATACGGTCTTTGAGGCCTTGCAAGTTCCAATGGCTGCCTTTGGTATCGGAAATGCCAATAGTCGAGATCATGGTGGGGATGAAAATGTGAAAATTGCAGACTACTATACCCATATTGAATTAATTAAGGAGTTAATCACAAGTTATGAGTAAAGAAATTATCAAACTGGACCATATCGATGTTACCTTTCATCAGAAAAAACGTGAAATTGCAGCCGTGAAGGATGTAACCATTCATATCAATGAAGGGGATATTTACGGGATCGTTGGATATTCTGGTGCAGGAAAATCAACTCTTGTACGGGTCATCAATCTCTTGCAAGTACCGTCAGCAGGTACTATCACCGTAGATGGCGATGTCATCTATCAAGATAAGGTGACCTTAAATGCTGCGGCTTTACGCCAAAAACGCCGGGACATTGGTATGATTTTCCAACACTTCAATCTGATGGCCCAAATGACTGCAGCTGAAAATGTGGCTTTCGCCCTCAAACATTCAAATTTGTCTAAAGAGCAAAAGGCTGAAAAAGTAGCCAAGTTGTTGGAACTAGTAGGACTGTCAGATCGGGCAGACAACTATCCTGCTCAGTTGTCAGGTGGACAAAAACAACGGGTGGCGATTGCGCGTGCGCTTGCCAACGATCCAAAGATTTTGATTTCTGACGAATCAACATCTGCCCTAGATCCAAAAACGACCAAACAAATCCTTGCTCTTCTGCAAGAGCTGAATCAGAAGTTGGGCTTGACAGTGGTCTTGATTACCCACGAAATGCAAATTGTCAAAGACATTGCCAATCGGGTTGCGGTCATGCAAAATGGTGAATTGATTGAAGAAGGTTCTGTTTTAGATATCTTCTCTAATCCTAAGAATGAATTGACACAAGACTTCATCACAACAGCGACAGGAATCGATGAAGCTATGGTGAAAATCAACCAGCAACAAATTGTTAAGCAATTGCCAGCGGATTCTGTTTTGGCCCATTTGAAATATTCTGGTTCGGTGACAGACACAGCGATTATCAACGATATTTATAAACAGTACCAAGTGTCTGCAAATATTCTACACGGAAATATTGAAATTTTGGATCATACCCCTGTTGGAGAGTTGGTTGTTATCCTGACTGGAGAAGCAGCCAATCTATCTGCAGCGCAACGGGATTTACAAGCAGCAGGTGTTTCTGTACGTGTCTTAAAAGAAGGGAGTAATGCATGATTGACTTTATTCAAACCTATCTACCAAATGTTTACCGGATGGGCTGGAGTGGCCAAGCTGGATGGGGAACAGCGATTTATCTGACTCTTTACATGACCTTTATCTCTTTTGTGATTGGTGGTTTATTGGGACTTATTGCAGGCTTATTACTAGTCTTGACAGCACCAGGTGGGATTATCGAGAATAAATTGGTTTTCCATATCTTGGATAAAATCACTTCCATCTTCCGTGCGATTCCATTTATCATCTTGCTAGCCTTGATCAATCCCTTTACTCGTATGATTGTCGGAACTGGGATCGGTCCTACAGCAGCCTTAGTTCCCCTATCTTTAGCTGTCTTTCCTTTCTTTGCTCGCCAAGTTCAAGTCGTTTTATCTGAGCTTGACCGAGGTGTGATTGAAGCAGCCCAAGCCAGTGGGGCAACATTTTGGGATATTGTTGGTGTCTATCTTCGTGAAGGTCTTCCAGATCTGATTCGTGTCACAACTGTTACCCTTATTTCCTTGGTTGGTGAAACAGCCATGGCGGGTGCGATTGGAGCCGGTGGTCTCGGAAATGTGGCTATTTCCTATGGTTACCAACGCTTTAATAATGATGTCACCTTGCTAGCAACCTTCTTGATTCTGCTTTTGATCTTCTTTATTCAGTTTATCGGTGATTTCTTGACCAAGAAAATTAGTCACCGGTAAGGATGGGTTAGGTACATGAACATGATACAGAAACATCAATTTAAGCAGGTTGCAGCCTTTGCAGGTTTGTATTTTCTTGCCATTGGATTAGGTGTCCTACTTGGAAGTCTGGTTGACCATCGAGGGAATATGTTTTATGCTCCAGCCTTCTCTGCCCTAGTTGGTGGAGGGATCTATCGCGTCTATGTTGAGAAAATTCAACGAACAGGAGCTATTCTAGTAGTTGCTCTTGTGATTGGTGCTTTTTTCCTTTTCACTCGTCATGGAGCTGGAGCCTTTCTTCCTGCTCTTGTTGGGGGGCTTTTGGCTGAATTGGTCGCAGCTCGTGGCCACTACCAGTCGAAGTTAGGCAATGCGCTTTCCTTCCTCTTCTTTTCCTTTACGACGACAGGGCCCATTCTCATGATGTGGATCCAACCGGCTAGTTACCGTGCTTCTTTACTAGCCCGTGGGAAGTCGATGGATTATATTGAACGCGTTATGGTACCGTCGAATATGGAGACGGTGAGCTGGTTTTTATTGACCCTTCTTCTTGGAGCTCTACTAGGTTATCTTCTGGGACAATTGGTCTATCAAAAGCTAGATAGAAAATGATATGACGGAGAAGAAATATGCACAATAATTTACTAGTCCTTCAGTCAGACTTCGGTCTGGTAGATGGGGCTGTCTCTGCTATGATCGGGGTTGCTTTAGAGGAATCACCGACCCTCAAGATTCACCACTTGACCCATGACATTACCCCTTACAATATCTTTGAAGGAAGTTACCGCCTCTTTCAGACGGTGGATTACTGGCCGGAAGGGACAACCTTTGTTTCGGTCGTTGATCCGGGTGTCGGCTCCAAACGAAAGAGCGTCGTAGCTAAAACGGCGAAGAATCAATACATTGTTACTCCGGATAATGGAACCCTCTCTTTCATCAAGAAACATGTAGGGATTGTTGCTATCCGTGAGATTTCAGAGGTGAAGAACCGCCGGGCCAATACAGAGTTTTCTTATACCTTCCATGGGCGTGATGTCTATGCCTATACAGGAGCTAAGTTAGCCAGTGGCCATATCAGCTTTGAGGAAGTGGGACCAGAACTCAGTGTTGAACACATTGTAGAAATCCCTGTGGTGGAAACTGTTATGGAGGACAATCTTGTCAAAGGAGCCGTTGACATCTTGGATGTACGCTTGGTTCTCTCTGGACTTCGATTACCCGGGAAGAGTTCAATCATTTGGAACCTGAATTTGGGGAACGCTTTGAAGTGACCATCTACAACAATGACATGCTGGTTTACCAAAACCAAGTAACTTACGGCAAGTCTTTCGCAGATGTGCGTATTGGACAGCCAATCCTTTATATCAATTCCCTCTACCGTGTTGGTCTTGCTATCAACCAGGGATCCTTTGCCAAGGCCTATAATGTAGGAGTTGGGGCTTCTTGGCATATCGAAATTAGAAAAATGGAAAATTAATAGGAGATAAAATATGAAACAAAAACAAGCTTTTACAATTAAGGATGTTGTAGCCATCGGGGTTGGAGCGGCCCTCTTTGTGGTCATTGCGATGATCCCAATTCCAGCGCCAGCTCCAAATACCAACATTCAGTTGCAATACGCTCTTCAAGCCCTCTTTAGTGTGATCTTTGGTCCGATTGTTGGTTTCTTAATGGGCTTTATCGGTCATGCCATTAAAGATGCGATGACTTATGGCCTCTGGTGGACTTGGATCATTTCTAGTGGCTTGTTTGGACTCTTTGTTGGTATCTTCCGCAAGCAAATCGGTAACCTAAAAGGAGAAGTGACCAAGAAAGAATTGATCGTCTTTAACGTCGTACAAGTCATTGCCAACTTGCTTATTTGGGGATTGATTGCTCCGATTGGGGATGTGATGATCTACAAAGAAAGTGCCAACAAGGTCTTCCTACAAGGTGTTGTAGCAGGTTCTGTCAATGCTTTAGTTGTAGCTATTGCAGGTTCTCTTCTCTTGATTGCTTATGCACGGACTCAAACAAAAGATGGAAGTTTGTCTAAAGACTAATCATAAATAAGAAGATAAAGTCTGGGAAACCAGGCTTTTTTTGTTTACCAAAAATATTTTTTACAAAATGTAAAATATATATTGCAAAATATAAAATATAGTGTATAATAGAGTTATAAAAACAAGAAAGGAAAAGCCTGTGGCGAAAAATCTCAAATTAAAAATGGCCCGGGTCGAGCATGATATGACCCAGGGGGATCTTGCAGATGCCATCGGGGTGACACGCCAGACCATTGGCCTGATCGAGGCAGGGAAGTACAATCCGACCCTCAGCCTCTGCCTTGCTATTTGTAAGACCTTGGATAAGACGCTGGATCAACTGTTCTGGGAGTAACAGTTTTAACATAGAAAGAGGAAGAAAATGAAACAAAAGAAAGAACCAATTGTAAAAGATGAACGGACCATGCTACTTGATGGAAAAATTGCAGGGGAACTTGTTTTAGGAATGACCTGCTTTATCGCCCTATCAGCCTTTGTGAAAGCTAGTATTTTGGACTTAGCCCTAGTAGCTTATATTCCAGAGCTCATTTTGTTGATTGTCATGGGAGTTTATGCCTTTGTGAGAAGGATCAGCTCAGGGATCGACATTCGAGATATGTTAGAAAAAGATAGCTGGTTCAGCCGCATCGGGTCAGGCATCTTATTTGCCTTATTTGTGATCGCAACGGATGTGATTGGGAAGCGCGAAACGATGAGCTTTATGTTCAGCCCCAAGTATCTGCTCAAAATCGTCCTTGCCATTTTAGTCTTTGCCCTTTTGACTTATCTGTTAGAGAAACCACTTGCTCTTATCAATCGGAAAAAACAAAAGAAGATCGAGGCAGAGTTAGAGGATTAAGGAGATTGCTTAAAAGTTGTTTAGAAATTTGAATAAAAGTCTGGCCCCCCAGGCTTCAGATTGAAGACAAAGTCATACTAAAAACTTTCCTTAGGTGAGTACGGACGTCAGCGAACTTCTTCGAAGTTCCAAGACTAATTATTGAGCCTATGGTCTCAATAATTCCGAGTGCCTGAAACGTTATTGTTTCAGGCACTTTTCTCACAGCGGAAAGTTTTGGTATTTTTTTGAATCGATTTAAAAATTGGAACTCATTTTTATTTCTTTGCAGAATTGCTTAACTTATTTTACTTTAAAATAGTTTGTCTACATTCTAAAGTCTGGCCCCCCAGGCTTTTATTTTTCAGTCAAATAAATTGCATTCGTTTTCTCGGGAGAGTATACTAGAATGGTTGAATGAAAAATTCTGATAATTTAATCTTAGAAAAGAGAATCTTATGGCAAAACCTATTCGTGTTTTACTTTACTATAAATATGTTCCCATCGAAAATGCAGAACAATTTGCAGCTGATCACTTGGCTTTCTGTAAATCAATCGGGCTCAAGGGCCGTATTCTAGTGGCTGACGAAGGAATCAACGGAACCGTATCTGGTGACTACGAAACGACCCAGAATACATGGACTACGTTCACAGCCTTCCAGGCATGGAAGACCTCTGGTTCAAGATGGATGAGGAAGAAGAACAAGCTTTCAAGAAGATGTTTGTCCGCTATAAGAAAGAGATTGTCCACCTTGGATTAGAGGATGATAACTTCGATAACGATATCAATCCCCTTGAAACGACAGGTGCTTACTTGTCTCCAAAAGAGTTTAAAGAAGCTCTTCTAGACGAGGATACAGTTGTCCTTGATACTCGTAACGACTACGAGTACGACCTTGGACACTTCCGTGGGGCTATTCGTCCAGATATCCGCAATTTCCGTGAGTTGCCACAATGGGTCCGTGATAACAAGGAAAAATTCATGGACAAGCGTGTCGTAGTTTACTGTACAGGTGGCGTTCGTTGTGAGAAATTCTCAGGCTGGATGGTGCGTGAAGGCTACAAAGATGTCGGTCAATTGCACGGCGGAATTGCAACCTACGGAAAAGACCCAGAAGTTCAAGGAGAGCTATGGGATGGTAAAATGTACGTCTTTGATGAACGTATTGCAGTCGATGTCAACCATGTTGATCCAAGCGTTGTCGGAAAAGATTGGTTTGATGGAACACCATGTGAACGCTATGTCAACTGTGGCAATCCCTTCTGTAACCGTCGCATCTTGACTTCAGAAGAAAACGAAGACAAATACCTCCGTGGTTGCTCACATGAGTGCCGTGTTCACCCACGCAATCGCTATGTAGAAGAACACAACTTGTCACAAGCTGAGGTTGCTGAGCGTTTGGCTGTTATCGGTGAGACGCTTGATGGAACTCTTGCATAAGGTAAAAACAGCCGAAAGGCTGTTTTTTCTATGGAAAGTCATGAAAATTTGTGCTATAATTTGGTAAGCGATTACAAAAAAGGAGAAAACAAATGTCCGTTGTGTTTTCAATTCGAAATAAAAAGAGTATGTTTGGCTATCAAAAGGTGATGCCAGCTAAAGATGTATTAAATTTGGTGGAGGGAGTTCTTACTTACAGTTTTGAGGAAGCTATGCTTGGTCGCTCTCTCAAAGATTTTCCAGCTATGATGTGTATCCGTTATGGCAAGAGCTGCTTGCCGATCATCCTTCGTTATCTGGATCAAGAACATGCTTACCAGTTCATCCTTGCAGATTTTGCCACCCTTGAAGATTGGCGGCTCATCTTAGAATGGCTCAGTGCCCTAGCTCGCCAGTTAGGAAATGAGATTCATGATAATTTGGGGACCAGCTATGATGCAGACTCTATTTTCTCTTTTGACTATGAGAACTATTTGCTGAAGAATCTACAGAATCTAGAACAAGATCCAGACCTTCATCAATATCAGCTTCAGGGCTTCGCTCATCCTGTGATTTTAGATCGTGAGCTCCTTCGTAAAATTCTAGACTCCGCTCAACCTTTAGAGGAGTTCAGTCAAGTGGTTAAAAAGGTTCAATACAGCTCCGCTTTCTTTAGTCAGGTTCGTTTCTACCGTCAGAACGAAACGGGAGGTATTATTGGCAGTTACAGTCTAACAGAAGATACGGATACTGTCTTGCCACGTGTTCCTTTTGTACCTGCAGAGTTTGTAGAGAAGGTCAATATGGATGAAATCATCGACTGGAAAGTGAATTTAGTGGAAATTACAGGAAATCCCGATATGCCAGAGAGTTATAAGCCAGTGGCAGTTGTGAATTTAGAGGCTCTACTGGATGCTTTGGACTCAAGTGAATTTGAATTGTTGGATGCCAATCAAATTGAAATCAAAAAATTGTCTAAGGAACGCTTGTTGCAATTAGCCCAACTCTAATAAAAAAGTTCTCAATTCTGAGAACTTTTTCTTTTAATTTGATTCATGTGGCAAGATCAAGTTGAGGATGATTCCTGTCATAGCTGAGAGAGCTGTTCCTGCGAGGGTCACTGGACCAAGTTTCAGAGTAGCCCCACCAAGTCCAAGAACCAACATAGCACTTGCAACAATCAAGTTGCGCATCAAGCTGAAATCAACGCGTTCTTTGATCAAGACTTTCAAACCGTTACTTGCGATAACCCCGTAGAGAAGGATAGACATCCCACCGAGAACAGAGTTTGGAATGGTAGAAATGAGGGCAGTAAATTTACCAAGGAAACTCAAGGAAATAGCGATCAAGGCTGCATTTCGGATAACAGAAACAGAAGCGATACGGGTCATCCCAATAACGCCTGTATTTTCACCGTAAGTGGTATTGGCTGGACCACCAAGGAAGGCAGATACAGATGTTGCAATCCCGTCACCAAGAAGGGTACGATGAAGTCCCGGTTGTTTTAAGAATTGACGACCACAGATTTGGCTAAGTACCGTATGGTCACCGATATGTTCTGAAATCGTTACGATAGCGATTGGCAAGATGGCGATGGTTTCAGGTCCAAAATACAAGTTGTATTGTTTGAAGGCACCACCTGTATTGAAAGGAAGATAGAAGCCAGGAATCTCAAACCAGTTTGCCTTGAGGACCGGACTGAAGTCCACCAAGCCCAAGCAGACTGCGAAGACATAGCCACCGATAATGGCAAAGAGGAAAGGAATAATTTTGAAGAAGCCTTTTCCTTTGGTGTTGATGAAGGCAGCGATCAGGAAGGTCACGACAGCGACAAGGGCATTTTTCCAATCTCCCCCTTCGACAAAACCAGCGTTCTTAACAGCTGATCCTGCAAGTCCTAGACCAATGACGATGATCATAGGTCCAATGACAACGGCAGGAAGTAATTTGTCAATCCAGCGAGTGCCAGCAACTTTAACCCCTGCAGCAACAAGCACGTAGATCAGACCAGTCAGAATAACCCCAGTTTGTGCTGCATCGACTTTTCCGCCCATTTCCTTCATCGCCAAAGCCATAGCGGTGATAAAGGCGAAGGAAGAGCCGAGGTAAACAGGGACTTTAAAGCCGGTACAAGTCATATAGATCAACGTCCCAACGCCTGATGCAAAGAGCGCAACAGATACGGGCATGCCTAAGATGAGTGGTACCAGGATGGTTGCCCCAAACATGGCAAATACGTGTTGGAAACTTAATAAGATTCCTTTTAGGGGTGCCGGATTTTGGTCGACATCCAGGAGCAAATCAACAGTTGATTCTTCTTTCATAATAACCTCACTTTTGGGCACCAAAAAAGAGCCCATGATTTTTTTGCATAGCAAGGGCCCTCAGATTATTCATATTCTGTGTCTTTGTCACCTCACGGGATGACATTAAAAACCTTTGCTTCTAAGAAGTATAGCAGAAAAAATTCGTTTTGTAAACGAATTTTTCCTGAGCCTGAAAATTAGAAAGCGAGGTAGGAGTTAGTAAGTGTTATCTATTATCATCAAGAAAGAGGTCTGCGATAGACGCAGTGGTTGAGTGGCCCATCCCCCGCTCTAATTCTCGCTTGGATGGCCCTACTCAACTTTGCGGAGGAGGGACGACGAAACCGTCATTTTAAATGGTAACCGATTTCTGTCCCTCTCCCTTTTCCCGAGCCAGAAAATGAGAAAGCGAGGAGGGAGTCATTAAGGTTTTCATTTTTGCATCAGAAAAGAGGTCAGCGATTGACGAAGTGGGTGTGTGCTCTCTCTTTATTTTTTTGGGAGGACAGCTGTGTTGTTTCCTAGCACAAAAGGCGAACAAGTGAGCTTGCTTTCCCCTTTGTTAGAAGGAAAGAAGCCGATTTTATGGTATAATAGAGGACTAGAAGTAGAATATATGAAAGAGGAGCAAGAGATGCTGTTAGAAGAATTTGATGCCAATCGACAGGCGATTATCAATCCACAAGACTTACACAAACCAATTGAAGGATTTCCCAAAGTAGTCATCTCTTGCTTTTCCAGAGTAACTTTTGCGCGCCTCCTTGAAAATTATGAACATGAGGTGATTGCAAGAACTTCCATGGCTAACTTTGAAGTCATTGTCTATGGGATTACGATTGAAGACCAACAGATTGCTGTCTTTAATGCACCAGTTGGGGCTGCTTCCTGTGTGGGGATTATAGAGGATTTGATTCAATTTGGGATGGAAAAACTAGTGCTCTTTGGGACCTGTGGGGTTTTGGACCAAGATATTGAGGCGACCTCCATCATCATTCCAACAGCAGCTCTTAGAGACGAAGGGACCAGCTATCACTATCTTCCGGCTAGTGATGAAGTGGAAGTAAATAAGGAAAGCCGTCCTCTCTTCCAAGCTTTTCTGGACAGTCACAAGGTTTCTTATCAGTCAGGAAAAGTGTGGACAACCGATGCTCCCTATCGGGAAACCATCGACAAGATGAAGCGTCGAAAGGAAGCAGGAGCCATCTGCGTCGATATGGAGTGCTCTGCCGTGGCGGCCTTAGCAGCTTTTAGGGGCTTTGAACTCTGCCATTTCTTCTACGCGACGGACCACCTCTCTGAAGAAAAATGGGATATCCGAACCTTATCTAGTCATGAGGACTTAGATGGTAAGGACCGAATCGCGGAGTTGGCAATGCAATTTGCGCTCTTATGGGAAAAGGCAAACTAAATGAAAGAAGCAATCATCGAATTGAAGGATTTTTCCTTCCAGTATAAGGCTCAGTCTGAGCCGACCTTAAAGGGGATTAACCTGACCATCTACAAGGGGGAAAAGGTCCTGATTGTGGGACCATCTGGCTCTGGCAAGTCAACGATAGGCCAGTGCTTAAACGGGATTATTCCCAATATCTATAAGGGAACCAGTAGTGGGCAATTTCTCATTCAGGGGACAGAAGCCTTTGATCATAGTATTTATGAAAAATCTCACTTGGTCAGTACGGTTTTACAGGATACGGATGGCCAGTTTATCGGTCTTAGTGTAGCAGAAGACTTGGCTTTTGCTCTTGAAAACGATATGGTGGAGCTGGAAAGCATGAAATCTCGGGTTCACACCTGGGCGGAGCGCTTAGATTTGAGCAAGCTCTTGGACCATCGGCCTCAAGATTTATCCGGTGGGCAAAAACAGCGGGTGAGCTTGGCTGGCGTTCTGATCGACGAAAGTCCGATCCTGCTCTTTGATGAGCCACTGGCTAATCTAGATCCCAAGTCGGGTCAGGATATCATTGATCTAATCGATCAAATTCATGAAGATCAAGGGACAACAACCATTATCATTGAGCACCGTTTGGAGGATGTGCTCTATCGTCCCATTGATCGAGTCATCTTGATCAATCAAGGGCAAGTCCTCTTTAATGGGGAGCCAGATGAGTTGTTGAGAACGACACTGCTGGCTGAAAATGGGATTCGAGAACCCCTCTATTTAACAACTCTTCGCCAGTTAGGCCAGGATATCAGCAAGCTACCGCATTTGGACAAGGTAGAAATTACCACTTGGGGATTTATCAGTAGATATCCCAACTCCTCATTTTGAAAAAGGAGTAGAGGCAGAGACAATCTTAGAGCTTGGTCATTTGAACTTTGCCTATCGAGAAGGCCAGCCCATTCTAAAAGACCTTTCTCTAACCATTCCAAAAGGTCAACGGTTGGCTATTGTTGGTAAAAATGGGGCTGGAAAATCAACCCTTGCTAAGGCGATTTGTGGCTTCATCCAGACGGAAGGAACCTATTTCTCAAAGGGAGATGATATCAAGGGTGATAGTGTCAAGGAACGGGCAGAGCGCGTGGGCTATGTCCTGCAAAACCCCAACCAGATGATTTCATCGACCATGGTGTTTGATGAGGTAGCTCTCGGTCTTCGCTTGAGAAATGTCCCAGAGGACCAGATTGAAAGTCGTGTCCATCAAGCCTTGAAAACCTGTGGTCTCTATGAGTTTCGTAAGTGGCCGATTTCCGCCCTGTCTTATGGCCAGAAAAAGCGGGTGACCATCGCTTCGATTTTAGTACTGGGGCCTGAGGTTTTGGTACTGGATGAACCGACGGCAGGCCAGGATCAACGAAACTATACAGAAATTATGGATTTCCTTGATGAACTCCAGCAAAAGGGGCATACCATTGTCATGATTACCCATGATATGCAACTGATGCTGGATTATTCCGACCGGGCAATTGTGGTCATGGATGGGCAGATTTTAGCAGATTTGACGCCGGCAGAGCTCTTGACCCAACCAGAAATTTTAAGACGGGCTAATTTGAAAGAAACGTCCATTTTTGCCTTGGCAAATCGACTTGGTGTCGATCCTCTTGCCTTGACCCAGTTTTATATGAATCAGAAAGGGGAAGGTCATGAATAATCGCTTAGTCGGCTACCATGCCGGAACCAGCTTTCTACATCGCCTCTCAGGCGCTAGCAAGCTCCTTTTCTTATTGTTGGTATCATTAGCGGCCATGTTGAGTTACGATACTCGCTTGTTGTTGGTCATTGGTCTAGGTGCCCTCGCCTTATTTGCAACCTCAGGCATTCGTTTAAAAGACATCTCTTTTATTCTTAGTTTTGCCCTGGCCTTTGCTCTTCTCAATGTCTTGATGGTCTATCTTTTTGCCCCTCAATATGGGGTAGAGATCTATGGAGCAAAAACAGTTCTTCTAGATGGTTTAGGAGCTTATAGTATCACAGCTCAAGAGTTGTTTTATCTTTTTAACCTTACTTTGAAATATGTCTGTACCATTCCTTTGGCTCTTATTTTCCTGATGACCACCCATCCTAGTCAATTTGCTTCGAGTCTCAATCAGATAGGGGTGTCCTACAAGATTGCTTATTCAGTCAGCTTGACCCTGCGCTATATTCCAGATGTGCAAGAGGAATACCAGATTATCAAGCTCTCGCAAGAAGCAAGAGGATTGGAGCTGTCCAAAAAAGCCAACTTTGTCCAGCGGGTGAAGGGAAATCTTCAGATGATTTCTCCCTTAATTTTTAGTTCTCTAGAGCGGATTGAAACGATTTCTACGGCGATGGAATTGCGACGCTTTGGAAAAAATAAAAAACGAACTTGGTACACCTATCAGGAGATGACGACTCGTGATCACTTGATTATCCTAGGGTCAATCTTTATGGTAGTCTTAAGTATAGTCTTGATTTGGATAAACCAAGGTCGCTTCTATAATCCTTGGAGGTAAGAATATGTCAGAGACAATTTTAGTAACGGGAGCATCCGCCGGTTTTGGACAAGCCATCTGTCGTCGCTTAGTTGCCGATGGGCATCGGGTGATTGGTGCAGCTAGACGCTTAGATAAATTGACAGCTCTTCAAGAGGAGTTAGGCACAGCCTTTTTCCCACTGCAAATGGACGTGACGGATCCTTCTCAGGTAGATCATGCACTTGCTAGTTTGCCAAAAGCTTGGGAGAGAATTGATGTTTTGGTGAATAATGCTGGCTTGGCCCTAGGCCTCGCTCCAGCTCATGAAGCAGAGATCGTAGATTGGTTGACCATGATCCAGACCAATATTATCGGTCTGACCTATATGACAAGGAAAATCTTGCCCCAGATGGTGGAAAGAAATGACGGTTATGTCATCAATATGGGGTCAACTGCTGGGACGGTGCCTTATCCAGGGGCCAATGTTTATGGTGCTTCCAAGGCCTTCGTCAAACAGTTCTCATTAAATCTGCGCGCTGACCTAGCTGGAAAGCAGATTCGGGTGACCAATATTGAACCAGGTCTCTGTGAAGGGACTGAATTCTCAGCGGTTCGCTTTAAAGGGAGATGAAAAAAACGGGTAGAGGCTCTCTATCGAGATGCCCATGCCATTCAGCCAGAAGATATTGCCAACACAGTGTCTTGGCTCATTCAACAGCCCAAGCATGTCAATGTCAACCGGATTGAAATCATGCCGGTTTCCCAAACCTTTGGACCACAACCGGTCTATCGGGGGACTAGTTTTACTAACCAGCTCTATCCGGTGCTGGTTATTTCTTAATTAAAGATAGAGAATAGGAGGGGAAACCCCCATGTCAAAAGCCTTTAGTGATTGGATCCACTGTTTGTGATATTATGGTCTATCTGGATCGTCTACCAAGTCGGGAAGGGATGCCCATATTCATGAGCAGACTTGGTCACTTGGAGGGTGTGCCTTCAATGTCGTATCCGTTCTTCATGCTTTAGGGTCAAAAGGTTGACTTCATCTCGCCAGTGGGGACAGGTGTCTACGGGGACTTTGTCAGGGCAGAACTAGAGAAGTTAGGCATCCAATCCCCGATTTCAGTAGCAGGAGCGAATGGTTGTTGCTATTGTTTCATTGAGTCGGATGGGGAACGAACTTTTTTATCAGATCATGGAGTGGAATATGGTTTTCAGAAGGAATGGCTTCAGTCTCTGGAGCAGAAACGCTATGACTTTATTTATCTCTGTGGCCTTGAAGTAGAAGAGCCGACCGGTATGGAACTCATTCAATCTGTGTCAAAACTTGAAGGCCAAGTTATCTTTGCACCAGGGCCTCGCGGGCTCTTGATTCCAAAAGAGCGTTTGGAAGCAATCTATGATCTCCAACCTATTCTCCACCTCAATGAGGCAGAAGCCAAGGCTTTTTCAGCTTGTGAAGAGATTGCTGGCGCAACTAAGAAGCTCTACCAAAGAACGGGGCAGTTAGTCATCGTCACCTTGGGAGAAAAAGGAGCGATCGCATACGATGGTAGGTTCTACGAGGTAGACGGATTTCCGACAAAAGTTCTTGATACCGTAGGAGCAGGAGACAGTCATCTTGGAGCCTTTTTAGCAGCATCCTTGAAGGGGCTAGATGTGGAGGATGCCTTAACCTTTGCTAACCATCTAGCAAGTATGGTTGTGGCGACCAAGGGAGTTCATTTAGAGCGCCATTACTACCATACCCTAGAGCAAGAGTTAAAAAAATTAGTTTATTCAAAAAGAAGCTGACAAACTGTCAGCTTCTTTTTAGTATCATCTTATAATGGACGCTTATTGGGCATGCCCGCTTTTCTTGGGTATTTATTAGGAGTTTCTTTTTTCTTTTCTACAAGAGTGATATAGCGTGGATCCCCATTTGGCAATTCATACTGTAGATTGTCTTCAACCTTGCTAAACAGTAAGTTAAGGGCATTTTTAGCTTCTCCCAACTCTTCTGGAGCATTGCTAGCCTTGAGAGCAAGAAGCCGTCCTCCTACTTTCAGATAGGGAATGGTCAGCTCAGAAAGGACCTGCATGCGGGCTACAGCACGGGCAGTTACGATATCAAATTGGGCACGAAAGGCCTTGTCTTGTGCAAAGTCCTCAGCTCGTCCATGGTAGAAATGTACTCCGCTCAAGCCCAACTCTTCAGCCAGCAAGTTAAGGAAATTGATCCGCTTATTGAGGGAATCAATAATGGTCACATCTAGCTCAGGGAATAGGATCTTCATTGGTAGGCTTGGAAAGCCGGCACCAGCTCCGATATCCAAGAGACGGATGGGTTGGTTTTCGATCAAACCTTGTAAAATGGGTGCGATAGAATCATAAAAATGCTTGAGATAGACTTCGTCTTTATCGGTGATAGCGGTGAGATTAATTTTCTCATTCCATTCCACGAGGAGCTCGAAATAGCGTTCGTATTGCTCTTTTTGTCGATCAGTTAATGGGAAGCCGAGGTCGGCTAAACGGTCATAAAATTCTTCTGGTTTCATAAGATAATTTTACCACAAAATAAGGGAAATTTGATATACTGGTAGAAAGAAATGAAAGGAATTCAATAAAATGATTTGGATTATTCTTGGGGTCCTAGTGGTCCTCGCATTATTAGTTGTTGGAGTATACAACGGCTTGGTAAAAAGTCGGATGCAGACTCGCGAAGCTTGGAGTCAAATCGATGTGCAATTGAAACGTCGGAATGACTTGATTCCAAACTTGATCGAAACCGTTAAAGGGTATGCTAAGTACGAAGGAGATACACTAGCAAAAGTAACTCAACTTCGCCAACAAGTAGCTCAAGCATCTTCACCTGCAGAAGCAATGGCAGCCAGTGATGCTCTTTCACGTCAAGTGGCAGGTATCTTTGCGGTGGCTGAAAACTACCCAGACTTGAAGGCTAACACCAACTTCATGCAATTGCAAGAAGAATTGACTAACACAGAAAACAAAATTTCTTATGCTCGTCAATTGTACAATAGTGTAACTAGCAACTACAATGTCAAGTTGGAAACTTTCCCAACAAACGTGATTGCTGGAATGTTTGGCTTCAAACAGGCCGAATTCCTTCAAGTGCCTGAAGAAGAAAAAGCAGTACCAAAGGTGGACTTTAGCGGATTAGGAGACTAATATGCTTTTTGACCAAATTGCAAGCAATAAAAGGAGAACTTGGATTCTCCTTATTGCTTTTTTCATACTCTTAGCTCTCATCGGAGCAGCCGTAGGCTACCTCTGGTTAGGATCCTCACTTGGAGGCGTCATCCTAGCTTTAATCATTGGTGGTATCTATGCCTTTAGCATGATTTTCCAATCAACCGAAGTTGTGATGCGGATGAACGGGGCGCGTGAGGTGACGGAAGAGCAAGCCCCTCAACTCTACCATATTGTCCAAGATATGGCCATGGTAGCTCAAATCCCTATGCCTCGAGTTTATATTGTAGATGATCCGTCCATGAATGCATTTGCGACAGGGTCTAATCCTCAAAATGCTGCTGTTGCAGCAACGACAGGTCTTCTAGCTGTGATGAACCGTGAGGAATTGGAGGGAGTCATCGGACACGAAGTCAGCCATATTCGCAATTACGATATCCGCATCTCCACGATTGCGGTTGTCCTTGCTAGTGCCATCACCATGCTCTCTAGTATTGGTGGCCGTATGATGTGGTGGGGCGGTGGCCGTAGACGGGATGATGATCGCGAAGGGGGCAGCGGTTTAGAAATTATTATTCTGATCCTTTCCTTGCTTGCCATCGTCTTAGCTCCATTAGCGGCGACTTTGGTTCAGTTAGCCATTTCTCGCCAACGGGAGTTCCTAGCGGATGCTTCCAGTGTCGAATTGACACGGAATCCTCAAGGAATGATCAATGCTCTTTTGAAGCTGGATAACAGTGTACCTATGCAACGAGAAGTCGATAGTGCAAGTAGTGCTCTCTTTATCAACGATCCTAAAAAAGAATCCGGATTTCAAAAGCTCTTTTATACCCACCCACCCATTGCTGAGCGGGTTGAAAGATTAAGAAATATGTAAAAGAATCCACCAAACAGTGGATTCAGATTGAAGACACAATCATCTTAGAACATTTCCTTAGGTGAGTACGGACGTCAGCGAACTTCTATGAAGTTCCATGACTTAGTTTTGGACCTAAGGTTCCAAAACTCCCGAGTGCTAGAAACAACCTTGTTTCTAGCACTTTTCTCACGGCGGAAAGTTTCAGTAGATGATTGAATAACTCTAAAGAATAAAAAGTATTTACCTTTATAGAAGTAAATAGAATTGTATAAAAGATAACTTTGTCTTTAAGCTCAATCCACCCAATGGTGGGTTTTTTATTTAGTTGTTAAGAGGAGGGTAGTGAAACCAAGGATAGCAAAGGTCCCCCACGCTAGGGGAAGGCTCCAGATAGCTAGACTAGAAAAGAGAGCTGTCCCAAGTGGCATGGCAAAGCTGACCATCAGTCCCAAAAAGCTGGAGGTAGAAGCTAATTTTTCAGCGGGTAATTTACTCATTAAAAGACTAGAAACTTTTGGGTTGATTTTTGCTACAAGATAACCAAGGAAAGTGATGAGTAGAAGGGAAAGGAAATCCCAGTGCACCAGAATATTTGTGAGCCCAAGCATAGTCAGCCCACCTGCTATCCACAGGAGGATATGGTGGAGGCTTTGCTTGGAAAAATAATCGTGGGGTGTCAGGCTAGCCCAGACCATACTTAAAATAGTCACAGCCTCTAAGATCAAGAGGGATTGGCTATAGCTCAACTGAAAAAAGGGGGAGTGAAGCAGTTGCAGATTGTAGATGCCAGAGATGGACCCACCTAAAGCATTGATGAGAACCAATGAGAAGAGCAACTTACCAAAGTGGTGGACCTCCTCATCTGCAAAAATACTTTTGGCGTTCTGGTACATCTCTTGGCATTCGTGTACCAAAGAATTCTTATTTTGGGGCTCAATGACGGGGTCATGTGTCAACTGCTTTTTTCTCATCAGGAGACAAGTGGAAGACAGGAGAAAAGTCACTGCATTGATCGAAGCGACCAGGGCGAAATGTTGATTGCTGATAGCTAGCAGCCAAACCCCTAGGGCCTGTCCAGAAATCGAGCAGACCATACTAAGTAGTTGATTGAAGGAGTAGGCCTCCATCAAATCCTCGCTAGAGATGTTCTTTTTCATGATGGGGAGTTGCAAGCCTCCGCGATAATCACTCAAACAATCTGAAACAATGTTTAAGAAGCAAACAATCGAAAAGGCTAGGTAACCCGGAATCTTGGTCATGAGAGCAATAAGGATGAAGAGGATGGCTTGGAGAAAGCCGATGCGGATCAACCAGTTAGCTTTTTTCTTCGTATGGTCAGCCTTCATCCCAACAAAAATGCTAAAGAGGCTAGGAATAAACACAATGAGATTGGCAATGCCAACTGCCAGACTCGGTTGTGGCATGCTGGCAGCAAAGACCACAAAGACCAGATTGTAGATGGCAGCACCAAGGGTATTCAAAAAGCGAGAAAGGCTGAGTAAGGCAAAAATTTTATTACGAGCTAAGAGTTTCATAAACCTTCCTCCTTCATGTGATCAGTTGCTAGGACTTGTTTGATGGATCGAAAGATCTGTTTTAAGACCTGTAATTTCTCATTATCAGAGAGAAGAAGTTTCTGATCTTTTAGGTAGACGCTGGTATGTTTGAGAAACAAATGAAGGAAGTATCTTTTTAGTTTGATCATCATGGAAGGGGCCTTCTTTCTTTGATTGATGATCCTATTGTAGACCTCAAAAACAAGAAAAACAAAATGTTGCATATTTTCAACAAAAAGAGACTGGGACAAAAGTCCTAGCCTCTCAATTGTCTTTGGATTGTCGAGCAAGACGCAGTGGTTGAGTGGGCTCTACTACGCTGATTCTATCAGCTTTTACAGCCCTACTCAACTGTGCGGAGGTGGGACGACGAAATCGAATTCTAACGAATTACCGATTTCTATCCCACTCTCTTTTCAGGATTCCTTGATGAGTTCTTGCATGCTCTGTTTGTAGTAGTTGGTACTGTCCTTGCAATCAAGAATGGATAGGACCTGAATGGCCTGTTCCATCTTTTCAAGACCGATTTCTTTTTCTCCCTTTCGATAGAGAAATTCTCCTTTGGCGTAGAGATAAACCGTCCGAAGGTAGGCTTCGTTCTCAGAGTAAAAGTGGTTGTTAATCAGGTGATCAAAATAGGTTGCATCTTCAAATTCATTTGAACTAATGGCCAGAAAAAAGCCATTAAGAAAAATAGAGTTAAGGGCAGGACGAGAAGATTCTAGGAGAAGTTTGAAATCCTCCCGTTGAACCAACTCCTCTGTGTATTGTCGATAGAGCTGACTAGAGAAAAGAGGAGAGGTCAGTGAAAATAGGCTTAACTCAAAATTTCCCCAGACCATGACAGAGAAGAGGTAGTCATAGAGGAAATCTAGTTCCTCTTGGCTAGCAGCCAACTCTACCTCAGGATAGTTGCCAAGCATTTTGGCCTTGAGAATAATGCTGGCTAAGAAGTCTTCTTTTTTGTGATCTTTCTGATAGGCTAGTTGGTAGCTTTGGTACAAGGCTTGGTCGTGTTCCAAGCTCATGTTTTCATAGTGCTCTTTCAACAATTTGGGAATAAAGGAGTGCTGATCGATACCAGCTAGATGGGAAAACTCACTGAGGCTGGTTTTGATCTGTTGAAGGGCCTGAAAAAACCGTTGCGTCGTCAGGTCATTTTCCCCTCTTTCAAATCGCGACAGCATAGAGCGCGAAAATTCTCCCCCTGTAGCCTCCTCTAAAGAGATGTGGCGACTTTCACGTATTTGTCGAAAAACAGCTCCGATTTCTTTCATGAATTCTCCTCTATCTAACATTGCTCAATGCCCTAGCAAGTGAACCTCTTTTGTCCAAGAGATGGTGGGACCCTTGTGTACAACACCAATTTGCCTAGCCTCTGTATCTTTTTTCATGATTATAACAAATTTTTGAGGAGACATCTTGGTTGAAGGGACAGCTTCATGATATACTAGTAGTATCTAGAAGATTTGAGGACAAAAGAATGAACTTATTTACACAAGAAATCCGTAAAAATCCTGAAGGACTAGCATTTAATCAAGAGTTGGATTTGTTAAAGGATCTGCAAAAGCGTAATCCAGAAATTCTTGATTTGAAGAATGTGACAGCGACAGGGGGAGTAGCCTATGATACAGGTCTCTATGTCCTGGATTACCAGTTGAGCTACACTATCGTTTTGGCCTCTAGCCGAAGCATGGAGCCTGTCGAGATTCAAGAGAGCTATCCTGTAACAGAGGTATTTGCGGAGGATGTACAGTCAGAGGCAGATATCGAAGCTCTTGAGGAAGACTTGATCCTTCCAATCGAAGGTGGGAAGATTGACCTGAGTGAGAGTGTAGCGGATAATATTCTGCTCAATATTCCTCTCAAGGTTCTCACTCCAGAAGAGGAGGCTGGAGAAGGTTTTATCGAGGGCAATGATTGGAAAATCCTATCCGAAGAAGAATACCAAGCTGCTCAAGCGATCAAGAAAGAAGAAAATAGCCCCTTTGCTGGCCTTCAAGGATTATTTGACGGAGAAGAATAATGTTTGATAGGAGCCTTCCTAAAGGAAAGCGAAAGTAGGGTTGGGGAGCAAAAATTAGCTAGCATAGCCGGGAGCTAGTCGAAGTTAGAAATGGTGTCTGTCTACAAATAGCGAATTATGGAAGCTAATGAATGAATGTCTAAAACCGATGACTAGAATCCATTAGAAAGTGTCTGAGGACTGTAACTCAGGCACTTTTTGTTTTTTGCTTCAAAGTAGATAGGAGCTATCTTTCTGCATGAAGGGGCAGGGTATGATTTTCTACTTTCATTTGATGTCAAAAAATGGTAGAATATAGGCAAACTATAAAGAGGAGTGTCACATGACAAAAGCAAACTTTGGTGTTGTTGGTATGGCCGTAATGGGTCGTAACCTTGCCCTTAATATTGAATCTCGTGGATACACAGTTGCTATCTATAACCGTAGTAAAGAAAAAACAGAAGATGTTGTTGCTTGCCATCCTGAAAAGAACTTTGTGCCAAGCTATGATATCGAAAGCTTCGTAAACTCTATCGAAAAACCACGTCGGATCATGCTTATGGTTCAAGCAGGACCTGGTACAGATGCGACTATCCAAGCCCTTCTTCCACACTTGGACAAAGGCGATATCTTGATTGACGGAGGAAATACGTTCTACAAAGATACTATCCGTCGTAACGAAGAATTAGCGAACTCTGGTATCAACTTCATCGGTACTGGTGTCTCTGGTGGTGAAAAAGGTGCCCTTGAAGGTCCTTCTATCATGCCTGGTGGACAAAAAGAAGCGTATGAATTGGTAGCAGACGTTCTTGAAGAAATCTCTGCCAAAGCACCAGAAGATGGCAAACCATGTGTGACTTACATCGGTCCTGATGGAGCTGGTCACTACGTGAAAATGGTCCACAACGGTATCGAGTATGGGGACATGCAATTGATCGCAGAAAGCTATGATTTGATGCAACACTTGCTTGGACTTTCAGCTCAAGATATGGCTGAAATCTTTACTGAGTGGAACAAGGGCGAATTGGACAGCTACTTGATCGAAATCACGGCTGATATCCTTGGACGTAAAGATGATGAAGGTCAAGATGGACCAATCGTAGACTATATTTTGGATGCTGCAGGAAACAAGGGAACTGGTAAATGGACTAGCCAATCAGCGCTTGACCTTGGTGTGCCTTTGTCACTTATTACGGAGTCAGTATTTGCACGTTACATCTCTACTTACAAAGAAGAACGTGTACACGCTAGCAAGGTGCTTCCAAAACCAGCAGCCTTCAAATTTGAAGGTGATAAGGCTGAGTTGATCGAAAAGATCCGTCAAGCCCTTTACTTCTCAAAAATCATTTCATACGCACAAGGTTTTGCACAATTGCGTGTTGCATCTAAAGAAAACAACTGGAACTTGCCATTTGCAGACATCGCTTCTATCTGGCGTGATGGCTGTATCATCCGTTCTCGTTTCTTGCAAAAGATCACGGATGCATACAACCGTGATGCAGACCTTGCTAACCTTCTTTTGGATGAGTACTTCTTGGATGTCACTGCTAAGTATCAACAATCTGTTCGTGATATCGTAGCTCTTGCGGTTCAAGCTGGTGTGCCAGTCCCAACCTTCTCAGCAGCCATCACTTACTTTGATAGCTACCGTTCAGCAGATCTTCCAGCCAACTTGATCCAAGCACAACGTGACTACTTCGGTGCTCACACATACCAACGTAAGGATAAAGAAGGTACCTTCCACTATTCTTGGTACGACGAAAAATAATTGTAGGTTATGACAAAGCGGATATTACTAGTAGAAAATGAAAAGAATTTAGCGCGCTTTATTGATTTAGAACTTCAGAAAGCAGGCTATGTAGTTGATTTGGTAGAACAAGGGGAAATGGCCTTGAAACTCCTGCAGGCTACAGAATATGATTTAATTCTTCTCAATTACGAACTAGAAGATATGAGTGGGGAAGAGTTTGCCCAGCGTCTGAGCAAGATTCGTCCTGCAGCAGTCTTGATTGTCTTAGATAGTCGTGAGAAAATTTCAGAGCATATGGAGAGTATCCAACGATTTGCGGTATCTTATGTCATCAAACCATTCGTGATCAGTGATTTGGTTGAGAAAATCGTCGCTATTTTTAGAGGCCGTGATTTTATTGACCAACATTGTAATCAGATGAAAGTTCCCACTTCCTATCGGAATTTGCGAATTGATGTCGAGAATCATATGGTGTATCGGGGAGAAGAAGTAATTGATCTGACACGTCGTGAATATGATTTATTAGCAACTTTGATGGGAAGCAAACATGTCCTTAGTCGGGAGCAACTCTTAGAGCGGGTGTGGAAATATGAGAGTACAGCAGAAACCAATATCGTTGATGTCTATATTCGCTATCTTCGTGGGAAAATAGATCTTCCAGGACAAAAGAGCTATATCAAAACTGTCCGAGGTGTCGGCTACCAAATGCAAGAATAACAACAATCCCTTTGATGAGAAATCTCAAAGGGATTTTTTTGTTTGTCAAAAAAGAAGAAAGAAAAATTTTTAAAAAAATTTTTTTAAAATCTTGTGAAAGAAGCAAACGTTTGCCTGGATTACAGTATTCCCAAGGCCTTTGTATATAATGTTTGTGAATTAAAAATTTACATGTAAGGGCTTTACAAAAAGAAAAAGTGGTATAATAGTAAGTGAAATATGCAAACGTTTTCTCGTATTGCGGGCATTTCAATTTTATAAGGAGGTCGAATGATGAATAAACAATCATTCAAAAGTCTATTAAGCTTTGAATTTTGGCAAAAATTCGGTAAAGCGTTGATGGTGGTCATTGCAGTTATGCCGGCGGCAGGTCTGATGATCAGTCTTGGTAAAACCATTGCAATGATTAATCCAGAACTTGGTTTCTTGGTAACTACCGGTGGTGTTCTTGAACAGATCGGTTGGGGGGTTATCGGAAACCTCCACATCCTCTTTGCTCTCGCTATCGGTGGTAGCTGGGCGAAAGAACGTGCGGGTGGGGCCTTTGCAGCAGGTCTATCCTTTATTCTGATTAACCGGATCACTGGTGTGATGTTCGGTGTAACAGGAGATATGCTGAAAGATCCAGAAGCGAAGGTGAAAACACTTCTTGGTGGATCTATCAAGGTTGCTGATTACTTCACGAGTGTGTTAGAATCACCTGCCTTGAATATGGGAGTTTTCGTTGGGATTATTGCCGGTTTTGTAGGGGCAACAGCCTTTAACAAATACTACAACTACCGCAAGTTACCAGATGCCCTATCATTCTTTAACGGGAAACGCTTTGTTCCATTTGTCGTTATCCTTCGTTCTGCAATTGTGGCTCTTATCTTGTCATTCTTATGGCCAGTAGTCCAAACAGGAATTAACAACTTTGGTATTTGGATTGCTAACTCAAAAGAGACTGCTCCAATCTTAGCACCATTTGCTTTCGGTACCTTGGAACGTCTCTTGCTTCCATTTGGTCTTCACCACATGTTGACTATCCCAATCAACTACACACAATTGGGTGGTACTTATGAAGTGTTAACTGGTGCAGCAAAAGGCACTCAAGTATTTGGTCAAGATCCACTTTGGTTGGCTTGGATTACAGACTTAGGAAATACAAAAGTTTCTGACCCTGCTACTTACCAACACTTGTTGGATACTGTCACACCTGCTCGTTTCAAAGTGGGACAAATGATCGGTTCATTCGGTATCTTGATGGGGGTTGCCCTTGCCATTTACCGTAATGTAGACCCTGATAAGAAACACAAATACAAAGGGATGATGATTGCGACTGCTCTTGCAACCTTCCTTACAGGGGTTACAGAACCAATCGAGTACATGTTTATGTTTGTAGCTATGCCTCTTTACCTCGTATATGCAGTGGTACAAGGTGCAGCCTTCGCGATGGCAGATATCGTCAATCTACGTGTCCATTCATTTGGATCAATTGAGTTCTTAACTCGTACACCAATGACCATTAAAGCGGGTATTGGTATGGATATCATTAACTTCATCTGGGTAACTGTTCTCTTTGCAGTGATCATGTACTTCATTGCAAACTTCATGATCCAGAAATTTAACTACGCAACTCCTGGACGTAACGGAAACTACGAACAAGCTGAAGGAGATGCAGAAGCATCTGAAACTTCAGGTAAAGTGGCCGCTGCTTCACAAGCAGTTAACGTTATCAACCTTCTTGGTGGACGTGCCAACATCGTAGATGTAGATGCATGTATGACTCGCCTTCGTGTGACTGTTAAAGACGAAACTAAAGTTGGAACAGAGGAACAGTGGAAGGCTGAAGGTGCGATGGGACTTGTCATGAAAGGACAAGGGGTTCAAGCGATTTACGGTCCAAAAGCGGACGTATTGAAATCAGATATCCAAGATTTGTTAGACTCAGGTGAAGTGATTCCTGAAACTCTCCCAAGTCAAAAAGCATCTTCTCAACAAGCAGAAGTCAGCTTTAAAGGGGTGACAGAAGAAGTTCACTCAGTTGCTGAAGGACAAGTCATTGAATTAGAAAAAGTTCAAGATCCAGTCTTCTCACAAAAAATGATGGGTGACGGATTTGCAGTTGAACCAGCAAATGGTCAGATTGTTTCACCAGTAGCTGGTAAGGTGACAAGCGTCTTCCCTACCAAACACGCACTTGGTTTGGTAACAGAATCTGGTCTTGAAGTTCTCGTTCATATCGGTCTTGATACTGTAAGTTTGGAAGGAAAACCTTTCACAGTGAAGGTAGAAGAAGGCCAAACAGTGGCAGCGGGAGATTTATTAGTAGAAGCAGATTTGGATGCTATTCGTGAAGCTGGACGTGCAACGTCAACAGTTGTAGTCTTCACAAATGCTGCAGCTATTCAATCTGTCACTCTTACACAAACTGGTCAACTTCCAGCAGATGCTGTGGTTGCTAAGGTTGAATTATAATCTATGAGAGTCATTCCTTGTATCCATCGGATACAGGGAATTCTCTATTAGGAGAGTAGGATCATGAAATTTTTAACTTTAAACACTCATAGTTGGATGGAAGAAAATCCCCAACAAAAATTTGAGGACTTAGTAACAGACATTCTTGAAAAGCAATACGATCTGATTTGTTTCCAAGAAATCAATCAGGCCATCGAAAGTCCAGTTGTTCCAGTTAATGACTTGTATCATCCAACTCCTTCTGCGGAGCCGATCCATCAGGATCACTATGTTCGTTGTTTAGTTGAAAAATTAGAAGAAGAAGGATTGAGCTATCACTGGACCTGGGCTTACAACCATATCGGCTATGACCGTTATCATGAAGGTGTAGCAGTTCTATCACGTACCCCAATCCAGGCAAGCGAAATCTTGGTTTCAGATGTGAATGATCCAACAGATTATCATACACGACGGATTGCCATTGCAGAAACCCAAGTTGATGGGAAAGAAATTGCGGTTGCCAGTGTCCACCTTTCTTGGTGGGACAAAGGTTTCCAACAAGAGTGGGCACGTTTAGAAGAGCGCTTTAGCCAATTGCAAAAACCCTTGATTTTAGCTGGAGACTTTAATAATCCTGCTGGGCAAGAAGGCTATGAGGCCATTTTAGCGAGTCCGCTAGCTCTTCAAGATAGCTTTATTGAAGCCCGTCAGACCAAGGGGACTTACACTGTAGGTCCTGGAATTGATGGATGGGATGATAATCAGGTACCTTTGCGGATTGATTATGTTTTCACTTCAAAAGAATGGGTTATCGAACGACTAGAAGTTGTGTTTGATGGTTCCAATCAACCTCTCGTCAGCGACCATTATGGTTTGTCAGCTGACTTGTATTTACCATAAGATTCAAATCCCTATGCCTTTAGGAGGCTAGGGATTTTCTTTGTTTCGCTTGCTTTCACTTTAGCCCTAAATATGATAGAATAAAGTATTAAGAAACGATAAGGAGGGTGTCCATGCGGTGTCCAAAATGTGGCGGAAACAAGTCTAGTGTTGTAGATAGTCGCCAGGCAGAAGATGGGAAAACGATTCGTAGAAGAAGAGAATGTGATGAATGTCATCATCGCTTCACCACTTATGAACGAGTAGAAGAGCGGACTCTTGTTGTGGTGAAAAAAGATGGCACCCGGGAACAGTTTTCTAGAGATAAAATATTTAATGGGATTATTCGATCTGCTCAGAAACGTCCCGTATCGAGTGACGAAATTGAGGAAATTGTGGGGCGCATCGAACAAAAGATTCGAAGCCAGAGTGAAAATGAGATCCAGAGTGACTACATCGGATCACTGGTCATGGACGAGTTAGCAGAGTTGGACGAAATTACCTATGTCCGCTTTGCGAGTGTTTATCGTAGTTTCAAGGATGTTGGTGAATTGGAAAGTCTCTTAAAACAGATTACCAAAGGAACGAAGAAGAAAAAGGAAAAATAGATGAAGCCCAATACTTCATTTTCTTTCTTGCAGAATAATTATTTGGCGCCTACAGGAGCCTCCTTTACGCATCTGTATGGACCAATATTAGGTGTTCAAGCAAGTCAATTATATACTTTTCTGCTGAGTCTCTATGATCAGGGGAAAGAAAAACGGCTGATTGCTGTCATTTTAAATCATCTGGATCTAGGTTTCGCTCATTTTCTCGAAAGTCTAGACCGCTTGATTGCCATGAATTTATTAGAGGTTTATGAAACAGAAGAAGGACTTCAGTTCCGATTTGTGCCTCCGCTAGAAGCAGATCAATTTTTTGCCAATGTTGCTTATCAGAAATTGCTGGAGAAAAAAATAGGAGAAGCGGCAGTTCGTGACTTGCTTCCTGAAAAACCAGAGGGCGAAAAACGGAAGGTGAACTTTGCCTCTGTCTTTGGGATTAATGGAGTTTCGACCCCTCAGAAGAAAACATCTTCCTTCAGTTTGGAGCACTTTAAACAATTAATGGCGCGAGATGGTCTCCGTTTTGAAAACGAACAAGAGGACCTCTTAGTTCTCTATGCCATCACTGAAGAGAAGAATTGGACTTGGTATGAGACCTATCTCTTGGCTAAGGAGACAGCGACTAATAGGCTCATTTCGACCAAGCGGATGAGACAGAAACTAACCCAACAACCACAGGAAAACGGCAAGGATGAGTTTACTCCGCAGGAAAGAGCCATTATCCGGGAAGCAAAAAATAAGACCAGTCGTCAATTTTTAGCAGGAATTAAAAAAGCACGTAAGGCTGTCGTGACCCAATCTGAGCGTCAAGCGATTTCTGATTTGGCCCAGTTAGGTCTATTAGATGAAGTCATAAACGTGATCTTGTTGTTGACCTTTAATAAGGTTGCTTCTGCTAATCTCAATGAAAAATATGCCTTAAAAGTTGGGAATGATTTTGCGTATGAGGGAATTAAAACGGCTGAAGAGGCTGTCCTGAAGATCCGCCAGCGCCAAGACTCCCATACACAAAAAGCAAAAGAGAAAGCAACTAAGAGTGGACAAGCGACTGGAAAAACCAATGTTCCTAAGTGGAGTCAGCCTAACTATACCAATCAGACCAGCCAGGAAGAACAGGCTAATCTAGAACAACAAACGAGCCTTGCTCGAGAAATTAAATCAAGGAGGGGAGTAAATGGAGAGCGTAGGGAAAACCATGTCCCAGATGAATCGATCACAGCAGTTCAATTATGAAGAATTGGTAGCTCAAATTCTCGCCGAACCTGAGATTGCAAGCTTTATTCAAAAGGAAGCCTTGTCGGAAGCAGAAATCCGTCGCAGCATTTCCAAATTTAACCAATACATCAGTGAACGGAATCGTTTTGTCCTCGGGGATGCAGATTATATTGCAAGAGGGTATAAGCCTGTATTGGTCATGAATGAGGGCTATGCGGATGTTTCCTATGAAGAGACACCTGAGTTGATTGAGGCACAAAAACAAGCCGCTATCAATAAACGCTTGCAGCTGATCAACTTGCCAAGTACCTTGAAGGAAGCTTCCTTAGCGAAAGTCGACTTGGATGATCGGGGACGTTTTGGAGCCTTTGAAGAGTTGGCCAATTTTGTTGCTTCCTATCCTCAAGCTCGTAAAGGAATTTTTCTATACGGAGATTTCGGAGTTGGGAAAAGCTATATGATGGCAGCTCTTGCTCATGATTTGTCTGAAAAACGGCAAGCATCTTCAACTCTCTTGCATTTCCCAAGCTTTGTTATCGATGTCAAAAATGCCATTAATACAGGGCAAGTAAAAGAGATGTTGGATCAGGTCAAGAAGGCTGAAATCTTGATTCTTGATGATATTGGGGCAGAGCAAATGTCGCCTTGGGTCCGGGATGAAGTCTTGCAAGTGATTTTGCAACATCGGATGCAGGAGATTCTTCCAACCTTCTTTACTTCGAATTTCAATTTTGAAGATTTGGAACGTCATTTTGCTACATCTCGGAATGGAGATGAGACTTGGCAAGCCAAACGTGTCATGGAGCGAATCAAGTTCCTTGCTAAAGAAGTCCGCCTAGAAGGAGAAATCGCCGATGAATCCTGTTATTGATTTGATGAAATCTCATTCTTCTGTCCGTCGCTTTAAGGAGGAGGACATCAAAGAGGAAGACCTTCAAGCGATCCTAACAGCAGGACAGATGGCTTCTTCTTGGAAGAACTTCCAGTCTTATTCCATTATCTTAGTGAGAAGCCAGGAAAAGAAAGAGGCGCTCTATCAATTCGTCCCTCAGGAGGCGATTCGTCAATGCTCTGTTTTCTTACTGTTTGTAGGAGATCTAAACCGAGCCGAAAAAGGGGTTCGGATGCATACGGATCAATTCCATCCAGAAGGACCAGATAATTTATTGATTACTTCTGTAGATGCTGCTCTGGCAGGTCAGAATACCTTGCTAGCTGCTGAAAGTCTAGGCTACGGAGGAGTCATTATTGGTTTGGTTCGGTATGAAGCGGCTCAAGTGGCGAAACTATTTAACTTACCAGACTTCACCTATCCTGTCTTTGGGATGGCTTTAGGAGTGCCAAATCAGAACCATCCTGTGAAGCCCCGCCTTCCTTTGGAAGCTATTGTCTTCGAAGAAAGTTACCAGGAGCAGACTCCTGAAGTGATTGAAGCCTTTGATCGAGTACAGACTGCCTATGCTGGAGCACGGGCAACGGATACTTGGAGCCAACGCTTGGCTGCCCAATTTGGACAGGAAGAACCAGCTGCTACGGCAGAATTATTAAAGAAACACCAACTAGAAAAATAAGAGAAAAGAGGACACCATGGCTTTACCTACTGTTGCCATTGTAGGACGTCCAAATGTCGGGAAATCAACGCTCTTTAACCGGATTGCCGGTGAGCGGATTTCCATTGTCGAGGATGTCGAAGGGGTTACTCGGGACCGTATTTATGCAACGGCTGAGTGGCTCAACCACCAATTTAGTATTATTGATACTGGCGGGATTGATGACGTGGACGCACCTTTCATGGAGCAAATCAAGCACCAAGCGGAGATTGCCATGGATGAAGCAGACGTCATTGTCTTTGTCGTATCTGGAAAAGAAGGGATTACCGATGCAGATGAGTATGTGGCTCGGATGCTCTACAAGACCCACAAACCAGTCATTTTAGCGGTCAATAAAGTGGATAACCCAGAGATGCGAACTGACATCTATGATTTCTACGCTCTTGGCCTGGGCGAACCTTTGCCAGTGTCATCTGTGCACGGGATTGGTACAGGGGATGTTTTGGATGCTATTGTTGAAAACCTTCCGACGGATCGGGAGCCAGAAAATCCAGATGTCATCAAGTTCAGCTTGATTGGTCGCCCAAATGTCGGAAAATCTAGTCTGATCAATGCCATCCTTGGGGAAGACCGCGTCATTGCCAGTCCTGTAGCAGGGACTACGCGGGATGCGATTGACACCCATTTCACGGATGCAGAAGGCCAAGAGTATACCATGATTGATACAGCCGGAATGCGAAAATCTGGTAAGGTCTATGAAAATACAGAGAAATATTCTGTCATGCGGGCTATGCGAGCTATCGATCGCTCGGATGTGGTCTTGATGGTCTTGAACGCAGAAGAAGGAATCCGCGAGTACGATAAGCGGATTGCCGGATTTGCCCATGAAGCTGGAAAAGGGATGATCATCGTGGTCAATAAGTGGGACACCCTTGAAAAGGATAACCATACCATGAAGCAATGGGAAGATGATATTCGAGATCAGTTCCAATACTTATCTTATGCACCCATTATCTTTGTCTCTGCTCTGACCAAACAACGCCTGCACAAGTTACCAGATATAATCAAGCAGATCAGTGAGAGCCAAAATACACGGATTCCTTCAGCTGTCTTGAACGATGTTATCATGGATGCCATTGCCATTAATCCGACACCGACAGATAAAGGAAAACGTCTAAAAATCTTCTATGCGACTCAGGTTGCTACCAAGCCACCAACCTTTGTGGTCTTTGTCAATGAAGAAGAGCTCATGCACTTCTCTTATCTTCGTTTCTTGGAAAATCAAATTCGGAAAGCCTTTGTCTTTGAAGGAACCCCAATCCATTTGATTGCTCGGAAACGGAAGTAGGTATTTATGAAAATTTTGAAACAAGGACTCATGTTGGCTGTCCCATTCGTTGTGTTTCTAGGACTGACAGCTTGTAGCGTTGAAAGAGAAGAAACCTATGAGAAAAAAGATAAAGACATTCTTCTTCGAGTGACGATTCGACATAGAGCCAATCAAATGATCTCTGAAGAGTTTTGGGCTGATAATTTTAATGTAAATATTGAAGATGACTCTGAGTTCGAATATATTAAAAAAGAAATTGTTGAACCTAAAAAAGGAATTTCGGGCTATACAACAGATGTGAGTCGGACGAAAGAGGGTGGACTGATGATTCATACCAAGATCGTCTACCAAGACTTAGATGTTGAAGCCTTAAATAAAGCCAACAATGAGAAAAAAACGTTTGGAGAACTGGCCAACTATTCAGAACATATCAAAAATTTCAAAAAAGAAGGCTATAAGAGAATAAAATAAAAGGAACACACTTGGTGTTCCTTTTAGAATGTAAACAAACCATTTTTAACATAAAATAGCTAGCTATATTTCAAATAATGACTTTTATTTTTGGAGTCATTCAAGTAGATCTGAAACTTTCCGCCGTGAGAAAAGTGCTAGAAACAAAATTGTTTCTAGCACTCGGGAATTTTGGAACCTTGGGTCCAAAACTAAGTCATGGAACTTCATAGAAGTTCGCTGACGTCCGTACTCACCTACGGGAAGTTTCTAAGAATACCTCTTCTTTAATTTGAATGGAAAAAGAAAAGTAGAGTAGGTGAAAGTAAAATCAGGCATTGAATTCTTTACAATTCCTTGTCTTTTTTTCTATTTTAGAGGGGATATGATATAATAAAGGGATAAACATAAGGTGGTAAATATGGCAAAGTTAATTCCTGGGAAAATCCGTTCAGAAGGAATCCTTCTCTATGAAAACGGGAAAGTATCCCTACAGGAAATGAAGAATCAGTACCTCTATTTCAGAATTGACAATGATTCCCTCCGGTATAGTCTTGATGATCAAGCAATTTTTTGTAGTTGTGAGTTTTTTTCCAAAAAGAAGAAATTCTGTGTGCATTTAGCTGCGGGAGAAGCCTTTTTAAAAAATGATGAAGAAGGGAAGGAACTCTTACTTGGTTTGGAGCAAGACGCAACAGAAAGTCAAGAAACAAAGGAAAAAGTATCATTTGGAAGTTTGTTTTTAGATCAGGTCCTGCCAAAGATTGAAAGCAAAGAGGTCCGTTTTGGGCTCTCAGCGACCGGTCATGTAGACGACTATTCTGGTCAGTTTTTGTGGACCCTTCGTATCTATCGCAGACCGGATGAGAGAACTTATGTGGTGCGGGATATTGTAGCATTTTTGCAAGCTATCAGAAAACAGTCCCATTTTGCGATTGGGAAAAGTTATTATGAGCCGATTTCCTACGCAGCCTTTGACCCTGAAAGTCGTGCCTTGATCCGATTTTTAGAAGGCTTATTATCAGGGGATCCGGTACATGATGCCCTCTTCTTTCCAAATGGAGGCCGTCACCTTTACTTTCCAATGAGCTTCTTTGAAGAAGCTGTACAATTATTAATGGATCTACCGTCCTTTACCCTTGAAGTCGGGATGGATACCTATCAGGAAGTTTTCTTTCAAGAACTCCAAGAAGATTCAGGCTTATTTCTTTTCAAGTAGTGGAAATGAAGGAGTTTATCGAACTACAGGTCCAAGTGGCTTCCTATAAAATGGTGGAAGGTCGCTTTCTTTTGGCAAATGGCCATTTTCACCAAATCTCACCACTTCAAAAGATTTTGATTGAGGCTGTTCAGAGTTTACCCCTATCCAGTGATCAGAAGAGACATGTTCAATTTGATTTGTCAGATCAGACAAAATTGACCTATAGCTTAGAGCAATTTAAGAAAATTGGTGAGGTGAAAGCACCAAGTAACTTCTATATTCATGATTTTCAACCTCACTTTACTTTCGATTTGTCTGAACAAGGAGAAGTGCTGCTGGATCTAGTTTTTGTCTACGAGGACCGCATCGTTCGCTCTGAGAAAGAACTTAAGGATCTGCCTTATTCCAGTAATTTTGATAAGGAACGTTTGGTTTTTGAAACCATCTTGACAGCTGGCTTTACCAATCAATTTCAAACAAAACGAGCTCCTCTCCTTCCCAAGCAGATCTATCCCTTCTTTCAGCAGACCCTTCCCTTGTTTGAAGAACTGGGAGAGGTCGAAGTTTCGGATAAGTTGTTAGATCTGTATCAGGTTGAAAAGCCAAAGATTGCCATTCAAACCAGTGGTCGTCTCCTTGAGATTGGTTTTGAATTTGACTCCATTGATCCCTCTGAGGTTGAGCAAGTGATGAGTGCCTTGGTTGAGAAGAATGACTATTATATCAGTCAATCAGGAAAGGTTCTAATCTTTGATGAAGAAACCAAGCGGATCAGTCAGACTTTATTGAATCTTCGTGCAAAGAAGACAAAAACAGGTCAGTTACAAACCAATCGCATTGCAGCCTTCCAGCTCTCCCAGTTATTTGAGTCAGCTGACAATGTCCAATTTTCTGAAGAGTTTCGTCACTTGGCTCATGACTTGATTCATCCAGAACAATTTCCTTTGGGTGAGTTGCAAGTGACAGCTAAACTTCGAGATTATCAGGAAGTCGGAGTCCGCTGGCTATCCATGCTTAATCACTATGGCTTTGGGGGGATTTTGGCAGATGATATGGGACTTGGAAAGACCCTCCAGACCATTGCCTTTCTCTCAAGTGTTGCGACAGCGGATTCTAAGATTTGATCTTAGCTCCATCTAGTCTAATCTATAATTGGAAAGAGGAGTTCGAAAAGTTTGCTCCACAAATGGAAGTGGAGGTCATCTATGGCCTCAAAGCAAGTCGCGACGAGGTGATTGCAAGCAACCCTCAGGTAGCGATTACCAGTTACGCTTCTTTCCGCCAGGACGTAGAGCAATACGAAAAAAATCAGTACCAATACTTAATCTTGGATGAAGCCCAGGTCATGAAAAATTCCCAAACCAAGATTGCTCAATACTTACGGAAATTCGATGTTCCCCATACCTTTGCTTTGTCGGGAACTCCAATAGAAAACCACGTAGAGGAACTCTGGTCGATTTTCCAAATTGTGCTTCCTGGTTTGTTTCCGGGTAAAAAAGAATTTAAACAATTGAGTCCAGAGACTATTTCTCAATACGTCAAGCCCTTTATCATGAGACGGAAAAAAAGTGAAGTCTTGCAGGAGCTTCCAGATTTGATTGAGATGACCTATAAGAATGAATTGGCTGACGATCAAAAAACGATCTATTTAGCCCAGTTGAAGCAAATGCAAGACCGCATTCTAAGCTCTTCTGAAGAGGAACTCAATCGCAGTAAGATGGAAATCTTATCTGGTTTGATGCGTCTTCGTCAGATTTGTGATACTCCATCCCTCTTTTTAGAGGACTATACTGGGAGAAAGTGGGAAGCTGGATAGCCTTCGAGAATTGCTAGAGCAGATCAAAGATGGAAACCAACGAGTGTTGATCTTCTCACAATTTAGGGGCATGTTGGATATCATTGAAAAAGAGTTGGATGCTCTGAAGATGACTTCGTTTAAAATCACAGGATCTACGCCAGCTAATGAGCGCCAAGATATGACCAACGCCTTTAACTCCGGTCAAGGAGATGCCTTTCTCATTTCCTTGAAAGCAGGTGGAGTTGGCTTGAATTTGACAGGTGCTGACACGGTTATTTTGGTTGACCTATGGTGGAACCCTGCGGTAGAAGATCAAGCCATTGGCCGTGCCCATCGAATGGGACAAGATAAGAATGTTGAGGTCTACCGGATGATTACTCGAGGGACCATCGAAGAAAAAATTCAAGAGCTCCAGACTAGCAAACGTCATTTAGTTTCTACCATATTAGATGGCACCGAAACGCGCTCCAGCCTTTCTATTGAAGAAATTCGGGAAATTTTGGGTATTTCGGTAGAATAACTTGAAAAATAAAATGAATAGTTTATAATTAATGGAGTGTCGAAAGGAAGAAATAGGATGACGGATAAGCATTTTCCTCAAGTAGCAGATGATGAATTGATGCTAACTCAAATGCCCCATATGAATTTATATGATGATGGGGACTTCATTAGTAATATTCTTGGGGACTATACAGATAAAAATTATTTGGAATGGGAGCCAATTGCTACCGGAAAGGCAGCAGAGCAACCTTATCAAAAAAATCTACAAAAATCCCTTCAAAAACCATTTGAAGTGCCTACTAAGTCAAGAAGGCAGCCAATGACTCCTGATTTCAAGGAGCCTGTTGATAAAAAGAGCCCAGCGAATCGCTACGCAGAAGAAGCTCGTGAAGCAGCGCGTGCCGATTTGAAAAAGAAGCGGACGGCTCCGTATTTGACGGCGGATATTGCATCTAAGCCCAATCGTAAAAAATTCACCCCTTCTTTCATGCCAAAAGGGAAGCCGACAGCTCCTTTTCAAAAAGAAAATCCCGGTGAATTGATTAAATATGGTGAGCGACTGAAACAAGAGCAATTGATCCTTTTAGAAGGGGCTGAGGAACTTCCAGTTCAAGAATCCCATCAAGAAGAGAAACTAAAAAAGAACAATTATGATTTCTTGAAAAAGAGTCAAATCTATAACAAGGATCAACAGAACATTCCAACGAGACCTATTAAACAAGAACTCAATGTGACCAATCTGGACTAGCAGGAGGAGAAACTATGTCAAAAACATTTCATTTTATCGGAATAAAAGGAGCTGGTATGAGTGCCTTGGCTCTCATGCTCCATCAGATGGGACACACTGTACAAGGATCTGATGTAGAGAAATATTACTTTACTCAAAGAGGTCTGGAGCAAGCAGGGATTACCATCCTACCATTCAGCGAAGAAAATCTTACTGGGGATCAAATCTTGATTGCTGGAAATGCCTTTAAACCTGAGAACAACGTAGAGATTGCTTATGCAGATGCTCAAGGCTATACCTATCAACGCTATCATGAATTCTTGGGTGAATTTATGCGTGATTTTGTCAGCATGGGAGTAGCAGGAGCTCACGGGAAAACCTCTACTACAGGGATTTTGTCTCACGTTCTGTCTAATATTACAGATACTAGTTATTTGATTGGGGATGGAACTGGTCGTGGTTCGAAAGGGTGCTAAGTACTTTGTATTTGAATCAGACGAGTACGAACGTCACTTCATGCCTTACCACCCAGAGTATTCAATCATCACTAATATTGATTTTGACCATCCTGACTACTTTACTGGCCTAGAAGATGTCTTTAATGCCTTCAATGATTATGCTAAACAAATCTCCAAAGCCTTGTTCATCTATGGTGAAGATTCTGAGCTTCGTCGGATTACAGCCAAGGCTCCGATTTACTACTATGGATTTGAAGAAGAAGGCAATGATTTTGTAGCCAGTGATCTCTTGCGGTCTACTACGGGATCAACCTTTAGTGTTCACTTCCGTGGGGAAGATTTGGGACAATTCCAAATCCCATCCTTTGGACGTCACAATATCATGAATGCAACAGCAGTTGTCGGCTTACTTTATATCGCTGGGTTCGATCTTGATTTGGTTCGGGAACACTTAAAAACTTTTGGCGGGGTCAAACGTCGCTTTACAGAAAAGATTGTCAACGATACCGTCATCATTGATGACTTTGCCCACCATCCAACTGAGATAATTGCCACTTTGGATGCAGCCCGTCAAAAATACCCAAGTAAGGAAATCGTAGCGGTCTTCCAACCTCATACCTTTACTCGGACGATTGCCCTCTTGGATGAGTTTGCGGATGCTTTGAATCAGGCAGATGCGGTGTACTTGGCACAGATTTATGGATCAGCTCGTGAAGTGGATCATGGGGATGTCAAAGTAGAAGATCTAGAAGCGAAAATTATTAAGAAATCCGGTGTGATTACAGCTGAAAATGTTTCTCCACTATTGGATCATGACAATGCCGTTTATGTCTTCATGGGAGCAGGAGATATCCAGACCTATGAATATTCATTTGAACGTTTACTTGGGAACTTGACCAATAACGTTCAATAAGGAGATAACATGCAACCAAGCGTTAGGATTCGGTTTGCTAAAGAAAATGATTGGGATGAGATCGAACAGATCACGTCCCAAAATTTTTCTTTTCAAAGAGAGAAGTTGCAAGAACTGAATGGGTTTAGGACCCTGGTCTTAGAATTTGAAGGGCAAGTGATTGGAAGTTGCCTGATTCAGATGGAGGATCAGTTCGAGAATCCCTCTTTAAAATTATTGTGGTTGGAAATTCTTCCAGACTTTAGAAAACAAGGCTTTGGTACCTTGCTACTCGCCACACTCAAGTCTCTTGTAGCTCAAAAATCCTTGTTAGAGATTCATGTGACCTGCCAGGAAGAGTTGATTCCGTATTTTGAAATGAATGATTTTCAACTAGAGATAGAGGATAAGGAAGAAGGAGTGGAGGGCTATCACCTAATGTGGCACCTATCCCTATAGAAAGGAAGAAAAATGAACATTCGTCGCGCAACGATTGAGGATTTAGAAGCCATTTTTGCCATAGAACTGGAAAATTTTAGTCCAGAAGAGGCAATAGATAAGACGGTGCTTGCAAAACATATTGACGTTTTTTCTACTAGCTTTTTGGTCGCTGAAAAAGATGGCCAAATTCTTGGCTATCTAGAAGGCCCAGTGACACAAACTAGATATGTCGAGGACCGCTCTTTTACAGCGGACGTAAAAGACGAGTCCCATCTACCAGGAGGTTATATTACCCTTACGAGTCTTTCGATTTCCCCGTCTGCCCAAGGCTTAGGAGTTGGGAAAGCCCTACTTGAAGCCATGAAGAATCTTGCCTTAGAAGAAGGACGGGAAGGGATCAGCCTGACTTGTCATGATTACTTGATTGGGTATTATGAAAGGAACGGCTTTATAAACGAAGGTCGCTCGGCCTCTAACTATGCTGGGGAAGTCTGGTACGATTTAGTATTGGAGGTCCCATCAAGTAAGTGATCAATAGGATTTAAGACGCTCAAGCCTCGTTCCTATTGCTTTTCTATCCCTTTTAAGATATAATATTAAGGATTATGACAAGGGGGGTCAAGTATTTGACTGAAAACCAACAAGAGAATGAAAAATTATTAAGCTTTCAAAGAGCGGATTCTCCGTGATCTTGAAGAAGCCAATAAACAGATTGTACAGGTTGAAAAAGAAAATGACTTACCTGTTCAAGAAATCACTATTCCAGAAATCAAAGAAGACGAGACGGAAGGACCGCTTCCTGAGCATGTATCAGAAGAGCCCGAGGTTCAGGAAACAGTAGAGATTCCAGAGAAAGTAGAAAAAGTAGAAGTACCAGAGGTTACAGAGGTTCCTGCAATTCAGGAAGTAGCCGAAGAGAACCAAGAAGAAACACCTCTACCAATCGAAGAGCCAACTCGAGAAGCAGAAAGCTCAAGTCAGCCTGTGGCTGTTTCGAGAAAAGAAACACCTGTATCTAGTGTTTCGCGCAAGGATCGGGATCAACGAGTTCAGAAAAAGAAAAAGCAGAACACCATTGCGAAACGAATCGTCTTGACGGTTCTAGGAATTCTTTTTGCCTTAATGGTTGCAACTGGAATTTTTGCAGTGACCTATGTTCAATCTAACTTAAATGCTATGGATGCCAAGGCTACAGAGTTTGTAACCGTTGAAATTCCTGCGGGTTCTAGCAATCGTGAAATTGGGACTATTTTGGAGAAAAAAGGCTTGATTAAGAATGGCCAGTTCTTCAACTATTACACTAAGTTCAAGAATTATGGGAACTTTCAATCCGGTTATTTCAATCTTCAAAAGAGTATGGATCTAGATACCATTATTCAAAAATTGCAAGAGCAAGGAACTAAAACTCCGGAACCACCAGTCTTAGGAAAAATTACCATTCCTGAGGGCTACACAATTGATCAAATCGCGGAAGTGGTTTCTGTGGATGTGAGCTCCAAATCTGGTGCCAAGACTCCGTATACGCAAGAAGAATTCCTAAAAGTCATCCAAGATGATGCCTTTATTGAAAAGATGGTAGCTAAATATCCTAAGTTATTAGCAACCTTGCCGTCTAAAGAAAGTGGCGTACGCTACCGCTTGGAGGGATATCTCTTCCCAGCTACTTATGGCTATGGAAAAGATAGTAAAATGGAAGATCTTGTAGACCAGATGTTAGCTGCAATGGACCAAAATCTTTCAGCCTACTATGACACCATGGAAGCTAAAAATATTGATGTCAATGAGGCATTGACACTAGCTTCTTTGATTGAAAAAGAAGGTGCTACCGATAAAGATCGCAAGGATATTGCAAGCGTCTTTTATAACCGTTTGAATCAAGATATGCCTCTTCAAAGTAATATTGCCATCTTGTACGCACAAGGCCAATTAGGCAAGAAGACGACTCTAAAAGAAGACGCAACGATTGACACCAATATCGATTCACCTTATAATATCTACAAGAATACTGGTTTGATGCCTGGTCCAGTAGATAGTCCGGGGCTATCTGCAATTGAAGCAGCCGTCAACCCAAGCAAGACAGACTACCTCTACTTTGTAGCAAATGTAGAGACTGGGGAAGTCTATTTTGCGAAAACTTATGAGGAACACACTAAAAACGTGGAAGAACACGTGAATAGCAAATTAACAGAAAGCAGCTCAAACTAAGGAGGATGTGGCATGCCACACCTTTTTAGTTCGAAAAAAATAATAGAAAAGAGAAAGAAATATGGCAGAAAAAACCTATCCAATGACCCTAGCTGAAAAGCAAAAACTAGAACTTGAATTAGAAGAGTTGAAATTAGTTCGTCGTCCAGAAGTTGTAGAGCGGATTAAAATTGCTCGTTCATACGGAGACCTTTCAGAAAACAGTGAATACGAAGCAGCTAAAGACGAACAGGCTTTTGTTGAAGGACAAATCTCAAGCCTAGAAACAAAGATTCGTTACGCTGAAATTGTCGATAGTGATGCTGTCGCTGTTGACGAAGTAGCGATTGGAAAAACAGTTACCGTTCAAGAAATTGGCGAAGACGAAGAAGATGTTTACATTATTGTTGGTTCAGCTGGAGCGGATGCTTTTGCTGGTAAGATCTCAAATGAAAGTCCAATCGGTCATGCCTTAATTGGTAAGAAAACAGGGGACACTGTGACGATTGAAACTCCAGCAGGAAGCTACCAAGTGAAAATCTTGAATGTGGAAAAAACAGAATAAAAAATGAGAGTGAGTCACTCTCATTTTTTTTGAAGATAAAGTCATCTGAAAAATTTTCCTTAGGTGAGTACGGACGTCAGCGAACTTCGAAGAAGTTCCATGACTTAGTTTTGAGACCTTCGCTCTTTAATTTCCAGGCTCAGGCTAAAACAGTTCCCCAAACTGTTTTACTCTCAAAACTCCCGAGTGCCTGAAACTATTGTGTTTCAGGCACTTTTCTCACAGCGGAAAGTTTTTCATCTTCTTAAATAACTAAAAAATAAAAGTCATTTTTTGATAATCATCTAACTGTTTTATGTAAAACAATAGTTTGTATCTATTATTATATGAGAATGAACCACTCTCATTTTTTTGTAGTAATGGAAAAGCCGAGATATCATCTCGGCTTTTTTGCTAATATTAATTACGGTTGCGTTGTTTTCCAGCGTTTCGTTTTTTATTTCCGTTAGTTGGAAGGGAACGATTCGCATTGGCTGGATTGGTAGGTGTGATATCTTTTTTAACACGACGTCCATTGGATGCTGGAGCTTTTGGAGGGTTGTTTTTATATTCCTCAGCAACTTGTTTCCGCAATTTTGGACGGATGAGGTAGTTGATGACAAATTGTTGAATAATCTGTACGAAACCACCGACTACCCAGTAGAGAGTGACACCAGCTGGTGAAATCAAAGAGAAGACTGCAATCATAATTGGACTTACGAGAGCTGTTTTCTTCATGGTTTCTCTTTGGGTTTCATCTTCGATACCATGGAGAGCGAGCATACTTTGAATGTAGTAAAGGACAGCAACAACTAAGGTTAAAGCAAGACTTTTTGAACCGAGACCAATGCCAAGGAAAGAGTCCTTGCTAATACCAGGAGTGTATTGAGCTGCATAAAAAAGGGCAGAGAAGAAAGGCATTTGAATCAACAAAGGCAAACAGCCAATGCCGCCGAATGGGCTGACACCATTTGCTTTTTGAGCATCCATCAATTCAGAGTTGGCCAATAATTTCTCTTCTTGAGTCTCCGCATTTTTGATGCGTTCTTGGATCGGCGCAAAGATTGGTTTAAGGTAGTTCATCTTCTCAGACTGGTAGGTTGCCTTCCATGATTGATAAATACCTAGTGGGAAGATGATGACACGAACAATCACTGTTACGAGGATAATCCCTAGACCAAAGCCGAGGCCAAGATCTGTCGCAAAGAAATTGATGGCTTCCCCCATCGGTTTTCCAAGGAGATTCCAGACGAAACCGGTTGGTTGTTTGGTTGTCTTGTCGATGCTGACACATCCTGTTAAGAGGAGGAGGGCTGACAAGCTGAGAACAGCAAGTAGATAACGTTTATATTTTTTCACGAGTTACAATCCTTTAATTTTAAATAATACCTTTCTATTCTACTGTTTTTTTATCAAATTAACAATAGTTCTCTAGACTTAATTTGAAATTTTAAAATCTTTGTAGGGTTCGAAGTTTGCCAGATGGACGTCAAGATAAGAAACCTTTGAAAAAGGAGTAGGACCTTTTCGTATTTCTTGGATAAATTTAGCCATGCGGGCATTGTCTTCGCAGGCGGCAAGGATAGTGACCGTTCCGTCATCATTGTTCCAGACCCGACCTGTAATACCTCCAATTTCTAATGCTAAGCTATAAACTCCCCAACGGAAGCCAACACCTTGAACTCGACCTTGGGCCGTCATTTCAACTTTTTGCATGCTTGTTCTCCTTGTGCTTGAATTCCTACTCAGGACGGAGAAGCTCCTCCTGTGAATGTGGTATAATAGTCTTATGAATATTATAACCTCTAAGTCCAATAATGGGATCAAAAAAGTTAAAAAACTTCATCAAAAAAAATACCGAATCGACTCCTACCTGATCGAAGGCTGGCATCTTTATGAAGAAGCTATCAATCATCAGGCTCCGATTGAACAAGTCTTTGTTCTGGAAGAGTTTGTAGATAAGGTCAAGAAAGATACGAAGGTGACCATCGTAACTCCTGAAGTTTTAGCAGAAATTGCTGATTCCAAAAGCCCTCAAGGAATCGTGGCAGAAATTAAGATACAGCCAATCCAGCATCTTCAGCTGGCTCAAGGACGGTATTTATTGTTAGAGGATGTTCAAGATCCAGGAAATGTCGGAACCATGATTCGGACTGCTGACGCAGCAGGCTTTGACGGGGTTCTTTTAACCGATCAATCAGCAGATTTGTATAATATGAAAACCTTGCGCTCTATGCAGGGGAGTCATTTTCATCTTCCTGTTATCCGTCTGCCTAAAGAGCAACTCTTAACAGCCATTGAAGAAAGTCAGCTACCCATCTATGCGACCACCTTGTCTCAGGATTCTATTGACTATAAGCAAGTGGAGAAAGTCCCTGCATTTGTACTGGTTATGGGGAATGAAGGACAAGGTATTAGTGACCAGATGGCTGAGAAGGCAGATCAGCTCGTTCATATCACCATGCCAGGTCAGGCAGAGAGTCTGAATGTCGCTGTTGCTGCAGGGATTTGATCTTTTCTATGATTGAAGGATAGTGCGTTAGTCAGATAGAGGAGGTGAGACGCATGTATCGACAAGACAAAGAATATATGGCGGAAGTCGGACATTTGATCCAGCATCCCAAACTTCAAAAATTAAAGGAAATTCCCCACCATATTCATTCCAACCGTTTAGAGCATTCTATTCACGTTAGCTACACCAGCTACCGCATTTCTAAGAAGATGGGCTGGGATACCAAAAGTACAGCAAGGGGAGCTCTCTTACACGATCTTTTTTACTACGATTGGCGGCAGGTCAAATTTAACAAGAGCCATGCCTGGGTGCATCCTCGGATAGCTGTCCGAAATGCCAAAAAGATAACAAGCCTCAATAAAAAAGAAGAGGACATCATCCTCAAACATATGTGGGGATTGACGCTTGCTCCACCTCGCTACAAAGAATCTTTCCTCGTGACCATGGTCGATAAATACTGGGCGATCAAAGAAGCCTCAGAACCAATGAGAAAAAAGTGGTCAAAGAGGAGACTTTTCCATCGAAAAATGTTAAAATCATAATAATTTAAGTTTGAAAGGAATAATTGATGATGAATCAACAAACCGTTATCCACGAACAAAGTGGTCTTAATAGCTTTTATAGCAAAATTTATTCTTTAGTTGGAGTTGGAGTTGGAGTTTCTGCTGTCGTCTCAGCATTGATGATGACCCTTTTCCGAGAAACCTTCATGTATATTCTAACTCAGGCTCCGATGGTCTACTATATTGCCATTGCCGTTGAATTGATTTTGGTCTTGGTCGCTTCGAGACAATCTGTGAAAAACAATCCCATGGCCTTGCCTCTCTTTTTAACTTATTCAGCTTTGAATGGCTTTACCTTGAGTTTTATCATTGCACGCTATGCTCAAGCAACAGTTTATAAAGCCTTCGTCGTTAGTGCCTTGATGTTCTTCATTATGTCAGCCATTGGTCGTGTGACCAAAAAAGACTTGTCTGGAATGGGACGAGCATTTATGGGAGCCTTGATTGGTATTATCATTGCTTCGATTGCGAACATCTTCTTACAAAGCTCTGGTATGGATTATGTCCTTAGCATTCTTTGTGTTATCATCTTTGCAGGTTTGACTGCTTGGGATAACCAAAAGATTCGTTATGTCTATGAACAATCCAATGGTCAGCCAACCAATGGATGGGTTGTTGCTTTGGCTTTGGAACTTTATCTTGATTTCATCAACTTGTTCATCAATATCTTACGTATTTTTGGACGCAACGATTAATAGAAAGAGCCGGGAAACCGGCTTTTTTTGTTGGAAAACTTGTGATATACTAAAGAAAATTGATAGAAAAGAGAATCTTCACATGAAACGTCCATTTATTAGTAGAGAAAAATTAAAACAAATTACGGAAACCTACCCAACTCCCTTTCACCTATATGATGAAGCTGGGATCCGACAGACAGCTCGTGCCCTCCATCAAGCCTTTTCTTGGAATCCAGGCTTTAAGGAGTATTTCGCTATCAAAGCGACCCCCAATCCAGCCATCCTAAAAATCCTCAAAGAAGAAGGCTGTGGCGTGGACTGTGCTAGCTATGTGGAATTACTGATGGCACAAAAATTGGGATTTACAGGCCAAGAAATTATGTTTTCTTCCAACAATACACCTGTTGAAGAGATGGTCTTTGCCCGTCAGCTAGGAGCGACTATCAACTTGGATGCTTACGAAGATGTAGCCTTTCTACAATCTGTTGCGACACTACCGGAGGTCATCTCTTGCCGCTATAATCCAGGAGGGGTGTTTGAACTGGGAACGGATATCATGGACCATCCTGAAGAGGCTAAGTTCGGCATGACCAAGGAGCAATTGATCCAAGCATTTACGGAGTTGAAAGATTTAGGAGTTAAACGATTTGGGATCCATGCCCTCCTAGCTTCGAATACCGTCTCCAATGATTACTATCCAGAATTGGCTAAGCAATTATTCCAATTGGCAGTAGAAGTGGTAGAAAAGACAGGGGTTACCTTGGACTTTGTCAATCTCTCTGGTGGAGTTGGAGTGAACTACAAACCAGAAGACCAACCAAATGATATTGCTGTGATTGGGGAGGGTGTTCGTCGGGCTTACGAGGATATTTTAGTTCCGGCAGGCTTAGATCAAGTGAAAATCTATACGGAATTAGGCCGCTTTATGCTAGCACCACATGGCCTATTGGTCACCCATGTCACCCATAAGAAACAGACTTATCGGACCTATCTAGGAGTAGATGCTTCGGCTGTCAACCTTCTCCGTCCCGCTATGTACGGGGCCTACCACCATATCACCAATCTCGATCGTCCAGATGGAGAGACAGAAGTAGTAGACATTGTTGGGAGTTTGTGTGAAAACAATGACAAGTTTGCCAAGAATAGGGAATTTCCTGTCTCTGAAATTGGGGATCTCTTGGTCATCCATGATACAGGAGCGCATGGTTATTCCATGGGCTATCAGTACAATGCCAAGCTCCGCTCTGCGGAGATTTATTAGAAGAATCGGGTCAAACTCGTCTCATTCGACGGGCCGAAAAACCCGAGGATTACTTTGCAACATTGTATGGCTTTGGCTTTGAAAAATAGGGCCTTTTTGGTATAATAGAAAATGTGTAAATATTGAATTTAGGAGAAAAACACTTATGTCTACATTTTTGACAATTTTATTGATTATCCTTGCCTTCTTTGGTGGAATGTTGGCAGGTATGTACCTACTTCGCAAGCAGTTTGAAAAAGAATTTGCATCAAACCCACGTTTGAATGTTGAAGCAGTTCGTACATTGTTGGGGGCTAGTGGTCAACGTCCAAGTGAAGCGAAGGTGCAACAAGTTTACCGTCAAATTCTGAATCAACAAAAAGCATCTTTGAATACGAAGAAGAAATAAAAGCAAAACAGATGACACAATAAAATAAGTAGGGGGACTTTAAGATTTTTCTTGGTCCCTTGTTTTGAAAGGAAGGCAGATGGACAATCGACCAATTGGTTTTTTGGATTCGGGTGTCGGAGGGTTAACCGTTGTTCGCGAATTGATGCGGCAACTTCCCCATGAAGAGGTGGTCTATATTGGTGATTCCGCTAGAGCACCTTATGGCCCGAGACCAGCAGATCAAATTCGTGACTATACTTGGGAGATGGTTCGTTTTCTCCTAACGAAAAATGTGAAGATGATTGTTTTGGCCTGTAATACGGCGACAGCTGTTGTATGGGAAGAGGTGAAAGAAGCCTTGGATATTCCTGTTCTAGGAGTGATTTTGCCAGGAGCTTCCGCAGCGATCAAGGCGACAAAAAGCAAACGAATTGGAGTCATTGGGACTCCAATGACGGTCGCCTCAGATATTTATCGGAAAAAAATTCAAAGCCTGTCACCAGAAATGGCAGTAGAGAGTTTAGCTTGTCCGAAATTTGTCCCTTTGGTTGAATCCAATGAGTTGCAGTCCAGTGTTACAAAAAAAGTTGTCTATGAAACCTTGAAACCTTTGGCTGGGAAAGTAGATACACTGGTTTTGGGATGCACCCATTATCCTCTCCTTCGCCCTATTATTCAAAATGTCATGGGGCCAGAGGTTCAGTTAATTGATAGCGGTGCTGAGTGTGTCCGGGATATCTCGGTCTTGCTCAACTACTTTGAGATTAATCGCAGTCGTCAACTGGAGGACTGCCACCATCAGTTTTATACAACGGCCAATGCAGCCAGTTTTGCAGCGATTGCCAAGACTTGGTTGCATCAAGTTGTTCATGTGGAGCATGTAGAATTATGAACCAAAAGATATATGAATACAAAGATGCCTTAAATTGGTTTCTAGCTGAATGGGGAGATCGGAGTGACTATAACGAATATAGTGAAGTCTCTTCAGAAGCTTCTGAGCTTGTTGACTTAGTAGAATCACTAGTTGGAGACACAGACTTGGGCTTCCCCTAAATGTAACGGTTGTTCGTTACGCCTCTAGTTTGCAGTTTTTGACCTTCCTCTTTCAAATCGTTGAGGAAACACTAGGTCGCAAAATTGAAATCGTGCAGCGTCAAGGAGCTCTTCTCATTGTAGAAGGAGAGCAATTGCTCTCAGTCTATCTGCCAAAGAATGGTCTTCCACTTGCAGATTTTTTGGGCCAGGAAGGTCTTAAGGATTGCTTGCTAATCGCTACTCGAAATGAAGGAAAAACCAAAGAGTTTCGTCAGATCTTTGAACAAATGGGTTTTGAAGTCGAGAATCTCAATGACTATCCAGAACTCCCAGAAGTCGCTGAAACAGGAATGACTTTCGAAGAAAATGCTCGTCTAAAAGCTGAGACAATTTCACAGCTAACAGGGAAAATGGTGTTGGCAGATGATTCAGGACTCATGGTCGATATCCTTGGGGGCTTACCAGGTGTCTGGTCTGCTCGCTTTGCAGGTGTGGGAGCGACCGACCTAGAGAACAATGCCAAGCTCTTACACGAGTTGGCGATGGTCTTTGAATTGAAGGATCGGTCAGCAAAATTTCATACAACCTTAGTGGTTGCCAGTCCTGGTAAGGAGAGCCTTGTTGTGGAGGCGGATTGGCCAGGATATATCAATTTTGAACCAAAAGGTGAGAACGGGTTTGGCTATGATCCCCTCTTTCTGGTAGGAGAAACAGGTAAGACATCTGCTCAACTAACTCTAGAGGAGAAAAATCAACAATCGCATCGTGCTTTAGCCGTGAAGAAATTAGTGGAGGTATTCCCAGCATGGCAGAACAAGTAATTATCGTCATGAGTGATTCTCATGGAGATCGTCAGATCGTAGAAGAGATCAAAAACCACTATAAAGGAAAAGTCGATGCCATTTTTCACAACGGGGATTCTGAGTTAGAAAGTACCGACCCTGTATGGGAAGGCATTCATGTTGTCAAAGGGAACATGGACTTTTATGGGGAGTACCCCGAACGTCTGGTGACGCAATTGGGTCCTACTCGGATTATTCAAACCCATGGTCATCTTTTCCAAATTAATTTTAGTTTTCAAAAGTTAGATTTGTGGGCCCAGGAAGAAGATGCAGATATCTGCCTCTATGGCCATCTGCATATTCCGGATGCTTGGAAGGAAGGGCGTACCCTTTTTCTAAACCCTGGGTCAGTCAGTTTACCGAGGGGGCCCATTCAAGAGTGCCTCTATGCTAAAGTGGAAATTGATGCAGATTCCTATCGAGTTGAATTTAAATCGGAAGCATGAGGTCTATGAACCTCTTACAAAGGAGTTTGATCGATGATCGCCAAGGAATTTGAGGAGTTTATTCTCCGAGAAGAAAAGACTTTTTTGACTCCAGCGCGCAATTTGGCTGTCTTGATTGATACGCATAATGTGGATCATGCCATCTTGGTGCTGAGTCAAATTAGCTACACTCGTGTTCCTGTTGTGACCGATCAAATGAAGTATGTAGGGACGATTTCTTTAACAGATATTCTTTCTTACCAGATGAAACATGATTATACTGATGAAGTCTTTTCATCCATGGACATCGTTCATATGACAAAAACGGATGGGGAGCGCCTTGGAAAAGACTATACTGTGACGGAAGTCTTACATAAGTTGGTAGAGGAATCCTTTCTACCGGTTGTTTCAGAGGATGGAGTCTTTGAAGGAATCATCACTCGAAAATCCATTTTAAAAGCCATCAACTCCCTCATGCACAATTTCTCAAATGAATATGAGATGAGGAAAAAATGAAAGAATACATAGCTAGTTTTATCAAAGAAAAAGATTTAAGTGAAAATTCACAGACGGCTTATTCTTATGATTTGGATCAGTTCGTGGATACTGTTCATAACCATGTCTCAGATACGAATCTTCGAATTTATCAAGCTTCGATTAAAGATTATAAACCAGCTGTTCAAAAACGGAAGCTTTCAGCCGTCAACCAATTTTTGTTTTATCTTTATCAACATCAAGTTATCGAGGATTACCATCGTTTGGTCCTTCCGAAAGTATCTGTGCCGAAAAGCCACGACCAAGAACTATTGGACTTATCCCTCTTGTGGGAAGGGTCAGAGCAATCTCAAGGACGCTTGATTGCCCTATTGATTGTCGAGATGGGCTTGTTGCCTAGTGAAATTCTTCAGTTGAAAATCGTTGATATTGAGCTCGATTTTCAGGTTTTACGAGTAGGAAAAGAAGGACAGAAAACGGGTCTTGCGTATTCCGGATGCTCTTCTAGGAGAGTTGACGGATTTGATGACGGGGACTTATTTATTTGATAACAAGGGCAAGGCCTACTCGCGTCAGTGGGGCTTCCGTCAATTAGAGTCCTTCCTATTGGAAAAAGGGTTTGAGAATCTTTCGGCACAATCCTTACGGGAACAATACATTTTAAAACAAAGAGAACAGGGGATGGATCTGTTTAGCATCGCCCGCGAGCTCGGGTTAAAAACTCTTGTTACCTTAGAAAAGTATAAGTAATGGATATTAAAATAAAGGATTTTGAAGGTCCCTTGGATCTTCTCTTACACCTCGTTTCAAAATACCAAATGGATATTTATGAGGTTCCTCTGATTGAGGTGATCGAGCAGTACTTGGCCTATCTAACGACCCTTCAAGCCATGCGACTTGAGGTTGCTGGTGAATACATGCTGATGGCTAGTCAATTGACCTTGATTAAGAGTCGGCGTCTCCTTCCAAAAATTGCGGAGCAAGCAACGGATGAAGAAGATTTGGAGCAGGATCTGCTGTCTCAAATCGAAGAGTACCGGAAGTTTAAACTATTGGGTGAAAAGATGGCCCTTCAACACGAGGAGAGAGCCCAGTACTTTTCAAAACCCAAAACGGAATTAGTCTATGATGATGCTGAATTGGTCCATGACAAGACCACGATAGATCTTTTCTTGGCCTTTTCAAAATTGTTAACGAAAAAGAAGGAAGAATTTCGACAAAATCATACGACCATTGTTCGAGACGAGTATAAAATTGAAGACCTGATGAATGCTGTTCGTCACTTGTGTCAACCTGGTAAGAGAATCTTACTACAAGATATTTTTGAGGAAGCCAAGGATGTCAACGAACTGATTACAGTCTTTTTGGCGACTTTGGAATTAATTAAAGTACAAGAAGTTGAGGCTCTTCAGGAAGAACCATTTGGAGATATTATTTTAGTAGGATTAAAGAATGAGTAAAATTGCAGAGATGGAGGCCCTCTTGTTTGTTGCAGGAGAAGATGGTTTGACGGTGAGGCAGATTGCCGACCTCTTATCCCTTCCTCCCACAGGGGTGATTCAAAGTTTAGAAATTGGCCCAGAAATATGAGCAGGATCAAGATTCTAGTATGGCCTTATTGGAGACAGCGTCAACCTATAAATTAGTGACTAAGTCCCAATATGCAGAGCTGTTACGTGAGTATTCAAAGTCACCAATGAATCAAAGTCTCTCTCGTGCCGCCTTGGAAACTCTCTCTATCATTGCCTATAAACAGCCGATTACTCGGATTGAAGTCGATGATATTCGAGGGGTTAACTCAAGTGGAGCTATTTCAAAATTACTTTCTTTTGAGTTGATTCGGGAAGATGGGAAGAAAGAAGTCATTGGGAGACCTAATCTCTATGTGACGACAGATTACTTTTTGGATTACATGGGGATAAACCATCTAGACGAGCTACCAATTGTTGAAGAGACTGAGTTAATCGGTCAAGAAAGCCAATTATTTACAGAAAGAACTGAGGAAATTGATGAGAATTAACAAATATATTGCTCATGCTGGTGTCGCAAGCCGCCGCAAAGCAGAGGAATTGATTAAGCAAGGCCTTGTCACTGTAAATGGCCAAGTTGTCCGTGAATTGGCGACAACGATCAAGTCTGGAGACAAGGTAGAAGTAGAAGGTCAACCGATATACAACGAGGAGAAGGTTTACTACCTCTTAAATAAACCAAGAGGGGTCATATCCAGTGTATCAGACGATAAAGGGAGACCAACTGTTATTGATTTGTTACCGCAAGTCAAGGAACGGATTTATCCTGTCGGTCGTTTGGACTGGGATACTTCTGGTGTCCTGATTTTGACCAATGATGGTGATTTTACAGATGAAATGATCCACCCGCGTAATGAGATTGATAAGGTTTATGTTGCGCGCGTGAAGGGATTGGCCAACAAAGAAAACTTGCGTCCCTTGACTCGTGGTGTGACCATCGATGGCAAAAAGACCAAGCCAGCAACCTATGAGATTCTAAAGGTGGATCCAGAAAAGAATCGCTCAGTTGTCCAATTGACCATCCATGAAGGACGCAATCACCAGGTCAAAAAGATGTTTGAAGCCGTTGGCCTCTTGGTGGATAAATTGTCCCGGACCCAATTTGGAAATCTAGACGTTTCTGGACTTCGTCCTGGTGAATACCGCCGTCTCAATAAAAAAGAAATTAGCCAATTGCATACCCTTGCAGTGACAAAGACGAAAAAATAATGAAGAAATGTGCGATCGGCCTTGTTCGTCTCTATCAACGCCTTCTTTCTCCCCTCTTTCCACCTTCCTGTCGCTATAGTCCTACCTGTTCCAACTATATGATCCAGGCTATTGAACGGCATGGTTTAAAAGGGATTCTGATGGGGTTTGCTCGGATTCTTCGTTGCCATCCCTGGAGCAAGACTGGAGTAGATCCAGTTCCAGATCATTTCAGTCTGAGAAGCCACCTAGAAGAAGAGAAAAGCGAAAATTAAGTTAGAGCAAACTTTTATAAGAAGTCTCACTCAGAGCAAAGAAAAAAGTTTTGGAAATTCTCCAAAACTTTTTGTTTTTAGCGATCTGACCAGGTGCGAGGCATAAAGAGCAGTAACATCGGGTAGATTTCTAACCGTCCAGCAATCATGGCAATTGATAATAAGAATTTAGAGATGGGGCTAAAGATAGCGAAGGTATCCGTTGTCCCAATCATCGGACCGATATTGTTAAAGCAACTAAAGACTGCACTGACAACCGTCATAAAATTGTTGCTGTCAAAGCTGACAACCGCAATGAGGGCGATCGTAATCAAGGTATAGACTACGAAATATTTAAGATTTTGTGCTGGGTGTCCTTATCCAAGGCAGTGCCATTCACATGTAGGGTCATCACCCGGTTGGGTGAGAGAGTCGAACGAATTTGATTCTTCCCGATCCGAGCTAAAATCAAGCATCGAATCACTTTTAGTCCCCCAGCCGTTGACCCAGCGGATCCACCAACCACCATGAGCATGAGGAGGAGGAACTGAGAAAAGAGCGGCCAATCAACAGTATTGCCATAACCAAATCCAGTCGTGGTAATGACATTGGAGACTTGGAAAAAGGACATTTCAAAACTATCTGCAAAATTATGATAGAGATGGAAAATGTTGCAGGCAATCAGAAGGGAAGAAACCCCGACAATCATCAGGTAGGTGCGAAGTTCTTCATCGCCGAAGAAGGCTTTGAACTTGCGAAGCATGATGTAGTAATAAAGGTTAAAATTGACCCCAAAGACCAAGACTCCAAAGCTGACCAAATAGGTGATGAGGGTCGAATGGTAGTGAGCAATGCCGTCATTGAAGACGGTGAACCCACCAGTACCAGCAGTCCCCATAGCAATGATAAAGCTATCATAAAGAGGCATGCCAGCACAGAAGTAGATCACGACAAAGAGGAAGAAGAGGGCCAAATAGAGGTAATAAAGGATTTGAGCTGTGTTCTTCAATTTGGATACAATTTTACCAAATACGGGACCAGGAACTTCTGCTTTCATCACTTCGAGGTGGCTGTTCTTATTGTTGTCCATAATAGCTAGGGCAAAGACCAGCACCCCCATCCCTCCGATTAAGTGGGTGAAACTACGCCAGAAAAGAAGGGAAGGACTGAGGACGGAGACGTCATTTAAAATGGTTGCCCCTGTAGTCGTAAAACCAGAGCTAACTTCGAAAAATGCATCAATGATGTTTGGGATTTGTCCTGAAAAGACAAAAGGAAGAGCACCAAAGAAGGACCAGAGGATCCAACACAAAGCCACAATCAGAACGCCTTCCTTAGCATAGATGTGAAAATCTTTGGGTTTGAAAAAGGAACCAATGCCTCCCAATACAAGGAGGATGGCAATGGTTGCAAATAGGGAGATAAAGACAGTCGGGCTATCCTTGACAACAAAATCGTTCTTTAGATTGAGAAGTGCAACCACAATCGGCACACAGAGTAACATGGCTTCAATCAGAAGGAGTTTTGCTAAAAGGTAGCGAATCATACTTTTGTTCATGGCTTACCCCTCTAACAAATCATAGATTTTAGTGATGTTGCTGATTAGGGTAGTAACGATAATGCGATCCCCTATCAAAAGATGGTCATCTCCAGTTGGGAAATAGCTTTCCCGTTTCGAATAATGGCTGCGATGAGAACACCTTTTTTCAATTTCAGTTGTGCCAAAGGTTTGCCCGTCATTTTGTTTTCTTCGCGAATCTGGAATTGAAGGGTCTCGATTTGACCGTTGGCGACGTGGTGCAAGGCTTCAAGATTTGAATAGCGGGCATTATAGCGACCACGAATGAAGTGCATGATGGTATCCACCGCAATTCCTTTGGGTGTCACAATACTTGAAAAATCTTGCCGATCAATAATTTCCAGTAGGCTGGTTCGGTTGACCTTGGTAATATTCTTTTGAACACCTACACTATTTAGGAACATAGAAGCGATAATGTTTTCTTCATCGACCCCTGTTAGAGTCGCCACAGCATCAAAGTTACCGGCGCGCTCTTCCATTAGAATATCTTTTGATGTCCCATCTCCCTGGATAACATAAAGATCCGGGAATTCTTGACTAAACCATTCTGCCCGTTTTTGATCGATTTCAATGACTTTTAAGTCAATCTTCCTTTTGCTATTTTCCAAAATATTTAGGAGATAGTAGGAAATCTTGCCAGCTCCGATCAGAAGCAGACTTTTAACAACTTGCGGTCGAATGCTATTGTGGAAGTCTACGATTTCCACTCGATTTCCAGTCATAAAAATCTTATCAAAGGCTTGTAAAGTGAAGTCGCCATCCGGAATCGTTAACTGACCTTGCCGTTCGATAGCACAGATAATGATGTTTCCGTATTTCTTTCTGAATTGAGAAAGGGTCATCTGGCAGAGCGGGCTTTCCTCCTTGATTTTGAACTCCATGAAGGCCACTCGACCACCAGCGAAGTGTTCAACAGATAAGGCATTTGGGAAGTCAATGCTATTAGCAATGTAGCGGGCAGCAAGAAGCTCAGGATTGACAACTAGAGAGAAGCCGAGAATATTTTTCTCTTTAAAATAAGAATTTGAGTATTCCGGATTACGGACCCGGACAATAGTTTCTTTAGCTCCCATTTTTTTGGCCAAGACAGCAGAAACCATGTTGACTTCGTCTTGCTCCGTTAGGGCGACAAAGATGTCACAGTCGGCTACATCTGCTTGTTCGAGAATCTTAAAGTTGGCACCATTTCCGACAATACCAATGATATCGTAGCGTTTGGTAATATGATTAACGACGGCTTCATCTTGTTCGATCAAGATGACATCGTGATTTTCTGCGACGAGGGAACGACAGAGTGCTGTTCCGACTTTACCGCCTCCAACTACAATAATTTTCATGAATATTTCCTCCAAAGTATGATTCTATCTTACTCTATTTTCTAAAAAAAATCACCTCTTAATGGTGGAAATAGGGCATAAAGAGCCAGATTCTCTAAACTACATGAAAGAGAATGTAAAAAAGTGAAATTTTTTTGTCGAAATAGTTGACAGGAGGCATGAAAGTGGTATACTGATACAGTAACCTCATTGATTTACCTCAAACCTGTTGTGAGTTAAGTTAATGAAGTCGTAACCACGCTGTTTGCTGAGCTTGACTCCGGGCAGTGTGGCTATTTTTTTGCCAGAAATGAGATTGTGATGAATATTGAAGAATTAGCTTATACAGAAACCAAATCAAAAACCATGTAGTTCTCTATCAACCTCAAATTCCCCAAAACACAGGGAACATTGCTCGTACTTGTGCAGCTACCAATGCCCCCCTTCACATCATTCGGCCCATGGCTTTTCCTATCGATGATCGGAAGATGAAACGTGCGGGACTGGATTATTGGGATAAGTTAGATGTTCGCTTTTACGACAGCTTGGATGAATTTATGGAGGCTGCAGCTGGAGGAAAGGTCCACCTGGTTTCAAAATTTGCTGATCAGACCTATTCGGATGTAGATTACAATGATGATGCAGAACATTATTTCATTTTTGGTCGTGAGGACAAAGGCTTACCGGAGGATTTTATGCGGCTTCATGCTGAAAAGGCGATTCGGATTCCGATGAATGATGAGCATGTTCGAAGCTTGAATGTCTCCAATACAGTTTGTATGATTGTCTACGAAGCCCTCAGACAACAGGAATTTGCAGGCTTAGAGCTGGTCCATCAGTATGAGGGAGATAAGTTGAAGTAGGAAGAGGCTCTTTGCAAAAGGAGTTTTGTTGTAACTTTTGATATTACAAAACACTTGCAATAGCAGGTGTTTTTTGTTATGATTAAGGAGTCTTCAGGGCAGGGTGAAATTCCCGACCGGCGGTGACTTTTACTAGGAAATGTTCTTTTCCTTTTCTACTTTGTTGTCAAGTTTTGCCTAACTAGAAGTTATGCCTAGAGCTTGTCGCCTCGTCTAAAAGAAATCTCCATTTCCATACTCTAAAAGAAGTCCGCGAGCGCAAGCTGATGTGGTGTGATTCCACAACCGACAGTATAGTCTGGATGGGAGAAGACGAGAGAGGAACAAACCTGTTCTTTTTAACGATGGACTTGATGGAAATTTTGTTGATTTTATAAGAAATTAGTCTTTGCGCTTTTTCTTGTAGCATCAGGGCTTTTTTCGTCAAGTATTAAGGAACTGTTTAAGTTTTCTTTAAAACGATTGAAATAGAATAAGGTTAAGGGAATCTTTCCAACTTCTTCTAATTTTAGTAAAAATTGGAGGAACCTGTGATGACAAATACTCGTAAACTGACCCTAGTGGCTGTTTTATCTGCACTTTCTTTTCTATTGATGTTTTATCAACTATCAATAGGGATTGATTTTTTAAAGGTTGACTTTAGTACGATCCCAATCTTACTCGCCTTAGTTCTATTAGATTTGAAGAGCTCAGTTGTGGTGGTTTTGATTCGATCTGTTCTCAAGTTGGTTTTGAATGGTCGAGGAGCTGAGACCTTGGTTGGCTTACCGATTAATATCATTGGTGTCTTAGTCTTTGTCTTAGCATTTGCAGTCATTTGGAATAAGAAGAAAAGCCAGGTTCGGTTTGTAATTGCTAGTCTAGTTGGGACCATTGGTTTAACCATTTCCATGCTCCTGGTCAATTACTATTATGCCATCCCTCTCTATGCCAAATTTGTTGGTTTTGACATCGCAAAGATGGTCGGAGTTGAAAAGTATCTTCTCGGTATGGTTGTTCCCTTTAATCTAATAGAAGGACTGATTTGGGCTGTAACCTTCTGGATGGTATATACCGTCGTACAGCCCCTACTTAAAATCTATGAAAAATAAACAATCTCATTTCTTAAAGGGCTCTTTTGCCCTTTTGTTATTTATGATTCTGGGCTATGTAGTCAAATTTTATCCGGAAAATTTAGTCGGAATCGATCAACCGATTCAATCGGCTATTCGCGGGAATTTACCAGCCTATTTGACAGCCTTCTTTACCCGTGTAACAGTGCTGATGAACACACCCGTTGTTGCATCCTGGGTTGGCGTCATCGTTCTCTTCTTTGTCTGGAAAAAATGGTATACGGAGGCCCTCCTCCTCACCGGGAGTTTAGTTACAACTGGAGCACTCGTGGTAATCTTGAAACACATCTATTTACGCCCACGACCAGCACTTCAACATTTGGTCCAAGAAGGGGGCTATTCTTTCCCAAGTGGCCACTCTTTAGCTGCCACCCTGGTCTTCGGTAGTTTGATCATTGTGGTAGGGCAACGGATGACCTCTCAAGTCGGGAAAGTCCTAGCTCAGATTGCCCTCTTCCTTTGTATGGTGAGCATCGTTGTATCACGTGTCTATGTTGGGGTTCATTACCCGACAGACGTGACAGGAAGTATGCTTTTGGGATTCGGTCTTTTGCAAATGGTCTTTCCTTATTACGACCGTTTGCGTTTTGAATGGCGCTTTAAGAGTAAGCAGAAGTAAAGCATGAACGATTTATTTGAAGAAAAGGTCCTAAGGGTCGTTGCTCAGATTCCCCTGGGATGTGTGGCCACCTATGGTCAAATTGCCCAACTCATAGGCTATCCTCGCCACGCCCGCCAGGTCGGCAAGGTCTTGGCCACTTCTACAAAAGCTGTGATCTATCCCTGTCATCGGGTCGTGACCTCTACTGGTCGCCTGGCTCCTGATTGGGAAGAGCAAGGCACGCTTCTCTGGGCCGAAGGGGTAGAATGCAAATCCAACGGTTGTGTGGATCTTAAAAATACAAATGGAAAGCAGAGGAGACTCAACTTTGAGTTCACTCTGCTTTTTTGCTATAATGAGGGGTATGAAATCCTATACGACCTTAAATGATTATTACCGAACCTTATTTGGAGAAAAGACCTTCAAAGTCCCAATCGATGCGGGCTTTGACTGTCCCAATCGTGATGGAACTGTTGCTCGAGGGGGCTGTACTTTTTGTACAGTTTCTGGCTCTGGGGATGCCATCGTAGCACCAGATGCCCCTATTCGGGATCAGTTTTACAAAGAAATTGATTTTATGCACCGCAAATGGCCCGACGTCAAAAAGTATTTGGTCTATTTTCAAAATTTCACTAATACGCATGAATCCGTCGATGTCATTCGGGAGCGCTATGAGCAAGCCATCAATGAACCGGGTGTCGTAGGGATTAACATCGGGACACGACCAGACTGCTTGCCGGATGAAACGTTGGCCTATCTAGCAGAATTGACAGAGCGCATGCATGTGACCATTGAGCTAGGCTTGCAGACGACTTATGAAACGACCTCTGAATTGATCAACCGAGCCCATAGCTATGAACTCTATGTGGAAACGGTGAAGCGGATTCGCCAACAGGTCCCTAAGGCAGAGATTGTTTCACACTTAATCAACGGTCTTCCTGGGGAGACGCATGAGATGATGGTGGAGAATGTCCGCCGTTGTGTAACAGACAACGATATCCAGGGCATTAAATTGCATCTGCTCCATCTCATGACCAATACCCGGATGCAACGAGACTACCATGAAGGGCGATTGCAATTGATGAGTCAGGAGGAATACGTGTCGGTCATCTGTGACCAACTGGAGATCATTCCCAAGGAGATCGTCATCCACCGGATTACAGGAGATGCTCCACGCGAAATGCTGATAGGACCGATGTGGAGTCTCAATAAGTGGGAAGTACTGAATGCCATTGAAGCTGAGATGCGTCGCCGTGGAAGTGTTCAAGGTTGTAAAGTAGGAAAATAGGAGGAGTAGCATGTTGCGACCATTAGAGATGGCCCATGATTTTCTTAGGGAGATCATTACAGATCAAGATACTGTGGTTGATGCGACCATGGGCAATGGGCATGATACCCTTTTCTTGGCAAAACTAGCCAAAGAAGTCTATGCATTTGATATTCAAGAGCAGGCCTTGGTCCAAACGCAAAAGCGTTTGGAAGAAGCAGGTCTTTCCAAGGCCCACCTTCTGTTAAAGGGGCATGAAGAAGTAGATCACTATGTAAACCAGGTCAAGGCGGCTATCTTCAACTTAGGCTATCTTCCTTCAGCAGACAAGTCGATTATTACCCAGCCTAAAACAACGATCCAAGCCATTGATAAACTCTGTCACCGCTTGATCAAGGGAGGGCGAATAGCCATTATGATCTATTATGGTCATGAGGGTGGGGACCTAGAAAAAGATGCTGTCTTGGAGTTTGTCTCCCAACTTCCTCAACAAGAATTTACGGTCACTACTTACCGGACCCTGAACCAGATCAACCATCCCCCATTTGGTCATGATCGAAAAATTAGAAAGTTATCGCCATGGATAAAGAATTTTTAAAAAATAAAATTGATGCTCTTCGCCACGATTTTGTGGAGTCCACCTCTCATGAACGTGCTGTTGGTTTTTTAGATGAAGCACGGATGAGCAAAAAGATGATCAAAATCAAGAAGAAGCTGGTTTCTCTTGAAATGGAACGTTGCCAGAAGAAAATTGAGCACAAGGATCTGACAAAGATTGATCAAAAGATCCAAGAACAAAAGCAACTCTTTGAGGACTGTTGTAACCAACGATCAGGAGGATAAGGGATGGAGATTCTTGTATACACCATTGTCTTTTCTTTGATCCTGATTGTCTCCAATGCGACCAATAAGTTGATTCCGACCTTGCCCCTCCCTTTAATCCAGATATTATTAGGGATTGGGATTGGCTTTCTCTTACCCAATTCGGAGTACCACTTAGATACCGAGCTCTTTTTGGCCTTGGTTATTGGACCGCTCCTCTTTCGAGAGGCAGAAGAAGCAGACATTACCTCGATTCTGAAGCACTGGCGCATTATCGCCTTTTTAATCTTCCCAGTTATTTTTATTTCGACCCTTAGCTTGGGGTGGTTGGCCCATCTCTTGTGGCTAGGAATTCCACTAGCGGCCTGTATGGCAGTAGGGGCAGCGCTCGGGCCGACTGATTTGGTGGCTTTTGCCTCCCTTTCGGAACGCTTTACCTTTCCAAAACGAGTCTCCAACATTCTAAAAGGAGAGGGCTTGCTCAATGATGCTTCAGGTTTGGTTGCCTTTCGTGTGGCTCTAGCTGCATGGACCACTGGAGTCTTTTCCTTGGGCCAAGCTAGTTGGGACTTGGTCATCTCTATTTTAGGAGGGTTTGCGGTCGGGATTGTGACAGCTGCTGTCAACCGTGGGCTTCAAAAATTACTGCTCAGTGTTCGGGCAACGGATATTGCCAGTGAACTCATTTTAGAATTGAGTCTCCCCTTACTGACCTTCTTTATCGCAGAAGAGATCCATGTATCAGGGATTATTGCGGTTGTCGTGGCTGGGATCCTAAAGGCTAGTCGGTTTAAGAAAATTACCCTACTAGAAGCCAAGGTGGATACGGTCACGCATACGGTATGGAATACAGTCAATTTTGTCCTCAATGGGTCTGTCTTTGTCCTCTTGGGGATGGAGCTGGAGATGATTTCTGAGCCAATTTTGAGGACTCCCTTTTACAACAATCTGCTCTTGATTGTGACTGTTCTCTTATTGACGGGGCTCTTGTTCCTGATTCGCTTTTTGATGGTGTATGGATTTTACTGGTATCGGGGTTTCCGGTTGAAAAAATCCATTGATAAGTATCTGAAAGATGCCCTCTTGTTGACCTTTTCAGGGGTCAAAGGAACAGTGTCAATTGCGACCATTCTCTTGATACCGACGAATCTAGAAGCAGAATATCCAGTTCTCTTGTTTTTAGTAGCAGGGGTCACCTTGTGTAGTTTCTTAATCGGACTTCTAGTCCTCCCAAAACTATCCGAGGGCAAAGAGGAATCCAATGATCATTTGATGCATATTGCTATCTTGAATGATGTCGTCATGCTATTGGAGAAAGAGTTGACGGTGACCAAGCAGAAGGGTCCTTTATACGCGGCGATTGATAATTATCATGGACGGATAGAAAATATGATTCTCAATCAGGAGGATAGGCGACTCAAAGAGACTGGGAACAACTGAAACTCCTTATTCTTAGTATTGAGAACGATGGTTTGGAACAGGCTTATGAAGAAGGAAAGATTCGAGATAGAAGTTACCATGTCTACCAACGTTATCTTCGATCCATGGAGCAGAAGGTCAACCGCAATCTGTCATCGCGCCTGACCTATTATTTCTTGGTGCTCTTCCGCTTGCTCCGACTGCTGTTGCACGAGCTTGTGACCTTGGGTTCCGGTATTCGGGCATGGAAAAACGGAGAGAATTACAAGCTCGAAGCTATTGACTATGACCAGATTACTGCCTTGTATCTGGCCAATACGGAAATCATTATCGAGAGTTTAGAAAACCTAAAAGGGATTTATCGGAGTACCTTGATTTCCTTCCTTCAAGAATCTCGTCTGCGGGAAACATCGTTGATTACCAGTGGTGCTTTTGTAGAGCGGGTTATCAATCGCATCAAGCCTAATAATATTGACGAGATGCTAAGAGGCTATTACTTAGAAAGAAAATTGATTTTCGAATATGAGGAGCAGCACTTGATTTCGGCCAAGTATGCGCGTCGCATGCGCCAAAATGTCAACGAATTAGAAAACTATTCCTTAAGAGAAAGTGCCAATACTCTTCCTTATGACATGATCAATTATGCTCGAAATCGGTAAACGTGAGTTTCCGCTTTAATAGAAGAAAAAAGATTGGTGACGCTTGTCCCAATCTCTTTGTTTTGTATCTTAGTAAGTCTTTTTACTGCTCTGGCTGGATATAATAGCGTTCTTCCCCGATTGGAATCAGCTGGACCTTTCCCCCATAAAAAGCTGATAGCGTTTCTTGGGTGAGAATTTCCTCCTTAGGTCCTTGGGCAAAACTTTGTCCCTCCTTGAGGAGAAGGACATGGCTAAAGGACTTGGTGATTTCCTCTGCATGGTGGGTGACAAAGAGAATGGTCGGTGCCTTTTTCCATCTGCTTGATCTGTTGGATCAGCTGAAAGATCGCTTCCCGAGCAAATAAGTCAAGCCCACTAGAGGCTTCGTCAAAGATGAGAAGATTGGGCTCTTCCATGAGACTACGGGCGATAAGAATCGTCTGTTTTTTCCCCTTGAGAGAGGGTCCGGTATTTTCGTCCAATCAAAGAAGCAGCACCGATGCGACGCAACATGGATCGTGCTTCCTCGAGTTCTTTTTTTCTCCATAAGCTGTATAGAGAATGCTACTCTTGTATTTTTCCAGTGAGGACGATTTCTTCTGGGGATAGAGATTCAGGGATGCGCTCAGAAATAAAGGAGCTGACCACTCCGATTCGCTTGCGGAGCTCAGGAATCCCTCCTTGTCCAAATTGTGTTCCAAGGACAGAAACTTCCCCTTCCGTTTTCCAATATTCCGCCATTAAGAGACGGAGTAAGGGTTGATTTGCCAGCACCATTCAGTCCAAGGATGGCCCAGGTTTCCCCCTTATTGACGGTCCAATTCAAACGGGAAAGGAGATTTTTTACCTTCTTTTCTGAGAGTGACGTCTTTCAGTTCAATTAAGATTTCTTTCATCTTTTTAACCTTCATAAAAATATTCTCTATTTTACCATAAATATGATAAAATAGCAGATAGGAGGAAAGGGATGTTTCATAAAAAGTAAATTATTTTTTTCTGGACCTGTGAAGTCCTATTATTAACGATTATATTCTATATTTGGGGAAGTATGGGAAGCCTGATCTCTCCCTTTGTATCCGTTCTGAATACCATTATTCTTCCATTTTTGATTGCTGGTTTCTTGTACTATATTACCAATCCAATCGTAGAATTTTTGGAAAAGAAATTTCATCTGAATCGAATTTTGGGCATTCTATTAACCTTGGTAACCCTTTTTGGATTGATTATTTATGGGATTGTTTATATCTTGCCTATTTTGATCAACCAGTTGACAAGCTTGATTAATTCAACCCAAGGCTTGTATTGGGAAGTGCAAAGTTTTGTAACGAAGTTATCGAAGAATCCAGCCTTTCAGAGTATCAATATCCAATCAACCATTCAGCAGTTAAACCTATCTTATGTGGATATTCTACAAAATATCTTAAACAGTGTGACCAATAGTTTAGGTAGTGTGGTGTCAACGATTGTCAATACACTCTTCATTCTGGTGATGACACCGATATTCCTGGTTTACTTCTTGATTGATGGGAAAAAACTGCTACCGATGTTAGAGCGGACGATCCTGAAAAATGACCGGCGGAATATTACCTCTCTCTTAGTGAGTCTCAACCAAACAGTTTCTCGCTATATTAGTGGGATTTCTATCGATGCTTTAATCATCGGGACTTTAGCCTTTATTGGCTACAGTTTTATCGGTTTGAAGTATGCCTTGGTCTTTGCCATTTTCTCAGCCTTGGCCAACCTCATTCCCTATATTGGACCGACGATTGGCTTGATTCCTATGGTGGTTACCTATGCCTTCACGGATTTCAATATGATGATCAAAGCGGTTATCTTCATGCTCATCGTCCAACAGATTGACGGAAATATCCTCTACCCTCGGATTGTGGGAGGGGTGATGAAGGTGCATCCTATTACCATCATGGTCCTATTGCTCTTATCCAGTAACATCTATGGTGTGATTGGGATGGTTGTGGCCATTCCGGTTTATTCGATCGGTAAAGAGATCGTGAAATTCCTCGTGGCCTTGTATGAAAATCATAAAAAGACAAAGGAACAGCGCAAGCAAGAAGAGTATGGAATCATCAATAAATCCTAACAGAATAAACGAGAAGGGAATGGGTGACCATTCCTTTCAAATTGAAGATAAAATCTTCTAAAAAAACTTTCCTTAGGTGAGTAGGGACGTCAGCGAACTTCGTCGAAGTTCCAAGACTAATTATTGAGCCTAAGGTCTCAATAATTCCGAGTGCCTGAAACTTAATTGTTTCAGGCACTTTTCTCACAGCGGAAAGTTTTAGCTCTACTTGAATGACTCAAAAAATAAGAGTCATTTTTTGAAAATTATCTAGCTGTTTTATGTAAAACAATAGTATGTCTACGTTCAAAAAGGGAATGGGTGACCATTCCTTTTTGAGTATAGACTTAGACAGGATAGGCTAAGTACTTGAATCTTAAAGTTTTAGCTTTCCTTTAAGAAAATATGTTATAATGAATTAGTAATGATACAAAATCAAGGAGTTTCTATAAGATGATAGAATTGCTTGCCAAAAAGCAGCGACGCCAAATGCGTTTGCTAGAAACATTAATTCGTGAAAAGCGCTGGTTTCATTTGAAGGAACTCGCTGAAATGTTAGATTGTACAGAGCGGTCATTAAAGGAGGATCTTTCAAATTTACGGACGGTCTTTAATGAATTTTTGATTGAATCTTCGACAAATGGTATTAAGATTAGCTATGACGATTCGATTGGGATTGAGGTGGTGTACCATCACTTTTTTAAAGAATCTACAGCTTTCTCCCTCTTGGAATACTTGTTCTTCCATAAGGATGTTTCCAGTGACTTAATTTGTAGACGGTATAATCTCAGCCAGCAATCATTTTATCGCTTGATTCGAAATATCAACCAAATTATTCAGGAAAAGTACAATATCCGAATCACCTTGAATCCTCTGAATGTTGTGGGGGACGAGGTCGATATTCGCTTTTTCTATTCCCAGTATTTTGCAGAGCGGTATTATTATTTAGAGTGGCCATTTCCAGATATCAGAGAGCAAGTCATTATTGATTTCATCACCTTCTTCTATAAATTGACAGAAATACCACTGACTTATTCGATCTTCCATTCCTATAAAATTATGCTGACGGTCTACCTATACCGGATTAAGCAAGGTTATCGAATTGAAGGGGCCAATAATTTTGAACAATACGCCTATCTCTATCAAGAGCTCCCAAAAATCAATGAGATGCTTCGTTATTTTGGTTTGCAGCTGGGTGTAGAATTTAATGAAGAAACCATTGAACAGCTCTTTATTATCTTCCTACAGAAACGCTTCTATTTTACCCCACAGGATTTAATCGACGCTACTGAGGAAGATGCTGTTACAAAAAAATCCTATATTTTAGCCTCTCAATTTCTTGATCACCTGAGTGAATCTTATGGGTTAGAACTTGAGAATTATGAAGAGATGATCATGCATATTCACAACACTGCCTATTTGGAGCGGCGTGAAATCTTTGGTGAATTTCTTCTCTATGATACCAAGAGTTATACCAATGAGGATTATCGAACCCTCTTCCCTAAATTTTATCAGGATGTTGAAACTGGTTTGTATCACTATCTCAAAGAGATGGGCTTTCATGAAAATCCTGAAAACCTCAAGCATCAGATTTATACCGTATTTTCACATTGGGAAAATCTATTGCCTCAACTATTAAGGAGACGGACAGCTGTCAAAGTCTTAATCATTAGCCGATACGATGACCATCATGCTAAGTCCATGATTGATTTCTTAAAATTCTATTGTACGGATAACTTTGAGTTTTCACAGGTCATAAAGCATGACTTTAATCTTCATGAACTAGAGCATACCGAATATGATGTCATTGTTGCCAACTTTATGATTCCGAATATCAAAGGGAAAAAATTTATTTGTACAAGTAGTTTGACCCTTTTGGAACTTGTAGAAAAACTGAATGTACTCTTTTATGATTTTACACGTTATGGAGTATAACTGAGCCTTCCCTCCTCTTTTAGGAGGGAAATTTTTGCAACTATGCACCATTTTAAAAAATATGATATAATGGGCATTATTACTATACATTGAGGAGAATATCCATGGAAGACCCTGGCAGTCAGGATTTAATACTGCAATTTGTTTTACTATTTGTATTGACCTTATTAAATGCATTTTTCTCTGCAACGGAGATGTCGATGGTATCGCTGAACCGTTCTCGCGTAGAGCAAAAGGCTGAGGAAGGCGATAAAAAATATATTCGTCTCTTAAAGGTATTGGAAAATCCCAACCACTTTTTATCTACGATTCAGGTTGGTATTACCTTGATTACCATCTTGTCTGGGGCAAGCCTAGCTGATGATCTTGGGAAAGTTATCGCTTCTTGGATGGGAAATACGGAGACAGCACGTGCGATAGCTAGCTTCCTCTCACTGGCTTTTCTGACCTATATTTCAATTGTATTTGGTGAGTTATATCCGAAGCGTATTGCCATGAATCTGAAAGATAGCTTGGCTATTCGATACGGCTCCAATTGTTATTTTACTAGGAAAAATCGTTAGCCCCTTTGTCTGGCTCTTATCGGCATCAACCAATCTGGTCAGTCGTCTGACCCCTATGCAATTCGATGATGCAGACGAAGAGATGTCACGGGATGAGATTGCCTATATGCTGGCTAAGAGTGAAACAAGTCTGGATGCTGACGAGATTGAAATGTTGCAAGGAGTCTTTTCACTAGATGAGCTGATGGCGCGTGAGCTAATGGTTCCTCGTACGGATGCCTTTATGGTGGATATCCAAGATGATACCAGAGAAATCATCGAAAGTATCTTAAAGCAGAATTTTTCTCGTATTCCTGTCTATGATGATGACAAGGACAATGTCATTGGTCTGATCCATACCAAACGTTTGCTTAATGAAGGTTTTGTGAATGGATTTGATAACATCGCTCTTCGCAAGATTCTTCAGGAACCACTCTTTGTACCGGAAACGATTTTTGTTGATGATCTCTTAAAAGAGCTCCGGAATACACAAAATCAGATGGCCATTTTGCTCGATGAGTATGGAGGAATGGCTGGTCTGGTAACCTTGGAAGACCTTCTTGAGGAAATCGTCGGTGAAATTGATGATGAGACCGATAAGGCTGAAAATGACGTATTTGAAATTGAACCAAACCTCTATATTGTGCAGGGGATTGTGACCCTAAATGACTTCAATGAGTATTTTGATGTGAAGTTGGAAAGTGATGATGTGGATACCATTGCAGGCTACTACCTGACTGGTGTCGGACGGATTCCAGGTCACAAGGAACGCTTGAGTTTTGAAGTAGACAGTATGAAGAAGCATTTAATCCTTACAAACGATAAGGTGAAAAATGGTCGTGTCACAAAGGTGAAGGTTGAGGTCAGTGACCTAGTCGATGAAGATGAGCAAGCGACAAAAGGTCAAGAATAAGAACATCAAATCAGGGAGTTTCCCTGATTTTTTTATGCTCATTTTAGTCGGATTTGCATCTCTCATGAAATTCCTTTATAATAAAATAACTAAAGGTTAGAAGGAGATCGCAATGAAACAAGAAGAATGGTTAGCAGAGTTTGAGAGGGTTCATGGTCGACCGGCCAATCAGGAGGAAATCCAACAGGCTTTTGGTACGTTTGGAAGTCCAGAAACACAAACGACACCGAATACGCCCGTAAACCCAATTCCATCTCCATTTGAAGGTGCAGCACCTGTTTCCAATCAAGGACAATTTGGAGGCCCTTTACCGTTTCCAGAACAAGCCAAATTTGGAGGAGCAGCGCCAGCCCCAGAACAAACACAGTTCGGAGATGCAGCGCCAACTCCAGAGCAAACGCCATTTGGAGGAGCAGCGCCAACTTCAGAGCAAACACAGTTTGGAGGTGTGACGCCATCACCAGAACAAGCACAGTTCGGAGGTCCAGCTCCGGCCCAAGCCCCATTTGGAGGTGCAAGCCCAGCTCCAAATCAATTCCAAGGTGGAGCAAGTCAGTATCAACATCAAGGACAGGCTTTTGGACAAGGTGGAACTCAGCCACAAGCTCCTGTTCAGGAGGCGGCTCAAGCAGGAGCGCCCTTCGCATCTTATAACAACACTCAGATGCAGGGAGGCTACCCAAACAATGGGCAACTGAATTACCAGGCTAATTCCCCATATATGGGACAAGCTCCAATGCCAGGTAAGAAGTCTAAAAAAGGGCTGATTATTGGTTTATGTAGTCTTTGTTGTTCTTGCAGTTTTATCTGTGCTTGCATTTTTCTTTTTTGCTAAAAATCCAAATAGTATTCAAGGAAAATGGTCGGCTACTCCTGAAATGAAAAAGACAATGAAGTCTGCTTTTGCAGGAACTTTCTCTACTACATCAGATATTTCTAGTGAATTTGTAAAAGATATGGATATGATCGTAGAGGTAAAGGGGAAAAAAGTAACCATCAGTGTGATTGGTAAGATTGATTTCAAGGGAGCTGCAAAGGAACTCTATGATGATGGGGACAATGATTTTTACTCTGTTGAGGATGCCTTAGACTATATCCAAGAAAACAGTGAGAATTCCTATTTAGAGGATATGGGACTTGAAATCGATGTGAAAAAAGGCACTCTTAAAATGGTAGCCTTTGAAGGTGAGGTGGATGAAAAAGATCACCGATTCATTCAGGATGAAGATGCGAGTCATTTCCTTAAATACGATCTCAAGTATAAAATTGAAAATGGAACGCTGAAAGTTTCCGTGGATGGAAATGATTATGGAATTGAATACTCCTTTAAAAAATAAGATATTCGCTTATTTAGGCTCTTTGTCAACTGTAGTGGGTTGATGAAAAGTTATACCCTGAGAGGACCAAATTGGTTCTCTCCTTTTTGATGTTCTTGTTTTCTACAACAAAATAGGCTCCATAATTCCTATGGTGGTTTTATCCACTACAGAAATTATAGAGCCATAAAATCAGGAGTTTTCCTGATTTTTTTATACTCGTTTTAGTAGGGTTTGCTTCTCCTATGAATTTCCTTTATAATAAAATAAATAAAGGTTAGAAGGTGATAGTCATGAAACCAGAAGAGTGGTTAGCAGAGTTCGAGAGAGTCCATGGTCGACCGGCCAATCAGGAGGAAATCCAACAGGTTTTTGGTCAGTTTGGAAGTCCAGAAACACAAGCGACACCGAATACGCCCGTAAATCCAATTCAATCTCCATTTGGAGGTGCAAGCCCAACTTCAAATCAATACCAAGGTGGAACAAGTCCGTTTCAACATCAAGGACAGGCTTTTGGACAAGGTGGAACTCAGCCACAAGCTCCTGTTCAGGAGTCGGCTCAAGCAGGAGTGCCCTTCACATCCTATAACAATGCTCAGATGCAGGGAGGTTATCCAAACAATGGGCAACTGAATTACCAGGCTAATTCCACATATATGGGCCAAGCTCCAATGCCAGTTAAGAAGTCTAAAAAAGGGCTGATTATTGGTTTATGTAGCCTTGTTGCTGTTGCAGTTTTATCTGTGCTTGCATTTTTCTTTTTTGCTAAAAATCCTAATAGTATTCAAGGGAAATGGTCAGCTACTCCTGAACTGAAGAAAGAAATGACATCTGGTTTTAAAGAAAGTTTCACCTCGACTTTAGATATCTCTAGTGAATTTATTAAAGATGTCGAAATGACTGTGGAAGTAGAGGGTAACAAAGTAAAAATTTCTACATCAGGAAAAGTTGATTTTAAAGGAGCAGAAAAAAAACTCCTTGAAGGCGATAAAAGTTATTTATATTCTATGGAAAATGCATTGGAGTACATTGAGGAACGAAGTAAATGGGGTTACTTGAAGGAAATAGGAGTTGAAATAGATGTTAAAAAAGGAACCATTGATATGGTGCTATTTGAAGGCGAGTTATCTGAAAAAACTCATGAATTTCTTGTAAATAGTGGTGGAAACTTTGTAATGCAATACAATCTCAAATATAAATTGGTAAACGGAACGTTAACGGTTTATCAGAATGAAGAGGATGATTTTAAATACACCTTCAAAATAAGATATTCGCTCATTTTGTGCCCTAATCGGGCACTTTTTTGTTGATATACGTAGAAAAAAATAAGATAATTAAAAAAATTCTGAATTTAGGCTTGACAGCTTGAAAAATTTTAGGTAAGATAGTCAACATAAAAAAACGAAAGCAGAATCTTATGAAAAACACGAACTCCACATTGTTGAATCAAAACTTTTACTTTAGCTACTTTAGATAATGTTTGTAGACATGAACTCATGGATGCAAACGAAACGAGCAATTTGTTTGTATCTATGTGGCTAAGATTTTTGATTGTGGTCCATATAGATGATATCTAAATGGACGGCAATGCTGGCATACTTTTAAGTTTGTGAGGAATGATACCAACCGTTTAGAATCATCTAAACGGTTTTTTGTATTCTGTTTGAATGTTTTAGAGAAGGAGACATGTTTCATGAAAATTGTAAAGAAGTTAATTGCCCCGGTCCTGGTAGTTGGTCTACTGATGACCTCCCTCTTGACCCTCCACCACTTGAAGACCTCTAAGCATCAAAAGATCAAGATTGGGATTTCCCAGTATATTATCCATAAGTCTCTAGATGCGACTCGAAAAGGCTTTGTCGAAGAGTTAGCCAAACAAGGTTATGTGGATGGAGAAGAGATTGAAATTGATTATCAAAATGCCCAAGGGGAGCAGCGAAATTTGAAAAATATTTCAAATCAATTGTCACAGGAAAGTGATCTTGTATTTGCCATTGCGACTCCGTCAGCACAAAGTATCGCCAATACAAGCAAAACGACCCCGGTAGTCTTTTCTGCAGTGACGGACCCTTTGGCTGCCAAGTTGGTCAAGAACTTGGATCAGCCTGGTGGCAATGTGACAGGAACGAGCGACCAATCTTCAGATGCCATTGCTACGCAAGTCGATCTGATTCAAAAGGTTTTGCCAACAGCTAAGACAATCGGTATCCTCTATACGCAAAGTGAACCCAACTCAGTCGTTCAAAAAGAGGAAGCCAAGAAGGTTCTTGAGGCCAAAGGCTATCGTGTTGTAGAGAAGACTATCTAGATAGTAATAATGTAAAGGCAGCGGCTGACAGTTTGATGTCAGAAGTCGATATGGTCTTTGTCCCTACAGACAACATCATTTCTTCCACTATGGAAACCATTAAGCAAGTGTCTTTGAAACATCAGGTTCCAGTTATTGGAGGTTCGATTGAAATGGCCCAAGTAGGAGGGCTCTATACCTATGGGACAGACTACACCGAGTTAGGGCGTCAATCTGCTCGGATGGCGATTCGTATCCTGAAAGGGGAAAAGGCAGGCGAACTGGCAGTGGAGGCCCCTAAAAATCTAGAATTGTATGTTAACAAAGAGATGGCTAAGAAATTAGGGATTGATCTCTCTGGTATAAACGAAAAGAAATAGGAGATGGATGATGGATTTAGTATTATCAAGTTTATCTGAAGGTTTATTGTGGTCGATTATGGCCATTGGTATTTTCTTAACATTCCGCATTTTAGATATAGCGGATATGACAGCAGAAGGGGCTTTCCCACTTGGTGCTGCAGTCGTTGCGTCCCAAATCCAAGCAGGGCAAAACCCTTGGCTAGCGACCCTCTTCTCGATTTTAGCAGGGATGCTAGCAGGATTGGTCTCTGGTCTTCTTCATACCAAGATGAAGATCCCAGCGCTCTTAACAGGGATTGTGACTCTGACGGGTCTCTATTCGATCAATATTAAGATCATGGGGGGTGTCCCTAATTTATCCATTGGAGATTCTAGTACCATTTTTAAGTCTGTGATGGGATTGGGTTTGTCCAATGAGGAGGCGGTCTTTGCTGTTAGTATTGCTTGTTTGTTATTGGTCTGTCTGATTTTGACCCTCTTGATGAAAACCCAGATTGGTTTGGTTCTTCGTTCGACTGGTGACAATATCCCGATGAGTGAGGCCAATGGGGTGAATGTGGACACCATGAAGATTTTCGGTTACATGATTTCCAATGGCTTGGTGGCATTGTGTGGGGCTCTCTTCGCTCAGACAGATGGCTTTTCAGACGTGACTTCTGGTACAGGGACCATCGTCGTAGGTCTCAGTGCTGTTATTTTAGCAGAAGTCTTGATCCATGATTTGACCATTGGAGGACGCTTGCTTTCGATTGGAGTGGGGGCAATTGTCTACCGCCTCATTATCCTCAATATCTACGAAATTCCAAACCTAGACCAAAACTTGGTCCGTTTGTTTAACGCTATTCTCTTGGCCCTGGTCTTGTTCGCACCAGAAGCCCAGAAACGTCTCAAGATTCGTGGATTAAAATTAACTAGCAACTAGAAGGAGAAGATAAATGGCAACATTGTTAAATTGAAGACATCCATAAGACATTCGAAGCAGGTACGGTCAATGAAAACCATGTTCTCAAAGGCTTGGATCTGACAGTAGAAGAAGGAGATTTCATTTCTGTCATCGGAGGAAATGGAGCCGGTAAATCGACCTTGATGAATATTCTGGCAGGTGGCCTGCAAGTGGACCAAGGGGATATCCTTTTGGAAGGAAAATCCATTAAGCAGACCAGTGTTCGGAAGCGTGCCAAGGATATTGCGCGTGTTTTCCAGGATCCTAAGATGGGGACGGCTTCCCGCTTGACCATTGAAGAAAATATGGCCATTGCTAAAAAACGGGGAGCAAAACGGGGACTTAGTTGGGGGGTCAAAGAAAAAGAACGCGAGGAATTTAAAGCAGCCTTGAAGGAACTCAATATTGGCTTGGAAAATCGCCTCAAAGTGGACACGCAATACTTATCAGGGGGACAACGGCAAGCTTTGACCTTGGTCATGGCTGCCTTGGTCAAACCCAAACTCTTGCTACTGGATGAACATACCGCAGCGCTCGATCCCAAGACCAGTGAAATGGTCATGGAATTGACGCAAAAAATCGTGGAAAGCCATGATTTGACAACCTTGATGATTACGCATGATATGAACCATGCCATCGCATATGGTAATCGTTTGATCATGCTCTACCAAGGCAAGATTGTGGTCGACGTTAAAGGGGAAGAAAAGAAGAACCTGACGGTTGAAGACTTGATGCGCCTTTTCCATCAGAACAGTGGTGAAACCTTGGTGAGTGACGAATTGGTTTTAGGGTAAACGAAAAAGAGGCTGGGACAAAAGTCCTAGCCTCTCAATTGTCTTTGGATTATCGAGCAAGACGCAGTGGTTGAGTGGGCTCTACTACGCTGATTTCATCAGCTTTTACAGCCCTACTCAACTGTGCGGAGGTGGGACGACGAAATCGAATTCTAACGAATTACCGATTTCTGTCCCACTCTCTTTTTATTGATCTTGTCAGCTACATCAAGCTAATCGTTTTTCTTTTTCTCTAGGAAAGTAGCTGTGAGGACAAGGCTTAGTCCTGCTAAGAAGAGGAGGTACGAACTGTGTCCGGTATTCGTTTTTGGAAGTTTTCTTTGCGAATCCTGGTCTTGTTTAGAGTTGGGAACACTCATTAAAGAATCACCGGCCTTCCTTGGACTCGTGCTCTCTGAAACTGGTTTGTTTGGCTCCCTTCTCTCTGATACAGTCGGCTCAATTTTCTCATGAAGACTTGAAATGAATGGTATAGTTTCTGATTTTGCCTTGTAGACAATGGCATAGGTTCCTAACTCTTGTGCTATGAATTCAATCATGCCCTCTCGTAGTGTAAATGCTAATGGTTGGAGTTCTTTATTAGGAGTCAAGACATAGACTTGCTCCACTTCTTTTGATAGTGGAAGTCGAACCAATACACTTCCTTTGACTGGAACTGGATTCCCTTCTTTATCCTTGAGTTGAAGGTTGAAAGCATCGTAGATTTTGCCAAATAGTCCTTGGTCAAGGACCTTTTGAATCTCTAAATGACTGTCACTACCAATCTCATTTTCTCCACTAATGACCTCTACCTGGCTTGCTTGGTCTTTCAGTACTCGAAGGACATATTCAGGTAGAGAGTGGATAGCTGCCTCCTGTCCAGCAGTGCCGATTGGCTCTGTGTACTCAGGAAGGGTCACTACAGGAGGTTCTTGGTCTCCCAAACTTGTCACAATAGCAGGTAAGAGAGAGACGACTGGACTAGTGATGGTCTTTCCTCGGATGGCATAGGCTGAGATGATCTGAGTTTGTTTTTGATGAGCAGTTTCTGGGATCGGTAATTCAACTTGGTGGTCCTTAATCGCTAACACTCGATTTCCATCTGATAGGGTGACATGGGAATCATCGGTTTTCTTGAGGAAAACAGGATCTTTTTCCCCAGGGAAATGAAGGGCAATAGCATCCCACTCCCCAGACGGAAGTGTGAGGGTAATCGTCTGATCGCCTGCTTTATTGGGGCCAGGCTTGGAGTATCGAGGGATACTGTTGACGGCTTCAGGATGTCAAATGAATCCAGAGAAATCATCTTTCTGTCATCAGGAGAGTTAGGATCCACTGTCAGGGTGAGGATATGATCTCCATTGCTTAAGTTTGTATACTCGCCAATCAACACATTCTTTTCATAGTCAGCACTTGAGTAGAAGTCCAAACTTGGCATTTCTTTTCCATCTATGGTGACTAAGGCTTTTCCATAGTCAGAAGATTTTAAGCCGTAAATACGAATACCTGTACCAGTGAAAGGAATGGTTGCTTTGGCCTCTGAATACTGAGATGGATCCACGTTTTGGAGAGTCGAATATTTTTCTGTCGTTTGATATAAGCCTGATTCATTCCAGTCCTTGAACAAGGAGCCATAGTGGATACGAGGATCTCTGTCATCCATCTTTTCAACAGTCGCCCCTTGACCCGGATAGATTTTAAAGTAATCCAAGGAAATTTTTGAGCGTCCATTCCCTCGGTTCAAATGCTCCTTCTTCACTGTTAGAGTCAGGAGGTGCTCTCCATCAGGAAGTCCTGTGAAACGACCGATTAGAGCACTTTTTTCCGTTTCTCCCGATGTGTGGAAATCTAGGTCTCCTACTTTCTTGCCATCGATTTGTACTTCTGCTAGGCCTAATTCAGATGATTTGAGACCATAGATTTCAATTCCTCGTCCATTAAAAGAAATTCTAGCAGTGGCATCGTTGTCAGAATAACTATCGACAGTTAGGTCAGCATATTTTTCAGTTCCTGCAAATAGGTCAGCATCCTCCCAGTTATGGAAGGCAGGACCATATTGAACACGAGGATCTCTGTCGTCCATCAATTCGACAACTGGTTGGATTGACGCAGCTTCTGATGCTTGCCTTGAGCGCTCCCCAATCATGGCTCTAACAGTATAGCTATAGCTGTGAAGAGAATCAATGGAGCGGTCGATGAAATGAGTGACATTGGTTAGGAATTCCTTGATAGAAGGAGCGTCACTGCTTTCATCTTTGCTTTCTCGACGGATGACATAGTGGGTCGCATCTGTAACCGGATTGAAATCGAGTTCAGCTGTTACAGCATCTTTTCTCACAGCAGATAGGCGAGTGACCCGCTCTGGTAACTTTTCAAAGGTGATCTGATCCCCTTTTTGAGTGGCAATCTGAATCCGATTGTCCTTCAGAAGAGTTGGCTTGATTTCTTTCCCGTTAATCTTGACAATACTCGATTCGATGTCTGGATAATCGACCACTAAATCTCCACCTGCATGGGAAAGGAAAGCTAATGTCTCAAGATTTTTTTCTTTCCATTTCATGCTGACTTCAAAGTTGCCACGGGCCACGAGACCTGAGACTTGACCGTCTTTCCAAGCATCTGGAAGGGCTGGTAATGGGGCAATATAGCCTGTGTGAGACTGAAGGAGCATTTCTGCCATACCGCTGGTTGCACCAAAGTTCCCATCGATTTGGAAAGGCGCATGGGTATCCCAGAGGTTTTCTAGAGTTGAAGATTTTAGCTGTTCTGCCAATAAACGATGAGCGCGGTTTCCGTCTAAGAGACGAGCCCAGAGGTTAATTTTATTAGCCTTGGACCAACCTGTACCGCCATCTCCACGATGGTTTAGGGTTGCTCGTGCGGCCTCCAGATATTCAGGCTGGTCCTTATCAAATAGAGTACCTGGGAAGAGTCCAACTAGATGGGAAACGTGGCGGTGATGGTTTTCAATGCCTTCGTTGGTGAATTGAGGACTGTCTTCCTCGTACCATTCCTTGATACGGCCGTCTTGGTTGATGTGGAGTGGTTTGAGCTTGTCAAATTTAGCCTTCACTTCTGTCACCAAATCTTGGTCGACATTGAGGTGATTGGCTGCCTCCATATAGTCGTGGAAGAGTTGCCAAACTAGAGATTGGTCGAAAGTATTTCCGATCGTGATAGTACCATGCTCTGGCGAGTAAGACGGAGAAGAAACCCAACGGTCACTAGCCTTGTCGTAGTGCAAGAAGGAATTCCAGAACTTGGTTGTTTCCTTGAGCATTGGGTAAATCTTTTCTTTGAGATAAGCCTCATCCTTGGTGAATTTATAGTAGTCATAGACATTCTGCATCATCCAAGCATTGGCAGCAGGAGACCAACCCCAATAATAATTCCAACCAGGAGTAGTCCATCCAAATGGTGTCGCCTGAGTATGAACCAGCCATCCATTTTCCTGACCTTCTTTGGATTCGATACCGGCAGATTCTTTAGCAGCAATACGGCCATAGTAACGCATGTCATCGATATAATTGATCATTGGCTTAGCCGTTTCTGCAAGATTACTCATGTAGGCAGGCCAATAGTTCATTTGTAGGTTGACATTGAGGTGGTAATCAGCGTTCCAAGGTGGATTATCTACAGCATTCCAGACACCTTGCAAGTTAGCAGGAAGGGCATCTGTCCGGTCACGAGAAGAGCTGATGAGGAGGTAACGGCCGTATTGGAAGAAGAGCTCTTCTAGTTCTTGTCCTTTTGTAGGATCATAGGTTTGGAGAGCTTCTTTTGTCGTTTGGCTAGACTTATTACCACCAAGATTTAGTTGAACACGATTGAAGAGACTTTGATAGTCCTTGATGTGGTTATTTTTTAGAGTTTCATAATCTTTTGTCTTGGCAGCTTCTACGATAGACTTAACAGTATTTTCTACGTCAATATCCTTGCGGTAATTGGTTTTTGGATTTTGAGCATAATTAGTCTTGGCACTGAGTAAAAGGGTCGCATAGCTGGCTCCAGTGACAGTCAAATAGCCATCTTGGGCAGTGACTTGTCCATCTGTCTTGATTCCAAGATAAGAGGCAAATTGAAGACCATTGTCTTTGACAGTCCCCTTGAGCAAGATACCATTTGAATCGGTCGTGACTGCCCCTTGTTTATACTTCGAATATTCCCAAGAGTAGTCACCATTCGCAAGTAAATCCTCTGTCAAGCTATTCCAAAGGGTAAAATCGAGGGTCTTATCCCCTTTTTTACTCAAATGGGTCACAGTAACATCATCCGGATAGCTAGAGAAGGTTTCGCGTTTAAAGGTGGTTCCATCCTGGCTATAAGAAGTAGTTGTGATAGCTTCGGTAATATCTAAGTCACGGTGATAGTCGGTAACGTTCTCCAAACCTTTCTTTGGTTGTTAAAGACCATGAAGATATCACCGAAAGATAAGTAGCGTCCGTATTGAGCGTTGTTTGGTCCTACTAGATTTTCTTCGGCTAACTGTTTCGCTTTTTGGCGGTCTCCGGCTTCAAGGGCCTTACGGATTTCTGCTAAGACTTTGTAGCGATCTTGGTAGTTTCCTCCGTTGTAGTCGGTGCTATCCGGTTGTGGTCCACCAGACCAAAGAGTTTTTTCGTTATATTGGATTCTTTCCTCGCCGATGAGTCCGAAAACCTTAGCGCCCATTTCTCCATTTCCGACTGGGAGAGCTTGCTTTTCCCACCCATCATAGCTAGCAGCAGCAGGTTGATTGTAGCTTAAATGATAATCTGTTTGTTTGGCCACGGGAGTCTCAACTTTCATAGTTTCCCTTTCTTCATTTGGCTCAATCGAAGTAGTCGAAGTGGCTGTATGCTTGCTTTGAACTTCTGTATCAGGTGACGAGCTTTTTTCTTCAGAAATAGGAGCGATATACGGATTTTCTGGTTTGGCTTCTCCGGTTCCATCAGTCGGGCTCTCTATGGCTGGGGCAGCTTCAAGGTGGTTGCTTTCGTTTTGGCTTCCAACAATACTATCAGCACCTACCTGGTGTGAGCCGAGAAAAATGGCTCCTAATAAAACAGAAGCCGTACCAACAGTTAGTTTGCGGATACTATAACGACAGGATTTTTCCAAAAATCTTTGGTCCATAGAACTCTCCTCTAATTTTTGAGACCGCTTACATTTTTAGTTAAAGACAGTCCCTTCATATTTATTTCTATCATATCCAATTTAATAGGGAAACAAGAAAATGTCAATAGCTTTTAGGTAAGATGCATATTTGAGAGTGTTATTTCTTGAAATAGTAGAGAAATAAGAGATAAATAAGTTATTATTTTGGGCTGAAAACAGTTTTCATTTTCGGATATCGTAAAAAAAACAGTTGAGTCCATTCTCAACTGTCAGCGGAGTACTTTATTTTTGATTTCTTTTTGCATAGTCGACAAAATGAAACTTGTCTAATTTGTGTCGACTTTCGGTGAACTGGAATTGTCGTACGTCTGCTAGGTGAACTTGGGAGCGGACCGTCACCACGTGTTGGTCTTTCCCAAGATCCAGTAAGATTTTGTCGCGATTATCGATTGGTGAGATCATGATTCTTAAGATATTAAAAAAAAGATAACGGCTCTTCGTTTTCTTTTTTTGCCATAGAGAATAGGTAAGAGTAACAGCGACTGGAAGGGCCTGTACTAATACAATAGGTTGAAATTGAAACAGTTTATTTTCTAAAAAATCATTAAAATCCTTTTATTCACAAGGAATCATGGTATAATAAAACCATAAAACGTTTTCAAGAGAGAAGGACAAGACATGGAAAATGAAACAGTTGACTATGGAAAAGTAACAGGAATGGTACACTCTACAGAAAGCTTCGGTGCAGTGGATGGACCAGGGATCCGTTTTATTGTCTTTCTTCAAGGCTGTCAAATGCGGTGTCAGTATTGCCATAACCCGGATACTTGGGCTATGGAAACCAACATGTCTAGAGAACGAACAGTGGATGATGTCCTAGAAGAAGCCCTCCGCTATCGTGGATTTTGGGGTCAAAAAGGTGGGATCACGGTTAGTGGTGGAGAAGCCCTCTTGCAGATAGACTTTTTGATTGCCCTCTTCACCAAGGCTCAAGAATTGGGCATTCACTGCACGCTCGATACCTGTGCTCTACCTTTCCGTAATACCCCTCGTTACTTGGAAAAATTTGATAAATTAATGGCAGTGACAGACTTGGTGCTTCTGGATATCAAGGAAATTAACGATGAACGGCACAGATTTGTAACCAGTCAGACAAACAAAAATATTTTAGCCTGTGCCAAGTATTTGTCTGATATTGGCAAGCCTGTTTGGATTCGGCACGTCTTGGTGCCTGGGCTTACAGACCGAGATGATGACCTGATCGAACTTGGGAAATTTGTTAAAACCCTTAAAAATGTTGATAAATTTGAGATCCTGCCTTACCATACTATGGGGGAATTCAAATGGCGGGAATTGGGTATTCCGTACAAGTTGGAGGGTGTGAAACCACCGACAAAAGAACGGGTTCAAAATGCAAAAGATTTGATGGAAACAGAAAGTTACCAAGATTACCTGAAACGGGTTAAAGGATAAAATAAATCGAGACAGTTGGTCCTTCCAGCTGTCTTTTTCTAATGAAATGAACAACTATTCCCTTTCTTTAAACGGAAAAACGTGCTAAAATAGAGTGAATCTATAAATGAAAATGAAGAGGTAGAAACATGTCAAAAATTCTCGTTTTTGGTCACCAAAATCCGGACTCAGATGCTATCGGCTCATCTGTAGCTTTTGCTTATCTTGCAAAAGAAGCTTATGGTTTGGATACAGAAGCAGTAGCTCTTGGAACTCCAAATGAAGAAACAGCTTTCGTATTGGACTATTTTGGTGTGGAAGCACCACGCGTCATCACATCCGCTAAAGCAGAAGGTGCTGAGCAAGTCATCTTGACGGACCACAATGAATTCCAACAATCAGTATCAGATATTGCTGAAGTAGAAGTTTACGGTGTAGTGGATCACCACCGTGTGGCTAACTTTGAAACTGCCAGCCCACTTTACATGCGTTTGGAACCAGTAGGATCAGCATCTTCTATCGTATACCGCATGTTCAAAGAACATGGTGTAGCAGTGCCAAAAGAAATCGCAGGTTTGATGCTTTCAGGTTTGATTTCAGATACCCTTCTTTTGAAATCTCCAACAACTCATCCATCTGATAAAGTGATTGCGCCTGAATTGGCTGAATTGGCTGGTGTGAACTTGGAAGAATACGGTCTTGCCATGCTTAAGGCTGGTACCAACTTGGCAAGCAAATCAGCAGAAGAATTGATCGACATCGATGCTAAGACTTTTGAACTCAACGGAAACAACGTTCGTGTGGCTCAAGTGAATACAGTTGATATTGCTGAAGTTTTGGAACGCCAAGCTGAAATCGAAGCAGCTATCCAAGCAGCAAATGCAGCTAACGGATACTCTGACTTTGTTTTGATGATTACAGACATCGTCAACTCAAACTCAGAAATTTTGGCTCTTGGTGCCAACATGGACAAGGTAGAAGCAGCTTTCAACTTCAAACTTGAAAACAACCACGCTTTCCTTCCAGGTGCCGTTTCACGTAAGAAACAAGTGGTACCACAATTGACTGAAAGCTTTAATGCATAATGATAAATGGGGAAACCCATTATAAAAAAGGAGTTTCGACTCCTTTTTTGCTAGGAGAGAAGTATGTTAGAAAATGGTGATTTGATTTTTGTAAGAGAAGATACGGAAATGGGGCAGGCCATTCAGACTTCGACAGGTAACTACAGCCATGTGGCTATCTTTTTGGACGGACAGGTCTATCATGCTACGATGGAAGGCGGTGTTCTTTCCCAGTCACCCGAAGATTTCTTTGAAGCTGGAAAAGTCTATGACCTTTATCGCTATGTGCAGATTGATTGTCCAGAGGTCAAAAAACGAGCAGAAAACCTTTTAGGGTCTCCCTACAATGCGTCTTTTTATCCAGATGGAGATGGTTTCTATTGTTCCCAATTCATCGCTGAACTACTTCCTATCTTTGAAACCATTCCCATGAAGTTTGGAGATGGGGAAGAGGAGATTAGTCCGTTCTGGCTGGATTACTACAAGGAGCTTGGTCTAGCTGTACCTTTAGATCAGCCCGGGACCAACCCGAGTCAGTTAGCCCAATCACCCCATCTACAGTTTAAAGAAAGGTATTTGGATGATTCGAATCATTAATCCCACACGTTTAACACGTCAGCCATTTTTCAAGGACTTGATCAACTATTTGGACCAGCACGACGATGTGATCCTGCGGCAAATCAAGGCCCAATTTCCGGATCAACCAGTGGATAAGCTGATGGAGGAATATATCAAAGCGGGCTTCATCCTTCGAGAAAATAAACGCTACACTCTCAATTTGCCTTTCTTAGAGTCAGCTGATCGAATTGAACTGGATCAAGAGGTCTTTGTTCGAGAGGACAGTGCAGTTTATCAAGAATTAAAGCCAAGGTCTTCCAAACAGAACTCCGCAACACGACTAATGCAGCAATTCTCATAGAGGAGACTGACTTCGAACGACATGCACAGACACTTTCCAATTACTTCTACAAGGTGAAACACCAATACCCTTTGACGGAGGAGCAAGAGAAACTCTATGCTATTTTGGGCGATGTGAATCCCGAGTATGCTCTCAAGTATATGACCAGCTTTTTGCTCAAGTTCCTCAAAAAAGAAGAAGTCCAGCAAAAGCGCAGAGACATCTTTGTTGATAGCTTAGAAGTCTTAGGCTATATCCGCAAAAATGATGAAGGCAAATATGAATTAGCGGTGGACTTGGACAAGGAAAGACTGGTGTTTATGAAGCAATAAAAAGGCTAGGAATTTTCCTAGCCTTGTTTCGTTTGATTAAAGGTAACGTTCAGCAATGGCAGCATCACCTGGATATTCTTCTTTTACGCCATTGACGATTTGGTAGCAGTCAGCTCCTTTTCCGGCGATAATGACGGCATCTTCAGGCTTGCTGGTCGTTGCCATAGCTACTTGAATGGCTTCTTCGCGATCTGCGATTTTTTCGACAGGGCGCGTGATGAAACTGCTAATCTCTTCAGCGATAGCCAAAGGATCTTCATAGTTGGGATCATCCGCTGTGAGGAAGACTTGGATCTCAGGATGGTCTTCCAAGAGTATGCCAAAGTCCTTGCTGCGGCTTTCTCCCTTATTACCGGTTGATCCAAGGACTAGTGAAATGGTCCCCGTTTGATGGGTTTCAACTACTGAGAGCAGCTTTTTCAAGCTATCTCCATTATGGGCGTAGTCGATGAAGACCTTGGCTCCATTTTTCTGAGTCAAGACTTCCATTCGGCCAGGAACGCGCGTCTTAGCAATCCCTTTTTGGATATCCCCAAGACTCGCTCCTAGGCGAAGGCAGGCAAGACCTGCAGCCACAGCATTTTCTTGGTTGAAGTGACCGATGAGCTGGGTATCATAATCTCCCGCCAGCTTGCCAGTAACAGAAAGCTAAAGGCTTTGGAGTTTTGGACTTGGTTGCTTGATTGACTGCCGTAGAAGTCGTGGTCTTGCTCAGCGACTTGTTCCGCAAGAATCTCAAAATGATCCATATCGCTATTGACGACAACAGCACGGCTATTTTCCATCAAGAGACGTTTGTGGTAGAAATAGTCTTCAAAGGTTGGATGCTCAATCGGCCCGATATGGTCAGGGCTGATGTTGAGGAAGACACCGACATCAAAGGTCAGACCGTAAACCCGTTTCACCAAATAAGCTTGGCTAGAAACTTCCATAATCAGGTGGGTCCGATCGTTGGCAACTGCCTGGGCCATCATGGCAAAAAGATCAATGCTTTCTGGAGTGGTCAAGGTTGATTTGAAGAAGGTCTTGCCATCCAAGGTTGTATTCATAGTGGATAGCATGGCTGGACGGTGGCCTTGCTCAAGAATCTTGTAGGCATAGTAAGCAGAAGTCGTTTTGCCCTTGGTCCCTGTAAAAGCTAAGAGTTTTAGCTGGCGCTCAGGGTGGCCATAGAATTCCATGGCAATCAAGCTCATAGCCTGTTTGATATCCGTAACGATAATGGCTGGGATGCTGACCTCAAAGTCTTGCTCAGCGACATACCACTGGAGACCTTGCTCGATCGCTTGCTCCAAAAATTCCTTCTTGAAATTTGCCCCCTTGACAAAAAAAGAGGGTCTCGGAGTTGACTTTTCGACTATCGTAGCTTATTTGATTAAAAGAAACACCACTTGCTGAATAGTGGTATTCTCCGTCTTGTAGGATCTCACGAAAGTTATGATCCTCTTTTAAAATGTTTAGTACAGTTTCTATCTTTATCATAATCCTATTTTAAACTGAAAGACCTTATTTTACAAGTGTAAAGGAAAAGTTTATAATGAAAGAAGACTATAAAGCAGAGGAAACATATGAGTAACGAAACAAGTAATCAACAGGCCCAGATGCTTCGAGGTACAGTCTGGTTAACAGCCAGTAATTTCATTAGTCGTCTCTTAGGAGCGGCCTATATCATCCCTTGGTATATCTGGATGGGCAAGCATGGCGCAGAGGCAAACGGTCTCTTTACCATGGGCTACAATATCTACGCTTGGTTTTTGCTGATTTCAACAGCAGGCGTCCCAGTAGCAGTCGCTAAGCAGGTGGCCAAGTACAATACCAAGGGGCAAGAAGAGCACAGTTTTGCCATGATTCGTGGCTTCCTTAAGTTCATGTCTTTATTGGGCTTGGTTTTTGCTATTATCATGTATGTGCTTTCCCCAGTATTTGCAAATCTGTCTGGAGGTGGGAAAGACCTAATCCCTGTCATGCAGAGCTTGTCTTGGGCAGTCTTGATTTTTCCTTCCATGAGTGTCATTCGTGGCTTCTTCCAAGGGCATAACAATCTGAAACCTTACGCCATCAGTCAAATTGCTGAGCAAGTGATTCGGGTTATCTGGATGCTCTTGACAGCCTACTTCATTATGAAGGTCGGCTCAGGTGATTACGTTGAAGCCGTGACCCAGTCCACTTTTGCAGCCTTTATTGGGATGGGAGCGAGTCTTCTAGTCCTCGTCTATTACCTCTGGAAAACAGGGCTTCTACAGCACATTATTCATCGCCCGGAGTCTGATAGCCAGATTGATACCAAGGCTCTCTTGTGGGATACCATTCGTGAAGCGATTCCGTTCATTGTGACAGGATCAGCCATTCAACTCTTCCAAATTATCGACCAGATGACCTATAGCAATGTCATGTCTTGGTTCACCAACTTCACTCGTTCAGAGCTTTTGGTTCAGTTCAGTTACTTCTCAGCGAATCCGAACAAGATCACCATGATTTTAATTGCAGTTGCGACATCGATCGGTGGGGTGGGAATCCCTCTCCTAACAGAGAACTATGTCAAGGGTGATTTCCGGGCTGCAGGTAAGCTGGTTCAAGATAATTTGACCATGCTAGTAGCCTTCTTGCTTCCAGCGACGATTGGAGCAGTAGCCATTGCAGAACCTCTCTATACGGTCTTTTACGGGAAACCAGATTCCCTTGCTTTGGGACTCTTTATCCTAGCGATGTTACAAACGGTCATCCTAGGCTTGTATACGGTTCTCTCTCCAATGATCCAGGCTCTTTTCCAAAATCGGAAGGCAATTCTTTACTTTGGCTATGGAGTATTGGTAAAACTGATTCTCCAAGTACCGTTCATTTATGTCTTTAAAGCCTATGGTCCTCTTCTTTCTACTACAATTGGTCTCATGATTCCGATTGTTCTTATGTACAAGGAAATTCATCAGGTGACTCATTTCAATCGCAAGACAGTCTTCAAACGGAGCTTATTGACAGCCATTCTCACCTTGATCATGCTCTTGGTGGTCCTAGTTGCAGGCTTTATCCTTGGCTTGGTCATCAAACCAAATGGTCGAGTGACCAGCATGATTTATGTAGCTCTGATTGGTGGTGTGGGAATCGTGGTATACGGAGGCCTCGGTCTTCGTCTTCGTTTCTTAGATCGCTTCATTGGTAGCAAGGCAGCTAGTCTTCGAAATAAATTTCATATTTCATAACCAGTAGAGGTTGGGGCTATCCCACCTCTTTTTTTCATTATAGTTTGAAGCTATATCTAGCTCTTGAAAAAGGAAAAACCGAATCATCTAAAGAAGTGATACAATAGAGACAATTGAATTTACGTCCATTGGAGGTTTGTATGAGTCACAAAAAGAATATTAACACCATCCTAGCTCAAGCGGGAATCAAGTCGGATCCAGCAACAGGGGCTTTGATTACTCCGCTTCATTTTTCAACCACTTACCAGCATCCAGAGTTTGGTCAATCTACTGGTTTTGACTATATCCGTACCAAGAATCCGACTCGGGTAAACGCTGAAAAGACCTTGGCAGCTATTGAGAGTGCAGAGCATGCCTTGGTGACGAGCTCAGGTATGTCTGCCATTGTCTTAGCTTTTCAGTATTTTTCCTGTTGGCAGTAAGGTCTTGGCAGTAAGAGATCTTTATGGAGGGCTCTTTCCGCTGGTTCAACCAAATGGAACAAGAAGGACGCTTTTTCTTTACCTATGCAAATTCTGAAGAAGAATTGGTAGAGGGATTGAAGGGAGAGGTGGATATTCTCTATATTGAAACGCCTACTAACCCACTCATGCTGGAGTTTGACATCCAGAAATTAGCTAAACTCGCTCATGAAAAAGGGGCAAAAGTGATTGTAGACAACACCTTCTATAGCCCTATCTACCAACGTCCAATTGAAGAAGGAGCAGATATCGTCCTTCACTCAGCGACCAAATATCTAGCGGGTCATAATGACGTTTTGGCTGGTGTTGTAGTGACTGATGATGAAGGTCTCTATGAGCAACTCTTTTATAACTTAAACACAACTGGAGCTGTTCTTTCTCCTTTTGACAGCTACCAATTGATCCGTGGGTTAAAAACCTTAGCCCTTCGAATGGAGCGCTCCACAGAAAATGCGAAGAAGGTAGTGGAATTCTTGAAGGGGCATCCAGCTGTTAAGGAAGTCTTGTATACCGGCAAGGGAGGCATGGTTTCCTTTAAAGTAAGCCACCAAGAAAAGATTCCAACCATTTTGAACCACTTGCAAGTCTTTACCTTTGCAGAGAGCTTAGGTGGAGTGGAGAGTTTGATTACCTACCCAACTACACAGACCCACGCAGATATTCCTGCAGAGGTTCGTTATTCCTATGGGTTAACGGATGACTTGCTTCGCCTTTCCATCGGAATTGAAGATGCATGGGATTTGATTGAGGATTTAGAACAAGCATTGGCTAGATAGGAGTCCATCATGGGAAAAGAACAATTTTTGACTGTCCCTAATCGTTTGGGGCATCATACTAGCAAGTGGAAGGAGTCAGAGCAAGATCCAGAACTTCTTCCTGCTTGGATTGCAGATATGGATTTTGAATCCTTGCCTGCGGTTCGACAAGCCATTCGAGATTACGCAGATCAATTGGTCTACGGCTACACCTATCCTAGTGAAGAGCTTTACCAGGCTGTTCAGAATTGGGAAAGTCAGAGCATGGATATGTGTTTGAGAAGGAAGCCATTGTCTTTATGGAAGGTGTGGTTCCGTCTATTTCAACGGCTATTCAGGCTTTCACTAAGGAAGGCGAGGCTGTTCTCATCAATACGCCAGTTTATCCACCCTTTGCCCGTAGCGTCCGCCTCAATCAACGCAAATTAGTGACCAATTCCTTAGTAGAAGTGGATGGACTCTTCCAAATTGATTTTGAGCAATTGGAGAAAGACTTTGAAGAGCACCAAGTCAAGCTCTACATCCTGTGCAATCCTCATAACCCAGGCGGTCGCGTCTGGGAACGAGAAGTCTTAGAAAAGATTGGTCGTCTCTGTCAAAAACATGGGGTCTTGCTTGTTTCAGATGAAATTCACCAAGACTTGGTGCTATTTGGAAATCGGCACGTATGTTTTAATACGGTAGATCCAAGCTTTAAGGACTTCACCTTTGTCTTATCGAGTGCGACCAAAACCTTCAACATCGCAGGGACAAAAAATTCCTATGCCATCATCGAAAATGATGCACTAAGAAAATCCTTCCAAGCTCGGCAGTTGCGAAACAATCAACATGAGATTTCTGCCCTTGGCTTTATCGCCACCGAAGTCGCCTATCAGAATGGAAAGGCTTGGTTAGAGGACTTAAAGGAAGTCTTGGAAGAAAATATCAACTACACTGTAGAAGTTTTGCGTGAGCAGACAGACATTGGTGTGATGAAACCGCAAGGGACCTATCTACTCTGGCTTGATTTTTCTGCCTACGGTTTGTCAGAGGAAGAACTCCATGCTCGACTTCATGACCAGGCTAAGGTCATCCTTAATAAAGGGACAGACTTTGGAGTAGAAGGGAAGCAACATGCCCGTTTGAATGTGGCAGCTCCGAAAACCCTAGTCCAAGAGATTGTCGATCGGATTGTAACAAATTTTCCTAAAAAAGGTTGATTTTAAGGGTTGACTTTTCTATAGGGGAGGAGTATACTCAAGGGGAATAACGGTAGGTGAGGCTACCACAAGGATACGGATGACTACCGCAAAGCAGTGGAGACACTACTCGTTGGTCAACAGTCCTGATCGCAAAGGTCAAGACTAAGCTCATTTCATTGCCTTGCGGAGCTAAAGCTTGGACGGTCTATTTTTTGAGAATTTTTATTAAAAAATAAACGACGAGTTTAATGAGTCCTACCTGTAAAAGGGGAGGGCTCTTTTCTTATGCTTAAGAAGCCTCTCAACCTATCAAGTAGAAAAGGAGAGCACTATGATACAAATAGACGATCATCCCGAACCGCACATAGCCAGCCAATCGCTGATTTGTGTCAACGGGACTCTATAAGCGTTTGGCTCCTGATTTAAAAGGAGATTCCAATGCAAACAACAAAAGAAAGACTCATTGCTGCATTACAAGATGCAGAAACAAAAACCTTAGCAACCTATCAATCTAGCTGGTCTGGCTTGACGGAAGACCAAGTAGAGGAGAACCGGGATAGCTATGGAGAAAATGTCCTCACAAAGGGGCAAGATAATTCTATCTGGAAACGGATTGTTGAATCCATCATCAATCCCTTCACGGTCATCTTACTGCTCATTGCCCTTGTTTCTCTGGTGACCAATGTTTGGTTAGCCAAACCAGGAGAGGAAGATCCAACGACCTCTCTCATCATTGTCGTCCTCGTTCTTCTCTCTGGAGGGATTCGCTTTATCCAAGAATTGCGAAGTGACAAGGCTGCTAGCAACCTTTCTCGCATGATTGTCAATACAGCAACGGTCATTCGAGAAGGCAAAGAAGAAGAAATTCCCATTGATGAGATCGTTGTGGGAGACTTGATCAAATTGAGTGCAGGCGACATGATCCCAGCGGATGTGGTCTTGTTAGATTCTCGAGACTTCTTCGTTCAACAGTCTGGTTTGACTGGAGAGAGCGATGCTGTCGAAAAAGTCTGCTTGAAAAAAGCGACTGGCCAAAATCTGGACAGTCTTTTGGAGAGTGAAAGTCTAGCTTTCATGGGGACCAACGTCATCTCAGGTCGAGCAACAGCCTTGGTCTTGGTCGTTGGGGATGAAACCATGATGGGAGCGATTGAGCAAACCATCAATACTTATGATGAACCAACCTCTTTTGAACGAGAAATGAACACCATCTCTTGGTTGTTGATCCGACTCATGATGGTCATGGTACCCATCGTCTTCTTTATCAATGGTTTGACAGATGGGGACTGGCTGGAAGCAGGGGTCTTTGCCCTTAGTGTAGGGGTGGGCTTGACTCCAGAAATGCTCCCAATGATTATCACAGCTAGCTTGGCCAAGGGTTCCATTATCATGGCCAAAGAAAAGGTGGTCATCAAAAAGCTCAATGCTATTCAAGATCTAGGCGCTATTGATATCCTCTGTACCGACAAGACAGGAACCTTGACCCAAGATGAGATTGTACTCGAATACCCACTCGACATTCGTGGGGACTTGGATTTGTCCGTCCTTCGTCGGGCCTACCTCAACTCTTACTTCCAAACCGGCCTCAAAAACTTGATGGACCGCGCTATTATCAGTCGGACAGAAAGAGAAGCTAAGAAACATGAGATTGTCAGAGGCTTGGACCAAAGCTTCCAAAAAATTGATGAATTGCCTTTTGACTTTGAACGCCGGCGGATGAGTGTCATTGTCAAAGATGAGGGGGGAATCGTGAGCATGGTCACCAAGGGAGCCTTGGAAGAAATGCTAGCAGTCTCTAACTATGTAGAATACAAGGATGAGATTATCCCCCTAACAGACCAAGTGCGGGAAGACGTCTTGGCAGAAGTGGCTCAACTGAATGAACAAGGTTTGCGCGTGCTAGGGGTTAGTTACAAATCAAATCTTGAGGAAGGCTATGCCTTTGAAGTGGCAGATGAAGCAGACATGATCTTGACGGGTTACCTAGCCTTCTTGGATCCACCAAAACCATCCGCAGCACCAGCCATTAATACCCTTGCGGAATACGGAGTTGCTACTAAAATCCTTACGGGTGATAATGAGAAAGTGACCCAAGCAGTTTGTGAAAAGGTAGGACTAAATGTAGACCGCATTTTGCTGGGTAGCGATATCGACAGTCTCTCTGATTCAGACTTGGCTCAAGCAGTAGAAACCACTACCGTTTTTGCAAAATTATCTCCAGACCAAAAAGCACGCATTATCTTGCAGCTGAAAGCAAATGGCCATAAGGTCGGCTATATGGGAGATGGCATCAATGATGCACCATCTATGAAAGTGGCAGATGTTGGTATTTCTGTTGATACAGCTGTCGATATTGCCAAAGAAACAGCAGATGTTATCCTTCTGGATAAGGACTTGATGGTCCTCGAAAAAGGCTTGGTAGAAGGACGCAAGGTTTACGCCAACATGACCAAGTACATCAAGATGACTGTTTCTTCTAATTTCGGAAATATCTTCTCCCTTCTCTTTGCTAGTATTTTCCTTCCTTTTCTTCCAATGGCCCCTATCCATCTCATCGTTTTAAACTTGGTTTATGACCTTTCCTGTATCGCCTTGCCTTTTGACCGAGTGGATAAGGACTTCTTGAAGAAACCTCGGATTTGGGAAGCAAAATCCATTACCCGCTTTATGGCCTGGTTTGGTCCTATTTCCTCTGTCTTTGACATCTTGACCTTTATCGCTCTCTACTTTATCATCGTACCTATGATTACAGGCTATGGCTATGTCCATGGAGCAGACAGTGCGGGACTCTTCATCATGCTCTTTCAAACCGGCTGGTTTATCGAGTCCATGTGGTCCCAAACTATGGTCATCTATATGCTCCGCTCTCCAAATTGCCTTTTGTTCAAAGTCGGCCAGCCCTTGCAGTCATGGCAACGACCCTATTGGGCGCCCTCTTTGTGACCTTCCTACCATATGGCCCACTGGCTTCCTTGTTGAAAGTAGCGCCACTAAATAGTCTTTACTTCCTATTACTAGCGGGAATCCTCTTCCTTTATATGGCAAGTGTCACCCTGGTTAAACACTATTATATTGGCAAGTACAAGGAGTGGCTATAAGCTAGTCATTAAAATAAGAAAAGAAAAGGTTTGCATATTTGTAGGCCTTTTTCTTCCTTTTTGATATAATAAGATGAATATAGAGAAAGAAGGAACCACAATGGGAAAACTTGAAGTTATTAAACATCCACTGATTCAGCATAAATTGTCTATTTTGCGTCGGACTGATACCTCTACAAAGGCTTTTCGTGAATTAGTAGATGAAATTGCTATGTTGATGGGATACGAGGTTTTGCGCGAACTTCCTCTTGAAGATGTAGAAATCGAAACACCAATTACAAAAACAGTTCAAAAACAGATTGCTGGTAAAAAACTAGCGATTGTTCCAATCCTTCGTGCAGGGATCGGGATGGTAGACGGACTCTTGAGTTTGGTACCCGCTGCTAAAGTTGGTCACATCGGAATGTACCGCGATGAAGAAACCTTGAAACCAGTTGAATACTTGGTGAAATTGCCAGAAGATATCGACCAACGTCAAATCTTTGTGGTAGACCCAATGTTGGCGACTGGGGGATCTGCAATCCTAGCGGTCGATTCATTAAAGAAACGTGGTGCAAGCCATATTAAGTTTGTCTGCTTGGTTGCAGCACCAGAAGGAGTGGAAGCTCTTCAAACAGCTCATCCAGATGTCGAAATCTTTGCTGCAGCCTTGGATGAACGCCTCAACGAAAACGGCTATATTGTTCCAGGTTTAGGTGATGCTGGGGACCGTTTGTTTGGTACCAAATAAGCACATTTCCAATCCATCTTTGGGAAAGTAAAAATTTGACCTTTGTTGACCAATGGGATATAATAGCTTTTATAAAGAATGGAAGGAGAGCTAGCCTCTCGAATCAACCGGATGAAACTCGTGAGATGGTGCCGGTTATAATGGATAAAAGGAGATGAATGAATGATTCCAGTAGTAATTGAACAAACTAGTCGTGGCGAACGCTCATACGACATTTACTCACGCCTCTTAAAAGACCGTATTATCATGGTGACAGGACCGGTAGAAGACCAAATGGCCAATTCGATTATTGCCCAATTACTCTTCTTGGATGCCCAAGATAATACCAAAGATATCTATATGTATATCAATACGCCAGGAGGCTCTGTCTCTGCAGGTTTGGCAATCGTCGATACCATGAACTTTATCAAATCAGACGTCCAAACCATCGTCATGGGGATGGCAGCTTCAATGGGGACTGTGATTGCGTCAAGTGGTGCCAAAGGCAAACGCTTCATGTTGCCAAATGCTGAGTACATGATCCACCAACCAATGGGTGGTACTGGTGGCGGTACTCAACAAACGGATATGGCCATTGCAGCAGAACACCTCTTGAAAACACGTCACAGATTGGAAAAAATCTTGGCAGAAAATTCAGGTCAAACCATCAAGAAAATCCACGCTGATGCAGAACGGGATAATTGGATGACTGCAGAAGAAACCTTAGCTTATGGTTTCATCGATGAAATCATGGCTAACAACAATCTCGGATAAGAAATCTTAACCATCCAGCCCTCTCCTTTGACAGGAGAGGTTTTTTTAGGATATTCTTTACTTTCTAGAAAAAGATAGTATTTTTACCTGAAATTTGCTATACTTGTAACAGAAGCAGAAAGGGATTGTGTATGTTTGAGAAGCAAGCTAGAACAGGCTTAATTGTAAAATTGTATTATAATCGAGATGCAAAGAAATTACAGGAAATTGGGGATGTGATCTATCATTCCAAAAAAATGCGCTATGTCCAGGTCTATGTCGATAGTCCTCAAGTTCTTGAAATTATGCAGCAATTAAAAAAAGAACGCTTTGTAAAGAAGGTTCAAATTTGCCATATTCAAGAATTGGATCGTGATTTTGTAGGAAGTTTGCATCGTCAACAGGATGAAACACTAGTAGAAAACGCAATCATTTAAAGGATTGCGTTTTTTATATTGACAATTGTCAGATAATTCGGTATATTCTTAATATGTATTTATTTTAAGATTATTTAAGGAGATTATTACAAATGAAGAAAAAATTTGCTCTTTCATTTTTAACAATTGCAAGTGTCGCTCTTCTTGCGGCCTGTGGTGAAGTTTCAACTTCAGGTTCAAACACAACTGGTAACGAAATCGGCAAAGAACTAAAAATCGGTTTTAACTTTGAAAAAACTGGTGAAGTAGCAGCATATGGTAGTGCTGAACAAAAAGGTGCTCAATTAGCCGTTGATGAAATCAATGCTAATGGTGGAGCTGATGGTAAGAAGATTGTTGTCACAGACAAAGATAACAAATCTGAAACAGCTGAAGCAGCTACAATCACTACAAACCTTGTCACTCAATCAAAAGTGAACGCTCTTGTAGGGCCTGCTACTTCAGGTGCCACTGCCGCAGCTGTTGCGAATGCTGGTAAAGCAGGTGTTCCATTGGTAACACCATCTGCAACACAAGATAATTTGACAAAAGGTCAAGATTACCTTTTCCGTGCAACCTTCATCGATAGCTTCCAAGGACAAATCATTGCTAAATATACAACGGATAACTTGAAAGCGAAGAAAGTTGTTCTTTACTACGATAATTCATCTGACTATGCTAAAGGGATTGCTGAAGCCTTTAAGAAATCTTATAAAGGTGAAATCGTAGCAACAGAAACTTTCCAATCTAAGGATACAGACTTCCAAGCTGCTCTTACAAAAATCAAAGACAAAGACTTCGATGCGATTGTCCTTCCAGGGTACTACACTGAAACTGGTAAAATCGTAAACCAAGCACGTGGTATGGGAATCAAACAACCAATCATTGGTGGTGATGGATTTAGCGATGCTAAATTCGTTGAACAAGCAACACCTGCTGCAGCTACAGACATCTACTACGTAGCTGGATTCTCTACTGAAGGTGAAATGACTGATAAAGCCAAGAAATTCGTAGAAGCTTATAAAGCAAAATACAACGAAGAACCTTCAATGTTTGCAGCTTTGGCATATGATTCAGTTTACATGGTTGCAGAAGCATCTAAAGGTGCTAAGAACTCTGTCGAATTGAAAGACAACCTTGCGAAGTTGAAAGACTTGGAAGGTGTTACTGGTACAATGTCTATTGACAAAGACCATAATCCGGTTAAATCTGCACTTATGATTGGCTTAAAAGATGGTAAAGTTGAGTCAGTTGAGTCGGTTAAACCTTAATTATCATTTGTTGTTTGTACAAGAGGCTGGGAGAATGAAAATTCCTGGCCTCGCTCTTTATTATTAGAAAGGATGGTTCAAATGCTCCAGCAATTAGTGAACGGTCTAATCTTGGGAAGTGTCTATGCACTCTTGGCCCTTGGTTATACTATGGTGTATGGAATTATCAAATTGATCAACTTTGCCCATGGGGATATCTACATGGTAGGTGCCTTTATGGGATATTTCTTATTGAACTCATTGAAGGTTAACTTCTTTGTAGCCTTGCTTCTGGCTATGGTCGGGACAGCTATTTTAGGGGTTGTGATTGAATACCTAGCTTATCGTCCGCTTCGCCATTCAACTCGGATTGCAGCCTTGATTACAGCCATTGGGGTTTCCTTCTTGCTCGAATACGGGATGGTCTTCTTTGTAGGGGCCAATACCCGTTCCTTCCCACAAGTCATTGAAACTGTTCGTTACAATTTTGGTCCCATTTCGATCTCTAACATTCAGTTGATGATTTTAGGAGTGTCTATTTTCTTGATGGTCGCTCTTCAATTTATTATCCAAAAGACAAAGATGGGGAAAGCCATGCGGGCCGTTTCTGTCGATAGCGATGCCGCTCAATTGATGGGGATTAACGTAAACCGGACCATCAGCTTTACCTTTGCTTTGGGATCAGCCTTAGCTGGTGCTGGTGGGGTTTTGATCGGTTTGTATTACAACTCAATCGAACCTTTGATGGGGATGACACCAGGGATCAAAGCCTTTGTCGCAGCCGTTCTTGGTGGAATCGGAATCATTCCAGGCGCGGCCCTAGGTGGCTTTGTCATCGGTTTATTGGAAACTTCGCTACAGCGATTGGTCTTTCAGACTTCCGTGATGCTATTGTGTATGCCATCTTGATTGTGATCTTGCTCATCCGTCCAGCAGGTATCCTCGGTAAAAATGTGAAAGAGAAGGTGTAAGCCATGAAACAAAATCTAAAAGTGAATTTAGTCTGGCTTGGTCTTTTGGTCGCAGGTTTTGCCTTGATCCAAGTCTTAGTTGCAGCGGGTGTGCTCAACCTCTTTTATATCCAAATTTTGGAACAAATTGGGATTAATATCATTCTTGCAGTTGGCTTGAACCTCATCGTTGGTTTTTCAGGTCAATTCTCACTCGGTCATGCAGGATTTATGGCGATTGGTGCCTATTCTGCAGCCATTCTCGGTTCTAAATCACCAACCTACGGGGCTTTCTTTGGCGCGATGGTTTTAGGTGCTTTGATCGCAGGTGCTGTGGCCTTGATTGTTGGGGTTCCAACCCTTCGTTTGAAAGGGGACTACCTCGCGATTGCGACACTTGGGGTTTCTGAAATCATCCGGATCTTGATCGTCAATGGGGGTACTCTAACAAATGGTGCCGCTGGTATCCTTGGTTTGCCAGCCTTTACAACCTGGCAATTGGTTTACCTTTTTGTCGTGATTACAACCATCTTTACCATTAACTTCTTACGCAGTCCAATTGGACGCTCTACCCTTTCTGTTCGTGAAGATGAAATCGCAGCAGAATCTGTTGGGATTAATACGACCAAAGTCAAAGTCATTGCATTTGTATTTGGTGCGATCACAGCGGCGATTGCTGGATCTCTCCAAGCTGGCTTTATCGGCTCTGTTGTTCCTAAAGACTACTCTTTCACCAATACTATTAATGTCTTGATCATTGTCGTGTTTGGTGGTTTGGGATCAATGTCAGGAACAGTTGTGGCAGCTATCGTCTTGGGGATCTTGAACATGGTGCTTCAAGACTTCTCAAGTGTACGTATGATCATTTACTCATTGGCTTTGATTCTCGTGATGATCTTCCGTCCAGGTGGTCTTCTTGGAACATGGGAATTCAGCTTGAAAAAACTACTCTCAAAAAAGGAGGCTAACTAATGGCACTTCTTGAAGTAAAAAATTTAACAAAAAACTTTGGTGGTTTGACAGCCGTTGGGGATGTGACCATGGAACTCAATGAAGGGGAATTGGTTGGGTTGATCGGGCCCAACGGTGCCGGTAAAACAACCCTCTTCAACCTCCTAACAGGAGTGTATGAACCAAGTGAAGGGACCATTACCTTAGATGGTCACCTATTAAATGGTAAAGCACCTTATAAAATCGCTGCAGGTGGTCTGGGACGGACTTTCCAAAACATTCGTCTCTTTAAAGATTTGAGCGTTTTGGACAATGTCTTGATTGCCTTTGCCAACCACCACAAACCACATGTCTTTGCGAGTCTTTTTCCGCTTGCCAAGCTATTACAAGAATGAAGAAGCTTTGAAAGCAAAAGCCCTTGAATTGTTAGCCATTTTCGGTTTGGAAAAAGAAGCAGATACCTTGGCTAAAAACTTGGCTTACGGACAACAACGTCACTTGGAGATCGTTCGTGCCCTTGCGACAGAGCCAAAGATTCTCTTCTTGGATGAACCTGCTGCAGGGATGAACCCTCAAGAAACAGCAGAATTGACCCAATTGATCCGTCGCATTCAAAAAGAATTTAATATTACGATCATGCTGATCGAGCACGATATGAGCTTGGTCATGGAAGTAACGGAACGGATTTATGTATTGGAATATGGTCGATTGATTGCTCATGGAACGCCAGATGAAATCAAGAATAACAAACGCGTAATCGAAGCATATCTAGGAGGTGAAGCCTAATGTCTATGTTAAAAGTTGAAAATCTTTCTGTACACTATGGCATGATCCAGGCTGTCCGTGATGTCAGTTTCGAGGTAAATGAAGGAGAAGTTGTTTCTCTTATCGGTGCTAACGGTGCTGGGAAAACATCTATTCTTCGTACCATTTCAGGTTTGGTGCGTCCAAGTGCTGGGAAAATTGAGTTTTTGGGTCAGGAGATTCAAAAGGTTCCAGCTCAAAAGATTGTAGCAGCAGGACTCTCTCAAGTTCCAGAAGGTCGCCACGTCTTTCCAGGCTTGACCGTTATGGAAAACTTGGAAATGGGAGCTTTCTTGAAGAAAGACCGAGAAGAAAACCAAGCTAACTTGAAGAAGGTCTTCTCCCGTTTCCCACGTTTGGAAGAACGGAAGAACCAAGATGCAGCCACCCTATCTGGTGGGAGCAACAAATGCTTGCAATGGGTCGTGCCCTCATGTCGACGCCAAAACTTTTGCTCCTGGATGAACCTTCTATGGGATTGGCCCCAATCTTTATCCAAGAAATCTTTGATATCATCCAAGATATCCAAAAACAAGGAACAACTGTTCTCTTGATTGAACAAAATGCCAACAAGGCCCTTGCCATCGCAGACCGCGGTTATGTTCTCGAAACAGGGAAAGTCGTTCTTACCGGAACAGGAAAAGAACTCTTAGCCTCAGAAGAAGTCCGCAAGGCCTACCTTGGTGGATAAGATTTTTAAAGTTTGTTTGAAAGGAAAGGTCCTAAAGGCCTTTCTTTTTTCATCTCTCTTGTTTGATTTTTCTAAATTTTGAAAACAAGAGAAAACTGCTGAAAGCGTTTGAAATCATTCTAAAAATCAAGTATAATAAAACTAAGAAAAGCATAGGAGAATGATTATGGCTGTTAAAGATTTTATGACCCGTAAAGTAGTGTATATTAGTCCAGATACAACAATTGCTCATGCGGCAGATTTGATGCGGGAACAAGGCTTGCACCGCTTGCCAGTCATTGAAAATGACAAATTGGTCGGCTTGGTGACAGAGGGCACGATTGCAGAAGCAAGTCCATCTAAAGCAACAAGCTTGTCTATTTTTGAGATGAACTATCTGTTGAACAAGACCAAGGTCAAAGATGTCATGCTTCGTGATGTCATTACTGTCTCTAAATTTGCCAGCCTCGAAGATGCGACCTATCTCATGTATAAGAACAAGGTGGGAATTCTTCCGGTTGTAGACAATGACCAAGTATCCGGTGTCATCACAGACCGTGATATTTTCCGTGCCTTCCTCGAAGTATCCGGTTATGGAGAAGAAGGAGTTCGTGTTCGCTTTGTGACAGAAGATAAGGTTGGTGTTCTAGAACAAATCATTCATTTGATTGTAGAAGAAGGATACAATATCGCCAATACAGTCAATATCCCAACCAAAGATGATCATGTCGTTATCGAAGTTCAGATTGATGGCATTACCGATACGGAAGTTATCAAGAAGAAATTTGAAGAAAATGGTATTCGTGTGGATGAAATTAGTCGCACATCTGCAAAAGCCTTTTAAATAAAGAAAGAGCCTGAGATATTCTCAGGCTCTTTGTTTTAGCGAGCAATGGGTTGCTTGTTGGTATCCAAGGTAAATCCTTCTCCTAGGATTTCATGGGCTTCTGTAATGGTAATGAAGGCGAATGGATCGATCTTATTGATGATATCTTTCATCTGTTTCATTTCATTCCGTGAAACCACGCAGTAGATAATCTTCATTTCTTGTTGGCTATAATAGCCCATGCCGTTTACGAATGTGACTCCTCGGCCCAAATCAGTCGTGATTTGTTTGGCAATTTCATCTGGTTTAGATGTAACCACGAGGAATCCTTTTCCTGCAAAACCTCCTTCACCGACGATATCAATGACGACGGTGTCAATCAGGATAAAGAGGAGGGTGTAGGCTGCAATTCGGAAGTCCTTGAAGACGATCAAAACAGTTGTCAAGACGATGGCATCCACAATCAACATGAGGCGTCCCATGGAAAAGCGTCGTGTACTTGTTAAAGATACGCGCGACAATATCGGTTCCACCTGTAGTGCCTCCAGCGTTGAAGATAATCCCAAGCCCAGCTCCAAGGATAACCCCTGATCCGATACAGGCTAGGAGGATGTCTCCGTCAAGAGCCGTAAAGACTGCATTTTGAAGATGATGACTTCCAGGGATCAGCTCGAAGATGGCCATCCAAGTAGAGACCGAAAAAGTTCCAATCAAACTGAGATAGAGGGATCGGAGCCCCAGTAATTTCCAGGCTAGGAAAAAGAGGGGAATATTGATGGCCAAGTTCATGACCGAAACGGGAATTTTAAAGAGGTAGTAGGTAATCAGGGTAATCCCTGTAGCTCCTCCCTCATAAAAGTGAAATGGAATGACTAAAAAGAAGATTCCAAAAGAAAAAATGCCAGCCCCCAAAATAATGGCCAGAATATTTTTTGCCTTAAACATGCTCGTTCTCCTATTCATTTTTCACCATACATTTTACCAAAAAAAATGAAAAATAGGAAATAATTTTCATCAATTTTCACGAATTCGGACAGGATTTTTACCCCTATTTTTGGTAAAATAAAAAGAAGTGATGCATGCTAGAGAAATGAGTATAGAAAGTTAAGATAAGAGAATGAAACAGGGAACATTAATTTCAATTGAAGGCCCAGAAGGTGCAGGGAAATCCTCCGTTTTAGAAGCCTTGCTACCACGCTTGGAAAAGGCAGGGATTGCCTATATTACCACGCGGGAGCCAGGGGGCGTCGAAATAGCAGAAAAAATACGCGAGGTCATTCTAGATCCATCCCATACGGAAATGGATCCCAAGACAGAATTGCTTCTTTATATCGCCAGTCGTCGCCAACACTTGGCAGAACGTGTCCTTCCAGCTTTGAAAGCAGGGAAGCTAGTTATCATGGATCGTTTTATCGACAGTTCGGTAGCATACCAAGGCTTTGGGCGTGGATTAGCAGTAGCAGATATTGAATGGTTGAACCAATTTGCGACTGATGGTCTGAAACCCAATCGGACCTTCTACTTTGACATTGATGTAGAAGAAGGGTTGGCGAGAATTGCTAAGAGTGCTAGCCGTGAAGTCAATCGCTTGGATCTAGAAGGACTCAGTCTCCATCAGAAAGTCCGTCAAGGCTATCTGGCTATCCTCGAAAAAGAACCACAACGTGTGGTGAAAATTGATGCCAGTCAACCTTTTGATCAGGTGGTCGAGGATACTTGGCTATTATTGAAAGAAGTCTTGGAGATCAGTGAATGAAGTTAGAACAAGTGCAAAAACTTCAACCTCAGTTAGTCGATCGCTTCCAAGCTATTTTAGAACAAGACCGCTTGAGCCACGCCTATCTCTTTACAGGAGATTTTGGAAGTTTTGAGATGGCCCAGCTCTTGTCCCAAAGTCTCTTTTGTACGGACAAGAAGGGTGTTTGGCCCTGTGGGACTTGTCGGGCCTTGTCGCTTGATTGAAGAGGATGAATTCTCAGATGTAACGGTTGTCCGACCGGTCAATCAAATCATCAAAACAGATCGGATCCGGGATTTGATCCAGCATTTTTCTCAGTCAGGCTACGAAGGATCCAAGCAAGTCTTTATCATCTGCGATGCAGACCGGATGCATGTCAATGCGGCCAATTCCCTCCTCAAGGTGATTGAAGAACCTCAGAGTGAAGTTCATATTTTTCTGCTGACAGCAGATGAGCAGCTGGTTCTCCCGACCATAAAAAGTCGGGCGCAGCAGGTCCATTTTCCAAAAAACCAAGATTTCCTAAAAGAGTATCTCCTTCAGGAAGGTCTCTTGCTTCAACAAGCAGATCTGTTAGCCAACTTTAGTCAAGGTTTCCAAGAGGCTCAAATTCTCGCTCAGAATACCTCCTTTTTCGATCTGGCGAGGGAGTGTGAGCGTTTCGTTGCAGCTTGTCTAAAAGCAGATCCGCATATCTACTTACTGGTCTCTCGCTTGGTTCAAGAGACGGATGATAAAGAAAAGCAGGCCCAAGCCTTTCGCTTGTTGGAATTGCTCTTTGCACGCTCCATCGGTCAGTCCTTAGGAAGAGACTATCTAGAAAAATTGGTCTTGGCCAAACAGATGTGGGAACGGAATGTGAGTTTTCAAAATGCTCTCGAGTATATGGTCCTACAGTTGAAAAATAGAAGGTAAAGAGATGAATAAAAAAGAATTATTTGATGCTTTGGATGGCTTCTCCCAGGAATTGCTGGTTACATTAGCAGAGGTTGAAGCCATTAAGAAAAATCTCAAACTCATTGTCGAGGAAAATACAGCTCTGCGTCTTGAAAATGATAAATTAAGAGAGCGCTTAGGAGAAGTGGAGAAAACCAGCTCCCCTAAATTCCATCGCAATGGTCGTGAAAATTTACAAAGAATTTACAATGATGGATTTCATGTTTGTACAGACTCCTATGGTCAACGTCGTGAAAATGATGAAGAGTGTATTTTCTGTGATGAATTGTTATTTAGGGAGTAAACATGCAGATTCAACGAAGTTTTAAAGGGGATAAAGCGACAGGGACTCTCTTTTTAGTGCCAACCCCAATTGGCAATCGGGATGACATGAGCTACCGCATGATCCAAACTCTAAAAGAGGTGGATCTGATAGCAGCAGAAGATACACGCAATACAGGACTCTTGCTCAAGCATTTTGAGATTTCGACACCACAAACTAGCTTCCATGAGCACAATGCCATGGAGAAAATCCCTGATTTGCTAGCTCATTTAGAGTCTGGAAAGGACCTGGCCCAGGTATCGGATGCAGGACTGCCTAGTATTTCGGATCCAGGTCACGACCTGGTCAAGGCAGCGATTGAGCGAGAGATCCCTGTTGTGGCAGTTCCTGGTCCGAGTGCCGGCATTACCGGCCTAATTGCCAGTGGCTTGGCACCCCAGCCCCATATCTTTTATGGCTTTCTTCCACGCAAGGAAGGGCAGCAAAAGGCCTTTTTCCAGGAAAAGCTAGCCTATCCTGAGACCCAGATCTTTTATGAGTCCCCACACCGGGTACGAGCGACCCTTGAAAATATGCTGGCAGTCTATGGAGACCGTCCGGTTGTCCTGGTCCGAGAACTGACCAAGATCTATGAAGAGTACACGCGAGGGACCATCACAGAGTTAGTGGACTATCTAGAGGGAAATCCCCTTAAAGGAGAGTGCCTCCTGATCGTGGAGGGAGCTAGTGAGCAGGGGCCAGATCTAGAAGAAGTGGATCTGATCCAAGAGATTGATCTACTGGTCCAGTCTGGTATGAAAAAGAACCAGGCAATCAAACAGGTTGCCAAACAATTTGGGCTACAAAAGAGTGATCTCTATGCCCGTTACCACCAAGAGGAGGAAAAAGGAGAGTCTGATGGAAATTAGAATGGCCTATCCCAATGAAATCAATCGGATTATGGAAATCATTCAAGATGGCAAGGACAGCTTAGCTGCAGCTGGAGTGGACCAATGGCAGGATGGTTATCCGGATCAAGAAATCATTTTTGAGGATATCCTAGAAAGCCGTGGTTATGTAGCTGTAGAGAATCAAGAAGTCGTAGCTTATGCCGCTCTCTACAAGGGAAATGAAGCAGCTTATAATGACATTTATGACGGAAAATGGGAACATGATAACTATCTCTATATCAGTTTTCACCGGATCGCTGTTGCCAAAGAAGCTGCTGGACGAGGAGTAGCCCAAACCTTCCTTCAAGGCTTGATCGAAGGAGAGAAAGGCCCGGATTTTCGCTGTAATACCCATCCTGACAACAAGGTCATGCAACACCTTTTAGAGAAGTTAGGCTTCCATTACTGTGGAAAGGTGCCAATTGATGGGGTTCGTCTCGCTTATCAGAAGATTAAACGGAAGGCAGAAACCAGCCTCTTCCAAGTGATTAGCGAAGATGATCGTTGGGACTACCGTGCAGAACAATCTCAAAATGACTAGGTTCTATCGCCAACTCTATCAGAGTCCCTTGGGACCTCTATCTATTGTGGTGGATGAGGAAAGCCTAGTTGGGATCTGGTTTTGTGACCAAGCCAATTGTGAGCAGGGGCTTGAGCATATCGAAGAAGCTTGTCAGCCACTTCATGGAGCTGTCTTTGAATGGCTGGATCGATACTTTATGGGGGAAAATCCTTCCATGCCCTTTCCCCTATCTCCTCAAGGGACAGACTTTCAACAAAGAGTCTGGACCTACCTAGCTCAGATTCCCTATGGGGAGAGTCGGACTTATGGAGAGATCGCCCGGACCTTGTCTTGCAGATCGGCTCAAGCCATCGGTCAAGCAGTAGGTCGGAATCCCTTACTCCTCCTCATCCCATGTCATCGGGTGCTGGGGACGGAGAAAAAGTTGACTGGCTATGCTGCTGGTCTAGATCGCAAACGTTGGCTGTTGCAACATGAGGCCATATCTTGGAAAGAATAAGGAGAAAAGATGTTATCATTTATTGAATACCCAAAATGTTCGACCTGCCGCAAGGCGAAATCGGAGTTAACGAGCTTAGGTTGCGAGTTTGATAGCCAAGACATCGTGGTAGACACACCGACCAGTGAACAACTACAAACCTGGATGACGGAATCTTCTCTACCAATCAAATCATTCTTTAATACGAGTGGGATGAAGTATCGGGAGTTGGGCTTGAAAGACAAGGTGGATCAGCTTTCGGTAGAAGAAGCGGCAGACCTTTTAGCTAGCGATGGCATGCTGATCAAACGCCCTCTCTCTTAGTGAAGGACGGAAAAGTTGTTCAAGTGGGCTACCGGAAACCATATGCAGACTTAGGTTTGTAAGAGAAAAGGGAGTTGGACTCCCTTTTAATTTTGTCTTGAAGATGATATAATCATACGAGTGAAATCAATGAAAGAGAGTCAATCATGAGTATTTTAGAGGTGAAAAATTTAAGCCACGGCTTTGGAGACCGGGCTATTTTTGAGGATGTGTCCTTCCGCTTGTTAAAGGGAGAGCATATCGGATTGGTAGGGGCCAATGGTGAAGGGAAATCCACCTTCATGAGCATCGTGACGGGCAAGATGCAACCTGATGAAGGGAAGGTCGAGTGGTCTAAGTATGTGACCGCTGGCTATCTGGACCAGCATGCTGTCCTAAAAGAAGGGCAAACGGTACGCGATGTTTTACGGACAGCTTTCGACGAGCTCTTTAAAGCAGAGGCTCGCATCAATGACCTCTATATGGAAATGGCTGAAGATGGAGCGGATATGGATGCTCTGATGGAAGAAGTCGGAGAGCTCCAGGATCGGTTAGAAAGTCGGGATTTCTATACCTTGGATGCCAAGATCGATGAGGTGGCGCGTGCTCTTGGGGTCATGGACTTTGGCATGGAGACGGATGTGACGGCTCTTTCAGGTGGGCAGCGGACCAAGGTCCTCTTGGCCAAACTCTTGCTAGAAAAACCTGATATCTTGCTACTAGATGAGCCAACTAACTACTTGGATGCGGAGCACATCGATTGGCTCAAGCGCTACTTGCAGAATTATGAAAATGCCTTTGTCCTTATTTCCCACGATATTCCTTTCTTGAATGATGTAATCAACATCGTCTACCATGTGGAAATCAACAGTTGACCCGCTATTCCGGAGACTACTACCAATTCCTCGAAGTCTATGAAATGAAGAAATCGCAATTGGAAGCGGCTTATGAGCGCCAACAAAAAGAGATTGCTGACCTCAAAGATTTCGTGGCCCGTAATAAGGCGCGTGTGGCAACGCGGAATATGGCCATGTCTCGTCAGAAGAAGCTGGATAAGATGGAACTCATTGAGTTGCAAAGCGAGAAACCAAAACCTTCCTTTGAATTTAAAAATGCCCGCACACCTGGACGCTTTATCTTCCAGGCCAAGGATCTCCAAATTGGCTATGAACGTCCCTTGACCAAGCCTTTAAACTTGACCTTCGAGCGCAATCAAAAGGTAGCCATTATCGGAGCTAATGGGATCGGGAAAACCACTCTTTTGAAGAGTCTTTTAGGAATTATCCCTCCAATTGCTGGTGAAGTCGAGCGCGGGGATTATCTTGAACTTGGCTACTTTGAGCAAGAAGTTGAAGGGGGAAATCGTCAGACCCCGCTAGAGGCAGTCTGGAATGCCTTTCCGGCTCTCAACCAAGCGGAAGTCCGTGCCGCCCTTGCCCGTTGTGGTTTGACCACCAAACATATTGAGAGTCAAATTCAGGTGTTATCCGGTGGGGAGCAAGCCAAGGTACGCTTCTGTCTCTTGATGAACCGTGAAAACAATGTCTTGGTACTAGACGAGCCGACTAACCACTTGGATGTGGATGCCAAAGAAGAATTGAAACGGGCCCTTAAAGAATACAAGGGATCGATCCTCATGGTTTGCCACGAGCCAGATTTCTATGAAGGCTGGATGGACCAAATCTGGGACTTTAATGAATTGACGTAAACACAAAAAGAGAACCGCGAGGTTCTCTTTTACTTATTTCTTGAAATCGTAGTCTTTTACGATTTCCATTTTTTCAATTTTGACATCTTCTTTTGGTTTGTCTTTGTCGTCCGTTTCAACTTCGGCAATTTTGTCGACTACATCCATGCCGTCGATGACTTGTCCAAAGACAGTGTAGTTCCCACCATCAAGGGTAGGGTTCCCACCATTCTTATAGGCTTCGATGATTTTAGCTGGGAAGCGATCAGTTGGAAGCTTGCTGGAGATATCTGCTTTATTTTGGTTGATGTAGAATTGGCTACCATTTGTATTTGGTCCAGAATTGGCCATGGCTAAAGCACCACGAAGATTGTAGAGGTAAGGGGAGTATTCATTTTCAAAGCCTGCTCCTGAATCTTTAGAGGTATCTTTTCCTTTCCAAATGGACTCACCACCTGTACCATCTCCTTTAGGATCTCCTGTTTGGACCATAAAGTTATTAATCACGCGGTGGAAGAGGAGACCATTATAATAGCCTTCCTTAGCGTGAGTTAAGAAATTCTCAACGGCTAAAGGTGCGTATTTCGGAAAGAGCTTAACGGTAATATCCCCTTTGTTGGTCGTGATTTTCACGACAGCTTCATCTTCAGCAACTTCGTTAGAGAGCTGAGGAAAGACCGCATTTTCATTGGTCATCGCATCTTGGATATCCTTACGAAGCTGATCCAATTTCTTTTGTTCACTAGCATCTACGCTAGAAGTAGTTGTTTGCTTAGTTTCTGAAGCCGAGCTAGAGGATGTCTTTGTATCTGATTGATGAGAGCCACATCCTGCCAAAGCTAAACCGGAAAATACAAGTAGGGCAATTAATTTTTTCATATTAATCCTTTCAACACATTAGTCTATCCTCTATTGTACCTTAATTTTCCATTTGATTCAAATCTAGCCTTGGAATGAGGCGATATTCAGCTTGCGGGCCTATGAAAAATGAGGTATGATGGGAGGTAACTTGTTTTTGTTGGAAAATGAACGAATTCCTAAAATAAAACAAATCATGGATAGGAGGCTACAAGATGGATTATAAAACTCTATGCAAAAACTATAGACTCTATATTAGATCTGCTGGCCTTTTAGCAATGTTTCTGATTTTTTGCATTGGGTTAGTGGTCAGAGATACTCTTCTTCAGACTGCTGGCCTCTTATTGGTCCTTGCATGCTTGATTTTATTCATCCAATTGCTCAAGAAAAGCTACACCAACAAGTGCAACACCTTGCTCCATGTAGACTTAGATTTAGCTTTTTGGCAGCAATACCTTCAGTTGAGCAAGAATGTGAAAAAAGCTATTTCACAGATAGATATTAAGCTGACATCGGTTGCCTATTCTTTTATGATGGGAGATTTTGATACTGTCATAAAAGAAGCTAGGGAAGCACTTAGTCAGACGGATTATCCGCAGAAATATAAAAACTTTTTTGAAAGTTATCTCATGCGATCAACTGTCCTGACAGATCCTGATTTGTCTAGAGGAGAACTGGAGGGTCGGTTGAATGAATTGACTATCACAGACCCGACACTGGCTGAGAAAACAAGAAAGGTCTGTCTCGCTCTTTATGATTTAACCATTGCCCACCAAAGCAATGATTATTTCGAAGATTTAAGCAATGATTTCAAGTACCAACAGTTAGAAATGATCTACTACCAGGCCTTAAATGCTACTCTTAAAGGCGATAAGTCTAGAGCGGAAGAGCTCTTTCGCAAGTTGGTTTCAGAAGATGAGTCGCTCTATATCGTTCGAAAGGCGCAACAATACTTGAAGGATGAGGACAACCGTGTATCTCCTTTCCAGTCGAAATAGGGATCAAGAGAGATTTAGACGAACTATAATGACTGTCTAGTCGTTAAAAAGAGGATGTTGAAAATGAAAAAATGGAAAATTGTAGCTTTACTTCTAATATCGATTCTATCTATCTCTATGATAGTCTATAAGAAAAACTTAGACCTTCAAAAAAATGAACATAAAATTAAATGGGAAAAGTATGATGCAGGATCGATCAAAGAATTACACTATCTAGATGAAGAGAAACGAATAATTTCCTTTCGAGGCTCTGAAGATTTCACTTCCCTTAATGGATGGGCATCAATTGGTGATCGTTATTTAGTTTTAGGAACACGGACTGCAAGTAATGAAGGAATAGACGAGGAACCCAAAAAAGGTTGGACTTGGCATGCGATTGTTTATGATTTAGATTATCTAGATAAGAAACCTGAAAAGGTTGATCTCTACCAAGTTGTTAAGAATTATGATAAAAACTTTTATTTGTTATTTCAAGGAAATATAGTTATTGAGGATGAAAAGGAATATTTATTGTTGACACTCCAACAATATGAAAAAAAGAACAGAATCACCGTTAAAATGGACTTGGATTCCAATAAAATAGTGGGCGAAACGACAGAGAAATTACTCAAAAGCAATTACCCCACTAGTCATAACTTAACATCACTTGGAGACGCCATTAATAATAGTAATGTATATAACCGAAATGATTTCTTTATCTTCTCTTATCCGTATTGTGACTGTATCAACTTTGAAAAGGACTACTCTAAGTTTATTCAGTTAGGAAAGGCTAATAAAGAAGATAAGATGGTGGTAGCATTTCGGAAGAGAAAAATATCCGTAGAAGAATCCTACCAAATGCTTAGGCATTGGTTTGCGCCACTTGGTCAAGATAAATTAGAAGTGATTGGAACATATGAAAGTAATGATGGGGAGAAGCAAACTAAAGTATTGGAGACTTATCAAGAGTTTGCCGAATGGACTCATCTTGAAAGAGATTGGTAAGGATACAGTCTATTTTTTAAAAAAAGAAAGATGAAAAGGATGACAACTATTTCAGATATACTAGAAAAATTTTATGCAGATCATGAGGTGGAACCCTATATTTCGCCTGATAGGGATTTGGGAGCTTGGTTGGTGGACCCTAAGCCCGTTTCGAAGAGAAACATGGAGCTCCTCCAAGATGGCTTGCTTGCCGGAGATATCATTCTCTTGTGGTGGATCAACTTTGGAACGTTTACGACAGAGACTTGGTTTCCTAAGTACTTTGAATACACCTATGGGATTCATGCGCCGGAATATGTGAAAGTTTTTGTAGATAAGGGGTATGCCTATATCGAATCAGCTTTTGATTCGCTGGACCACATCAATGCGACCCTGAAAAAAGCCATTCTCAAAAAGAAGGGAGTCGCTGGCTTGTCCAAGATGAAAGCGGCAGATTTGAACCAAGCTTTGGCGAATCATTTTACTGAAGAAGAGTTGGCACAAGAGTTCACAGTTCGGGGCTATCAGTTGACAGAAAAAGGAAAACAAGCGCTGAAAGAGCATCAAGCCATCATCGACCGCCACCCAAAGAAAAATCTATAAGTAACAGTGCCTGTGAGGTACTGTTTTTTTTTGTTGCTTTCGCAGATGAGAGAAAAGGATTTTACTAGAGAACTAGTCTAGAAATGTGGTATAATAAAGGTTATGGCAAACAATAATCAATCAAAAAAAACACGGTCGACAAGACGACTGTCTAAAGCAGAAATAGAAAGAAAAAAAGCAATTCGCCGAATGATCATGACGATTGTCTTAACTCTCGTCTTCATTTTCGCCTTTTTACGATTAGGTGCCTTAGGTTTAGTGACCTACAACCTTATCCGTCTCTTGGTAGGTAGTCTGGCTTACGTCGCGATGACGGCTGTTATTGTCTACCTCTTCTTTTTCAAATGGATTGAGAAGCATGAGGGGACCTTGTCTGGCTTTTTAAGTCTTTTTGCAGGCTTGCTACTGATCTATCAAGCTTACTTTGTCTCCCTCTTGAAACTTGAAGGCTCTTCTTTTGGGCCAACCTTCTCACGTATCTTAGGGGACCTCGTGCACCTTCGCGTCTCTTCTTTTGCAGGAGGAGGACTACTAGGAGCAATCTTATATACGCCGATTGCCTTCTTGCTCTCGAACATCGGGACTTATTTCATTGGAGGACTCTTGATCGTATTAGGACTTCTCTTGATGAGTTCTTATTCGGTTTATGATTTGTATGAGCAGGCTGTCGCAGCTTTTCACTCCTTTATGGAAAAACGAGAAATTCGTCGCCAAGAGCGCTTTGTCGAGCGTGAGGAGAAGAAGGCCCTTCAAGCAGAAGCAGAGGAGGCTGCCCGTATCGAGCAACTTGCAGAAGCTAGTCCCATGAGTACAGAAGGCTATCCTGTAAATCTTGAGACAGGTGAGGTCATGGAACCTGTGATCGAAACAGAAGCGCCTGCAGAGGAGGCCTACCCTCAAATATATCTACCAAATGAAGAGGAAGGCTATTCGGAAGAATGGTCGGAGGACTACCCAGAAGAGATGGAGGAAGTCGCAGAAGAGGAGGATATGGATGAAGAAGTCACTGTAGACTTCACGCCTAAGGAACTCCTTCAATACAAACTTCCAACGATTGATCTCTTCGCACCTGACAAGCCGAAAAATCAATCCAAAGAGAAAAACATCGTTCGCCAGAACATCCGCATTTTGGAAGAGACCTTTGCAAGCTTTAACATCAAGGCAACAGTGGAGCGGGCGGAAATCGGTCCCTCTGTCACCAAGTATGAAGTGAAGCCGGCTGTCGGTGTGCGGGTCAACCGCATCTCCAACCTAGCAGATGATTTGGCCTTAGCCCTAGCTGCCAAGGATGTACGGATTGAAGCACCGATTCCAGGGAAGTCTCTGGTCGGGATTGAAGTGCCCAACTCAGAGATTGCGACCGTTTCTTTCCGTGAATTGTGGGAACAGTCCAAGACAGACCCAGCCAAACTCCTTGAGATTCCTCTTGGGAAGGCTGTAGATGGCTCGGCTCGGACCTTTGATTTGGCTCGGATGCCCCACCTCTTGGTAGCAGGGTCTACCGGATCTGGTAAGTCCGTCGCGGTCAATGGGATTATTTCGAGTATCTTGATGAATGCTCGTCCGGACGAAGTCAAATTTATGATGGTCGATCCAAAAATGGTGGAGCTTTCTGTTTACAATGATATTCCTCACCTTTTGATCCCAGTGGTGACCAACCCACGCAAGGCCAGTCGGGCCCTACAAAAGGTCGTTGACGAGATGGAAAATCGCTACGAGCTCTTCTCGAAAGTAGGCGCTCGCAATATTGCTGGCTTTAATGCCAAGGTGGCTGAGTACAATGCCCAGTCTGAGATGAAGCAAGTGCCCCTTCCATTGATCGTGGTCATTGTCGATGAGTTGGCAGACTTGATGATGGTAGCAAGCAAAGAAGTGGAAGATGCCATTATTCGCCTTGGGCAGAAGGCGCGTGCAGCAGGGATCCACATGATTTTGGCGACTCAACGGCCATCGGTTGATGTCATCTCAGGTTTGATCAAGGCCAATGTGCCTTCTCGTGTCGCTTTTGCGGTTTCATCTGGAACCGACTCACGGACCATCTTGGATGAAAATGGAGCAGAGAAATTGCTTGGTCGTGGAGACATGCTCTTTAAACCGATTGATGAAAATCATCCGATTCGTCTACAGGGATCCTTTATCTCAGATGACGATGTCGAGCGGATTGTCAACTTTGTCAAAGAGCAGGCAGAAGCGGATTATGATGATACCTTTGATCCAGGTGAAGTATCTGAGTCAGATTTTGATGGAGGTATGGGTGGCTCAGACGAAGGCGATCCTCTCTTTGAAGAGGCTAAAGGCTCTCGTCATTGAAACTCAAAAAGCCAGTGCTTCGATGATTCAGCGTCGTTTATCGGTTGGCTTTTAACCGGGCCACTCGCCTCATGGAAGACTTGGAAGCAGCAGGTGTCATCGGACCAGCTGAAGGAACCAAGCCAAGAAAGGTCTTACAGACCAATTAATCTTTCTTTAAATGAAGAAGGAATGAGATATTTGACAATAGCAAAAACCTGCCTGTACAAGGGGCAGGTTTTGTTTACGATAAAAAAGAAAAGGACAGCAGATGCATCTCGATACCATTCACCACATTGCCATTATTGGCCACGATTATGATAAAACCAGAGAATTTTATGTAGACAAGTTAGGCTTTGAACCTTTAGACGAACACCATCGACCAGAAAATCAGGATATTCTCTTTAATATTCGAAAGGGAAACCTGACCTTGGAAATATTTATCAAACCAGCTGCCCCAAAAAGACCCTTTCTCCCTCATCCAGAGCATACCGGTCTCCGTCATCTGGCTTTTAAAGTGGAAGATGTTCAAGCCTGTCTAGCAGAGTTTGACCAATTAGGAATCCCTCATACAGAACTACGGGTGGATGATTTTGATGGGCGCAAAATGGCCTTCTTCTTTGATCCAGATGGCTTGCCTCTTGAACTTCACGAATAGATCTACACAATCTTCGGTCTCTAGTCTCAAGCCAGAAGACATTCTTTTTGCTAAACTAGATACAGAAATAAGAAAGAAGAAAATATGGAAGAGAAGCGATATAGCGGGCTAACGAATGAGCAAGTCCAAAGCAGAATCAGAGAAGGAAAACAAAATCGAGTAACCATCACGGCAGAAAAGTCGACCAGAGAGATTATTTATTCAAATGTCTTTACCTATTTCAACCTGGTTTTTGGTATTCTAGCTATCTTATTGATACTAGTACGGTCTTGGAACAATATGTTATTTGTTCCCATTGTGGTCGTTAACTCCTTGATTGGGATTGTTCAAGAATTGCGGTCTCGGCGGATTTTGAATAAGATGCGCCTCCTTCAAGTGGAGAAAGCTCGAGTGATTCGTGAAGGAGAACGGCTGGATCTTCCTGTCGACCAGGTGGTAGAGGGGGATGTCGTCTTGTTCCAAGCAGGGGATCAGATCTATGCGGATGCCAAGGTTCTGGATGGCTCGATCATGGTCGATGAGTCTCAATTAACAGGTGAAGCAGATGAAATCCCTAAAGGTGAGAATCAGAAACTCATGTCAGGAAGTTTTGTCATCTCAGGTCAAGCAGTTGCCGTCTTGGAACAAGTAGGAGATGCGTCTTATATTAATCAGCTGAGTCTATCCGCCAAGAAAGTCAAGGGACACGAAGAATCCGAAATGGTTCATGCTGTGGATGGTCTCGTCCGAATGATCGGAATGATTCTCATCCCGATTGGCTTGCTCCTGTTCTTGCAGAGCTATCTAGGAAATCAAGACTCCCTCAAAGTTAGCATCACCTCTATGGTTGGTGCCATCATTGGGATGATCCCAGAAGGACTCTACCTCTTAATGACCCTGGCCTTGGTGCTTGGAGCAACCCGCTTAGCCCTTCAAAAGGTCCTACTCAACAGTATGAAGGGAATTGAAACCCTATCTCGTATCGACGTCCTTTGTCTAGACAAGACGGGAACCATTACCGAACACAGGATGCAGGTGAGTGAGCTGCTCCCCTTGGCACTAGATGAAAAAGAAGGCAAAGAAATATTAAGCCACTATCTCCAGGCCAGTGAGGATCAGAATGATACTATCACGGCCATTCGGCAGTATCACTCAGTCCAAACAAGTGAAGTTTGGACCGTTCAAGACCGTCTTCCTTTTTCATCCAAGAAGAAATTTGGGGGCCTTCAGTTCCAAGAAGGTATTTACCTATTAGGGGCACCGGATGTTTTGCTTCGAGATGATCTCGATGCTTACCAAGAAGTCTGGCAGCGAGAGATTGAACGAGGGGCGCGTGTCCTTATTTTGGGGCATTACCAGGGGGAGCAATTGACGGAAGTATTAGAAGCTCCAGTCCTTCCCCTCCTAGCTTTGGTCTTGGAGAATCCCGTACGGTCGACTGCTCCTGAAACTTTTGCTTATTTCCAAAAACAAGGGGTGACCATCAAGGTTATTTCAGGGGATCATCCTTTGACAGTTGCTGCCGTTGCTCAGAAAGCAGGTATTCCTGATGCAGATCAAGTGGTCGATGCGAGTCAGCTTAAGACATATGAGGAGGTAGTAGATGCAGCACGGATCTACACAGTGTTTGGACGAGTTAGTCCAGAGCAAAAACAAATCCTCGTAGAGAGCTTGCAGGCAGATGGTCATAAGGTCGGAATGACAGGAGATGGGGTCAATGATATTCTCGCTATGAAAAAGGCAGATTGTAGTATAGCCATGAATACGGGACATGATGCGACCAAAAAGGTGGCCCAGGTTGTGCTTTAGATTCGGACTTCTCCCACATGCCTTCGATTGTAGATGAAGGTCGCCGAGTGGTCAACAATATTCAGCGTTCGGCGAGTCTCTTTTTGGTCAAAAATATCTTTTCAATATTATTGGCTATCTTGGCCATTCTCTTTGCTTTCACTTATCCCATTCAGGCTTCTCAGATGTCCTTGATCAGTGGATTTACCATCGGAATCCCCGGTTTCTTACTGGCCTTGGAGAAGAATCGTGCCCGGATAGAAGGAGACTTTATTGAAACCGTGATAGAGCAAGCTCTTCCAGCTGCTTTGACCAATCTCATATCGGTCCTTTTTCTTGTGGTTCTGGGTCCTTTCCTTGGATTAAGTCAGGGAGAAATTTCGACCATCTCGATTTACCTGCTGGCTTTGATTGGCTTTACAAAAGTATACCAACTCAGCCTTCCCTTCAATCATGTAAAATTGGGCATCATCCTTCTTAATGTAACAGGATTTTGTCTGTCGGTCTTTGTATTTTCTTCCATTTTTAATCTCAGCCACCTTCATCTGACTGGCTGGATCTTGACTCTTGTCCTTGGACTGGTCATGGAAGGAGACTTATGGGTGATGAATCGTCTTGTCTATACCTTGGTGACCCATCTGCATAAGTCCAGAAACAAATAGAAAAACGGTATTAGCTAAACCATCTTGGATCTAGTTAATACCGTTATTTTATTATTAAAATCAGATAAAGAGGCTAATCGTCATAATGAGGTAAAGGAAGAAGGTAATGAGAAAGCCTGCGCGCCAAAAGTACTTGAAAAATTTCGGATAGTAAAAGCTACGTCTCTTTTTCAAGAAATAGATAGTCAAGCCGATAGCTAAGAGGGACAAGGCCAATAACAATTGCGGCAACAAATTATGATAGTAGGCCGCATCTGAAATTAAATAGTATTCAAGCGCGAACAGAGGAAAAGCAAGATCAGCAAAATTCCAGCCATATCGACGCAGTTTAAAGACTCGAATAATAATCCCACTGAGAATCAGGGTCAAAAAAATAAATACAAGGGAAGCAACTTTTATTAACATACCTCCATTTTATCACAAAAGTAAAAAAAGTGTGATGGAAATGAAATTTTTTCTTGCATTCGGAAGAAAATAGTGTATAATAGAAAGGTATGCGCAGAGCATACTTGTGGGAGGTAAAAATCTGTAATTACCGCCAAAACCACAAAGGAGGATTTAAGAAATGGCTAAAAAAGTCGAAAAACTTGTAAAATTGCAAATCCCTGCTGGTAAAGCTACACCAGCTCCACCGGTTGGACCAGCACTTGGTCAAGCAGGTATCAACATCATGGGATTCACTAAAGAGTTTAACGCTCGTACAGCTGACCAAGCTGGTATGATTATCCCAGTTGTGATCACTGTTTATGAAGACAAATCATTTGATTTCGTTACAAAAACACCACCAGCTGCTGTTCTTTTGAAAAAAGCTGCAGGTGTTGAAAAAGGATCAGGTACACCTAACAAAACGAAAGTTGCAACAGTTACTCGTGCGCAAGTACAAGAAATTGCTGAAACTAAGATGCCAGATTTGAACGCTGCAAACATTGAGTCTGCAATGCGTATGATCGAAGGTACTGCTCGTTCTATGGGATTCACTGTTACTGACTAATTGTAACAATCCTATTTGCCCGCAATACACTTGATCATGAGACGAGTGACGTGGGAGATGAAAATCGATATGACCACATTACAAGGAGAAAGATAAAATGGCTAAAAAAAGCAAACAACTTCGTGCTGCACTTGAAAAAATCGACAGCACAAAAGCATACAGCGTAGAAGAAGCTGTAGCTCTTGCAAAAGAAACTAACTTTGCAAAATTTGACGCAACTGTAGAAGTTGCATACAACTTGAACATCGACGTGAAAAAAGCTGATCAACAAATCCGTGGAGCAATGGTATTGCCAAACGGTACTGGTAAAACAGCTCGCGTTCTTGTATTTGCACGTGGTGCAAAAGCTGAAGAAGCTAAAGCTGCTGGTGCAGACTTCGTTGGTGAAGACGACCTTGTTGCTAAAATCAACGACGGTTGGTTGGACTTCGACGTAGTTATCGCTACACCTGACATGATGGCTCTTGTTGGACGTCTTGGACGTGTCCTTGGACCACGTAACTTGATGCCAAACCCTAAAACTGGTACTGTAACAATGGATGTTGCAAAAGCAGTTGAAGAGTCTAAAGGTGGTAAAATCACTTACCGTGCAGACCGTGCAGGTATCGTACAAGCGATTATTGGTAAAGTGTCATTTGACGCTGACAAATTGGTTGAAAACTTCAAAGCTTTCAACGATGTTATCCAAAAAGCAAAACCAGCTACAGCTAAAGGTACTTACGTAACTAGCTTGACTTTGACTACAACTCAAGGTCCTGGTATCAAAGTGGATGTTAACTCACAAACTTAAAGAGGAGCCAGCACAACCTAAGGGTAATGTTTATGTTCACTAGTAAAGATACTGAGGGCAATACTATCAAAGATTCAGTAAAGATGAAGATGAAACAACCAATCGATAAAGATTACGATAGTAGTAGACAACCGTCCAAAAGAAATCGGAAAAAGACGGTAAGACTTATGAATTGGTACTAGTGGGTAACTAATAGTAGGTGAAGTTGATGACAGCGACACCTACATCATCAGATCCAACTGGAAAGTAGCTGAAAAAGATGAATGAACATTACATCTACAAACTTAAAGAGGAGCCAGCACAAACTTGCTGTGTCGTTTATGTTCACGTAAAAGATACTGGCAATACTATCAAAGATTCAGTAAAGATGAAGATGAACAACCAATCGATAAAGATTATGATACAGTAGTAGACAACCGTCCAAAGAAATCGAAAAGACGGTAAGACTTATGAATTGGTACCAGCGGGTAACCACATGTAGGTGAAGCGATGGACAAGGACACCTTTACATCATCAGATCCAACAACTGGTAAAAGTAGCTGAAAAGATAAGAATGTTATATATATCTACAAGCTTAAAGAAGAGCTAGCTGAGCTGAAGAAGGTGAAGTCATCACATACGTAGACGAAAATGGTAAAGGAAATCGAAACCCTGTCAAGATACACCAAATTCTCCATATGACACACCATATAACACCACTGGAGGAAGGTGAGAAACCAACACCATCAAGACACCAGATGGTAAGACCTATAAGATCGTAAATTGAAAGGGACTACCCAGTAGGTAAAGTTGACGAAGATGGACACTTGGAATCATCTGATCCGTTAAAGGTAAAGGATAACCAAATCAACTATCACTTACGTCTATAAAGGAAGGGTAATGTCTATGTACACTACGTTGATACAGCAGGCAAGGCAAGACCATCAAGCTCGTGATGTGACCGACGAAAAAGCCAACCAGGATAAAGACTTATGACACAGTGGTAGACAACTGTCCACATAAGAGATTGAATTGAAGGGTAAGATCTTACGAATTGGTACCAGCTGGTAACTATTGAAGTTGAAAGTAGATGACCAAGGTCACCTCTCAAGTCAACAGACCCAAATAAAAGGTAAAAGTGATCGAAGGACAAGAACGTCACCTATGTATACAAACCAAGGAAACACCAGCGAACTCTAAGAAGGGTGAAGTTGTCATCACTTACGTGGACGAAATGGTATGAAATCGAAAACCTCTTCAAGATACACCAAACTCACCATATGACACACTCATATAATACCACTGAGGAAGGTGAAAACCGAATACTAATAAGACACCAGGATGGTAAGACCTATAAGATCGTACCAAAAGGTGACTACCAGTAGGTAAAGTTGACGAAGATGGACACTTTGGAATCATCTATTCCAGTTAAAGGTAAAGTTGATAAAACCAAAATCAACCATCACTACGTCTATAAAGAAGTGAAGGGTAACGTTTATGCGTTCACTATGCAGATACAGAAGGCAAGAAAAATCAAGGAAGATGTAACTGACGAAGAAGCTCAACCAGTAGACAAAAGACTATGACACACAAGCAAGATCGTCCACAGGAGATTGAATCTGAAGGTAAGACTTACGAATTGCACCATCTGGTAACTCACACAGCAGGTGTAGTTGATAAAGATAGTCACTTCGAAGTCAACAGATCCAACAACTGGTAAAGTGATTGAAGGCGATAAGAATGTCACTTATGTTTACAAACTTAAAGAAACTCCAGCAAGCCTGTAGAACCAACTCCAGACAAACCTGTGAGCCAACTCCAGACAAGCTCAGAGCCAACCCAGACAGTTTGTAGAGCCAACTCCAGACAAGTTTGTAGAACCAACTCCAGACAAGCCTAGAACTAACCCAGATAAGCCTGTAGAGCCAACTCCAGACAAGCCTAGAACCAACCCAGACAAGCTCAGAACTAACTCCAGACAAGCCTTGTAGAGCCAACTCCAGACAAGCCAGAACCAACTCCAGACAAGCCTGTAGAGCCAACCTAGCAAGTTTGTAGAACCTTCACCAGATAAACCAGTGAATCCAACACCAGATAAAACCAGTGACCCAACACCAGATAAACCAGTGGACCAACACCAGGTAAACCAGTGGACCCCAACACCAGTAAACTGGTGATCCAAATTGTAAACCAGTGACCCAACACCAGGTAAACTGGTCGATCCAATACCAGGTAAACCGGTGGATCCAACACTAGATAAACCAGTGGATCCAACACCAGGCAACCAGTGATCCACTGTGTAAACCAGTGAATCCAACACCAGGTAAACCAGTGGACCCAACACCAGGTAAAGGGCAACTTCCAAATACTGGTGAAACTACATCTGTAGGATCAACTGTACTGACCAGTTGTAGCCTTGTAGGGATCTGTGCATTTGGTCGTCGAAAAAGAAGACGAAAATACCCTTTCTTCTTTGGTGAAAGATTGATTTCATGAATTCCAAAGAAAAGGTCTACTCGATGACTAGAAAAGGTTTTATGGTTTTGAAAAAGGGATGATGCATCCCTTTTTTAGACCAGTCAATCACTTTAGTTATCACAATGAGATTTTTATAATAGGAGCCTCAAGTTCTAAACAGGTTGAAAGCTACAACCTGTTTGTCTCAAGAGGCTCTTTTTGATAGGTAAGAAAGTTATACAACTTCATTAATTTGGAATGTGGAAAGGAAGTTCTACTTTTGGGGGAATCACCTATCCATACGAGCTGGCATACTCAGAAATGGTCAATAGAAAAGTATGAGGTAAAATAATCGATTTTAAGACGACAAGATAAAATTTTTTTGATAGATATCACTATATAAAAAACGCTTTTTGTGGTAAAATAATCCAGATCATAAAAGGAGTGACAAAATGGTAGAACCTAAGTATAAACGTATTTTAATTAAGTTATCAGGTGAAGCGTTAGCCGGTGAACGGGGTGTCGGAATTGATATCAAAACGGTTCAAAAGATGGCCCTTGAAATCAAAGAAGTTCATGACCTTGGAATTGAAATTGCTCTCGTTATCGGTGGAGGAAATCTCTGGCGTGGAGAACCTGCGGCGGAAGCAGGTATGGATCGCGTTCAAGCAGATTACACTGGAATGCTTGGAACAGTTATGAATGCCTTGGTGATGGCGGATTCTCTTCAACAGGTTGGAGTAGATACGCGTGTCCAAACAGCGATTGCCATGCAACAAGTCGCTGAGCCTTATATCCGTGGTCGCGCCCTTCGTCACTTGGAAAAAGAGCGTATTGTTATCTTTGGTGCAGGCATTGGTTCTCCATACTTCTCAACGGATACAACGGCTGCTCTTCGTGCCGCTGAAATTGAAGCAGACGCAATCTTGATGGCTAAGAATGGTGTTGACGGCGTTTATAATGCTGATCCAAAGAAAGACAAGACAGCTGTGAAGTTTGAAGAATTAACTCACCGTGATGTCATCAACAAAGGCCTTCGTATCATGGATTCGACAGCATCGACCATCTCAATGGACAATGATATTGACTTAGTCGTTTTCAACATGAATGAGCCAGGTAACATCAAACGCGTTGTCTTTGGAGAAAATATCGGTACTACCGTTTCTAATAATGTAGAAAAATAAGGAAGTTAGAGGAATAAAATGGCAAATCCAATCGTAGAAAAAGCTAAAGAAAGAATGTCTCAGTCTCACCAAAGTTTGGGACGTGAATTTGGAAGTATCCGGGCAGGTCGTGCAAACGCAAGTCTCTTGGACCGTATCTATGTTCAATATTACGGAGTTGATACTCCATTGAATCAAATCGCATCTATCACGATTCCAGAAGCCCGTGTGATGTTGATCACGCCTTTTGACAAGTCTTCATTGAAAGATATTGAGCACGCTTTGAATGCTTCTGACCTTGGTATTACTCCGGCTAACGATGGTTCGGTCATTCGCTTGGTCATCCCAGCTTTGACAGAAGAAACTCGTCGTGACTTGGCCAAAGAAGTGAAAAAAGTTGGTGAAAATGCTAAGGTAGCGATCCGTAACATCCGCCGTGATGCGATGGATGAAGCTAAGAAGCAAGAAAAAGCAAAAGAAATCACTGAAGATGAATTGAAGGGTCTTGAAAAAGAAATCCAAAAAGTAACGGATGATGCTGTGAAACATATCGATGAAATGACAGCTCACAAAGAAAAAGAATTGCTTGAAGTCTAATCATTTCCAGCAGTTTACAGAGGAAATGAACTCAGTTGGCACTGCTGGCTGGGTTTTATTTCCATTAAGGGGCTATTGATCATCATTAGCCAGAAAGAAGGAAGAAATGAATACCAATCTCGCACATGATATCGTGGGCCTTGTTACGGATGAGAATGACCGTTTTTACTTTGTCCAAAAGGATGGGCAAACCTATGCCTTGGACAAGTCTGAAGGAGAGCGTGCTCTTGGAGAGTCTGTCAAGGGCTTTGCCTATACGGATATGAAGCAACGTTTGCGCCTGACCACACTTGAAGTCACTGCTCGTCGGAACCAATTTGGCTGGGGGACAGTGACAGAAGTTCGTAAGGACCTGGGCGTTTTTGTCGATACTGGTCTACCAGACAAGGAGATTGTCGTCTCTCTGGATATTTTGCCAGAGATCAAGGAACTATGGCCTAAAAAAGGGGATAAACTCTTTGTCCGCCTAGAAGTCGATAAAAAAGACCGGATTTGGGGTGTCTTGGCCTACCAAGAAGACTTCCAACGGATTGCTCGTCCAGCCTACAACAATATGCAGAATCAGAACTGGCCGGCTATCGTCTATCGCTTAAAACTTTCAGGGACCTTTGTTTACTTACCTGAGAACAATATGTTAGGCTTTATCCATCCAAGTGAGCGCTTTGCCGAACCTCGTTTGGGACAAGTCCTAGATGCCCGGGTTATTGGTTTCCGAGAGGTGGATCGGACCTTGAATTTATCCTTGAAGCCACGCTCGTTTGAAATGCTGGAAAACGATGCACAGATGATTTTGGCATATTTAGAAAACAACGGAGGCTTTATGACCTTGAATGATAAGTCCTCCCCAGAAGAGATTAAGGCAACCTTTGGCATTTCCAAGGGGCAGTTCAAAAAAGCTCTGGGAGGCTTGATGAAAGCAGGGAAAATCACACAGGATGCCTTTGGTACAGAATTAAAATAAGAGGAGTCCTATGCGAAAATCATTTTATACTTGGTTGATGACAGAGCGCAATCCCAAAAGCAATGCTCCCAAGGCTCTTCTGGCTGATTTGGCCTTTCATGAGACAGCCTTTCCAAAGCATACAGATGATTTTGATGAAGTCAGTCGCTTTCTGGAAGAGCATGCCAGTTTCTCCTTTAATCTAGGAGATTTTGATGCAATTTGGGAAGAATACCTAGGTCATTAAGTACAAGAGAATCAAAGTGGGCCGGGGATGGTCAATTCTCGGCCTCTTTGTTATAATAGAGAAAACTTACAGAAATAGAGAGGTTCTTTATTTGAAAGAACATTCAATTGATATTCAATTAAGTCATCCAGATGATCTCTTCCACCTATTTGGATCCAATGAACGTCACTTGCGTTTGATGGAGCAGGAGTTGGATGTGATCATCCATGCCCGAACAGAAATTGTCCAGGTCATCGGTCAAGAAGAAGATTGTGAAAAAGCCAGACAAGTTATTGAGGCTTTGCTTATCTTGGTGAATCGTGGCATGACTATCGGGACGCCGGATGTTGTAACAGCTATTCAAATGGTTCGTAATGATGAGTTGGATAAGTTCGTGGCCTTGTATGAAGAAGAAATCATCAAGGATAGCTACGGCAAGCCCATTCGGGTCAAAACGCTAGGTCAAAAGATTTATGTAGATAGTGTCAAGCACCATGATGTGACCTTCGGGATTGGACCAGCAGGGACTGGGAAGACCTTCTTGGCAGTAACTTTGGCCGTGACCGCCCTCAAGCGTGGTCAAGTCAAGCGCATTATTTTGACTCGCCCAGCCGTGGAAGCAGGAGAGAGCCTTGGTTTCCTTCCAGGGGATCTCAAGGAAAAGGTAGACCCTTATCTACGTCCAGTCTATGATGCCCTCTATCAAATCTTGGGCAAGGACCAGACCACTCGGATGATGGAGCGGGAGATTATTGAGATAGCTCCCTTAGCTTATATGCGGGGCCGGACCTTGGATGATGCTTTTGTCATTCTCGATGAAGCGCAAAATACAACCATCATGCAGATGAAGATGTTCTTGACCCGTCTTGGTTTTAACTCCGAGATGATTGTCAATGGAGACACTAGCCAGATTGACCTCCCTCGAAATGTCAAATCCGGTTTGATTGATGCTCAGGAGAAATTAAAAAATATTTCTCAAATTGACTTTGTGCATTTCTCTGCCAAGGATGTCGTTCGCCATCCGGTAGTTGCCGAAATTATCCGGGCCTATGAGCCCATTCCGAATCCAGTCCTCAAAGAAAAACTGGATGTGGAAGAAGAAGCAGAATAAAAAAGGGAGTGGGAAAGAACTCAGACTAATTAAAAAGAGTTCGTTTTCCCACCCCCGCACAGTTGATTAGGTCGTCTTTGGAGCTTAAAAGCGAACAAAGATGCCAATCAACCACTGCGTCATGTAGTTATTACTATCATACAACGAAGGCTGGACACGTTTTGCCCAGCCTTTTAAATATTAGAAATTAAACCAATTCATCAATTGGTGTGAAGTTGCGTTCTAGACCTTCTGCAACTGGTTGGCTTGTGATATGGCCTTGGTAAGTAGTAACACCTTGGCGCAAGCCTTCATCAAGGGCGATGGCCTTGTGGAAACCTTTGTCAGCCAAAGCTTCGACATAAGGTAGGGTCACGTTGGTGAGGGCGATGGTAGAAGTGCGAGCGACAGCCCCTGGGATATTGGCAACGGCATAGTGGAGCACACCATGTTTTTCGTAAACAGGCTCCGTATGAGTAGTGACACGGTCTGCTGTTTCAATAACCCCACCTTGGTCCACAGCTACGTCCACGATGACAGAACCGGGACGCATTTGTTTGACCATATCGTCTGTCACTAATTTAGGAGCTTTAGCTCCAGGGATCAAGACAGCCCCGATAACAACATCGGCATCACGAACACTGGCTTCAATGTTAAATGGATTGGACATGAGGGTTTGGATTTGATGACCAAAGACATCTTCCAGAACAGCCAAACGTTTAGCGCTGATATCTAAGATGGTCACTTGGGCACCGAGTCCAAGGGCGATACGAGCTGCGTGGGTTCCAACGACTCCACCACCGATGATGGTAACTTTCCCTTTAGGAACACCAGGTACCCCACCTAGGAGGACGCCAGATCCACCTTCTTGTTTAGTGAGGAAGTGAGCCCCGATTTGCACCGCCATTCGTCCAGCAACCTCACTCATTGGCACCAAGAGAGGCAATTGTCCTTCAAGGTCTCGTACAGTCTCGTAAGCTACCCCAGTTGTCTTGGCAGTCACCATGGCATCAGCTAATTCAGGAGCAGCAGCCATGTGCAAGTAGGTGAAGAGCAAGAGGTCTTCACGAAGGAAGTCGTATTCTTCAGCGAGGGGTTCTTTGACCTTGACCACCAATTCAGCTGCCCAAGCTTCTGCAGCAGTTGCAACGATAGTTGCTCCTTGTTTGGCGTAATCTTCATCGCCAAAGCCAGAACCAAGTCCAGCATTTGTTTCTACCAAAACTTGATGGCCTTTCTTCACCAAGCTTTGTACACCTGCAGGGGTCAAGCCGACCCGATTTTCATTGTTTTTAATTTCTTTTGGGATACCGATTAACATGATCATTTCTCCTTGCTTAGATATGGGTGTAAAAAGGCCATTGGTGTGAGATTCCTCTCCTAACTCAATGACCTTTTCACTCCTTATCCAACTCTTTTAATTGATTGTTTTTATTTTATAGAAAAGTGGGTTAAAAAGCAAGAAAAAATTGAAGTTTCTTTCCTCAAGAAAGTATGGGAAACGAATGGGGGATGAACCAGCTCCTTGCCGCCCGTGATCAGGACAACCCAGCTTCTGGACGGGTGATGGCCAAATCAGGGATGCAATTTTCCCACGAAGAAGCTTATGCGATGCTAGACTTGCATGAAGAAGGGAGAATGGTGACGAGAGTCCATTATGTCCTTACTAAGGAAGAATATTTGGCAGAAAAATGAGTCAGGATATTGACAAAAGGCCTATCTCCATGATATAGTAGATAGGTACTGCTGGTTTAGCTCAGTCGGTAGAGCGCATCCATGGTAAGGATGAGGTCGCCGGTTCAATCCCGGCAACTAGCATAGAAGAAGAGAGAAGCATAGAGAGGATCTAGGCTTCTTTTTTGTGATTTAATTTCTGATTGAGTGCCTATTTATGGATCTTTTTTCAACAATCTTCAAAAAAACGTTGACAAGCACAGAAATCCGTGGTAAAGTTAGAACAACAAAGAGAAAGGAGAAAACCATCATGAACAAAGTAGATGTTTTGATGACACAATTGAATACACAGCTTCTCCAATCTCAGTTGAGTTCTATGTAAAAATTGAATGAAACCCAAGATGGAGGAGTCTGTCTTGGGTTTTTTGTATGCATTTTTGCCTGCCTTAACTGAATTGGTGACAGGCATCAGAAGGCCCAAGTGTGGACTGAGTACGTACTCAGCTCCTTGCTTGGGTTTTTTCTGTGCCATTTTGAAAAGGAGAATATATGATCAGAGCTATTTGGGAGTATATCAGGGAGCGCAAGTGGCGATATGTGAAGATCGCTATGGTCCTGATTCTTTATGATTACACTTTATTGATCCCGACGCAAGTCATCCAGCGCTTAGTGGATCATTTGAGTCAGCAGACGCTGACGCAATCGAACTTTGTATGGGATATGGTCCTCTTGGTGGGATCAGCCATCCTCAATTACCTGACGGCTTTTATTGGCAGTTGCGACTCTTTCAGTCGTCAGTCCATTTCAAGGCGACCCTTCAGGGACAAGCTTTTCGTAAGCTAGTAGCTATGCGGCGTCCCTTTTTTGAGAAATTTCGCTCAGGGGACCTCTTGACGCGCTTTACGACAGATGTGGATGGCATGGCCGATATGGCTGGTTACGGGATGATGGTGCTCCTGTTTGGCGGTGGCTTGTTTGCCTTTATTATTCCGACCATGTTTTTCATTTCTTGGCAATTAACCTTGATTTCCTTTATTCCCATGATCTTCCTTGTCGTCTCTACCTATTTTTTGAGTAGAAAGCAGGAGGAGTATGTTGAGCAAAACCGGGAAGCGGTTGCTCAGTTGAACGATGAAGTCTTGGAGTCCATCGAAGGGATCCGGGTCATGCGGGCCTATAGTAGACGGGATCAGCAGGTCAAACAGTTTCAGAAGAAAACGGCTAGTCTATCCAAAACAGGGGACAAAATTGCTTCTATCCAATATTCTTTTGGCCCCTTAGCCCTGTTGTTTATTGGATTCTCGACAGTCTTGCTCCTGCTATTTGGAGGACAGTCCCTAGCAAGTGGGCAGTTGAGCCTTGGCAAGCTATTGGCCTTGCAGCTGTATTTGGTCTTTTTAATTGAGCCTATGTGGATGATGGCGGACCTGATCTTGGTCTATCAGACAGGGCAAATGTCTATAAAAAACTAAAAGAAGTGATTGATGAGACAGATAATCTGGAGCCAGATGGTACACACTATTTAGAGCAGATCGATTCGGTAGAGTTTAAGGATTATTCCTTCAGTTATCCTGGTGCTGAGCGAAAGAGCCTATCAGGCATTGATTGGACTATCCAGCGAGGACAGACGGTTGGAATTGTTGGTCGTACCGGTGCAGGAAAGACTACCCTGGTTCGACAATTCTTGCGGCAATACCCAGTTGGTGAGGGAGAATTCTTGGTCAACCAGCAACCGATCGTGGACTACAACCGACACTCGATTGAAGAAAAAATTGGTTATGTTTCCCAAGAACATATTTTATTTTCTAAGTCTATCCGTGAGAATATAGCGCTTGGTAAAAAAGGAGCCAGCCAAGAAGACTTGGTGGAAGCAGTAGCCCAAGCTGCTTTTGCGGATGATCTCGAGCGGATGTCTCATGGAATGGACACCCTGATCGGTGAGAAAGGGGTCTCTGTATCAGGAGGTCAAAAACAGCGGATCTCTTTGGCGCGTGCCTTCTTAAGAGATGCAGATCTCTTGTTGTTAGATGATTCCCTTTCGGCAGTGGATGCGAAGACCGAACAGGCCATTATTGACACCATTCAAAAAGAACGAAAAGACAAGACGACCATCATTGTTTCTCATCGCTTGTCGGCTGTCCATCAGGCTGATTGGATCATCGTCTTGGATCAAGGACAGATTGTTGAAGAAGGCAGGGCTAGTGATTTATTAGCTCAAGAGGGCTGGTATTATGAACAATACCAACGGCAACAAAAACAGGAAGGAGAATAAGATGAAAGTATTGAAACGATTATTATCTAGGATCACGCTTTATCCAACTGTCTTTCTTGCTGGCTTCATTTGCCTCTTACTAGCCACCATTTTTTCTGAATTGTCTCCCTTTCTTCTCCAAAAGATGATCGATGGGCCTTTGACTGCATTGACCCACGGTGGAGGACAAGGGGACTTGCTTCAGATGGGAGGATTCTATCTCTTGGTCTTGAGCCTGGGGCAGCTGATTAGCTACATGGGCAATCGGATCTTGCTACATGGAAGTAATCAAGTAACCGCTAGTCTGAGGGACCAAGCCTTTCAAGTCATGCAAGGGCTGCCTATTTCTTATTTTGATGATAAGCCGGCTGGGAAGATCGCGACAAGAATTGTCAATGATACGGAGACCTTGAGGACCCAGTTTTATAACTCTTGTATGATTTTAGTCATCTATTTGGTACGCTTTCTCTTTATCCTAGGGATTCTCTTTTACCTGAGTCCTATGATGGGCCTTCTCTTGTGTTTGGTCTTTCCGATTTTCTATGGGATCCAGTATCTCTACAAGGTCATGACGGACCAGCCTATGAAGGATTTCTTTGATGCGCGAAGCGAGGTCAATACCCAGGTCAATGAACTCTTGCACGGTGCTAGTATGATTCAGCTCTATCATCAAGAGCCTGGTGTGGTGGAGGAGTTTGAAGCCACTACCCAGAAGATGTTAGGAGCAAATGATCGAATCCTCTTAGCCGATTCTATCGCTTCTTGGACCTTGACGGAATTGCTCAAGTTTTTAGTGATTGCAGGCATTTTGACTATCGCTGGGATTTCTTTCCTACAGGGTAATATCGGTGTGACGGCTGGTTTCTTATTTATCAATATTAACTATGTGATTAATCTATTTGATCTCATGGCCAATCTTAGTCGTCAATTCCCAAATATTCGGCGATCCTTAGAAACGGGGAGCCGCGTCCTTGCCTTCTTAGACCAACCGTTAGAGGCCGATGGTGCATTGGAACTGAAGATAGAAAAGGCAGAGGTCGTGTTTGACGACGTTCAATTTGCCTATGAAGAAGGCAAGCCAGTTCTGAAGGACATTTCCATCCAAGCTCATCCGGGTCAAACCCTTGCCTTGGTTGGCCATACCGGTTCGGGTAAATCCTCCATTATGAACTTGCTCTATCGTTTCTATGATCCGCAGGAGGGGGAAATCCGGATCGACGGCCAGAATATTCGCCATTTCTCTAGAGAGAGTCTTCGCTCCCATATGGGAATTGTCTTACAGGATCCCTATCTGTTCTCAGGGACCATTGCTAGCAATGTGGCCATGAGTCTAACAGATATCGACCGTGATCGCGTCTTGGATGCTCTAAAACAGGTCGGTGCCCTGCCTATGATCCAGAGATTAGAAAAGGGAATCGACCATCCAGTGGTTGAAAAGGGATCTGCCTTCTCAAGTGGCGAGCGCCAGTTGATTTCCTTTGCGCGGACGCTCTATATGAATCCGCAAATTCTGATTCTGGACGAAGCGACCTCCCACATCGATACGGAGACAGAGGAGATCATTCAGAAGGCTATGGCAGTCTTACAGAAAGGCCGGACAACCTTTATCATTGCCCACCGCTTATCGACTATTCAAGATGCGGATAAGATCTTGGTTCTATCAGAAGGGCGCATTGTCGAACGTGGGCAACATGCAGACTTAATTGCCCATGGTGGCATTTATGCCCAGATGCATGCCATCCAACAAACGGTTGAATAAGGGTGGCTATGAATGTCAGTCTTCAAATAGTAAAGTAGCGTGTATTCTAGTATATGCGCTATTTTTATGCTATAATTGAAATGATAGTGAGGTGATCCAAGATGTATATTGAAATGGTTGATGAGACCGGTCAAGTCTCTCAAGAAATGATCAAACAAACCCAGGAAATTTTAGAATTTGCTGCAAAAAAATTGGGCAAAGAAGACAAGGAAATGGCAGTGACCTTTGTAACCAACGAACGCAGCCATGAATTGAACTTGGAATACCGTGATACGGATCGCCCAACGGATGTGATTAGTCTGGAATACAAACCAGAGATGGATATTGCTTTTTCAGAAGAAGATTTAGAAGACCATCCAGAATTAGCAGAAATGATGGCAGAGTTTGATACCTATATTGGAGAGCTCTTTATTTCTGTAGATAAGGCGCGTGAGCAAGCGGCTGAGTATGGCCATAGCTTTGAGCGCGAGATGGGCTTTTTAGCAGTGCATGGCTTCCTTCATATCAACGGTTATGATCACTACACTCCGGAAGAAGAGAAGGAAATGTTTGGCTTACAGGAAGAGATTTTGACAGCCTATGGACTCACAAGACAATAAACGAAAATGGAAAAATCGAGAACTGATTGCCAGTCTTGAATTTGCTTTAACAGGGATTTTTACAGCCTTTAAAGAAGAAAGAAATATGCGCAAGCATGCTCTTTCAGCTATCTTAGCGATTGTTGCCGGCTTCCTTTTTGGCATTTCAGCAACAGAGTGGCTCTTTCTACTCTTAAGTGTTTCTTTGGTGATTGCCTTTGAAATCATGAATTCTGCTCTTGAAAATGTAGTGGATTTGGCGAGTGATTACCATTTCTCCATGCTGGCCAAAAATGCCAAGGATATGGCGGCAGGAGCAGTTCTCGTTATTTCGGGTTTTGCCTTGGTGACAGGTCTCATGATATTTGTCCCCAAATTATGGGCTCTAGTATTTGGATAAGGGGGAGATTTCCCTCATGAAAGGAAACTATGACATTTAAATCAGGCTTTGTAGCTATTTTAGGACGTCCCAATGTTGGGAAGTCAACTTTTTTGAACCACGTCATGGGGCAAAAAATTGCCATCATGAGTGATAAGGCGCAGACAACGCGCAACAAGATTATGGGAATCTACACGACCGATAAGGAACAGATTGTCTTTATCGATACGCCAGGGATTCATAAACCTAAGACAGCCCTTGGAGACTTTATGGTAGAGTCGGCCTATAGTACCCTTCGGGAAGTCGATACGGTTCTCTTTATGGTGCCGGCAGATGAACCACGTGGGAAGGGTGACGATATGATTATCGAACGCCTCAAAGCAGCCAAGGTGCCCGTTATCCTTGTGGTGAATAAGATCGACAAGGTACACCCAGACCAACTTTTGGCACAAATCGATGATTTCCGTAGTCAAATGGACTTCAAGGAAATTGTGCCGATTTCAGCCCTGCAAGGAAATAATGTTTCGCATTTGATTGATATTTTGAGCGAAAACCTAGAAGAAGGTTTCCAATATTTCCCTGCTGATCAGATTACGGACCATCCAGAGCGTTTCTTGGTTTCTGAAATGATTCGTGAAAAGGTCTTGCACTTGACGCGGGAAGAAATTCCCCATTCGGTTGCAGTAGTCGTGGATTCCATGAAGCGGGATGAGGAGACCGATAAAGTCCATATCCGTGCGACCATCATGGTGGAACGTGATAGCCAAAAAGGGATTATCATCGGAAAAGGCGGTGCCATGCTCAAGAAGATTGGAACCCTTGCGCGTAAGGATATTGAACTGATGCTAGGGGACAAAGTCTTCCTAGAAACCTGGGTCAAGGTTAAGAAAAATTGGCGGGATAAGAAATTAGACCTTGCCGATTTCGGATACAACGAAAAAGAATATTAAGAAGAGGTGGGCAGAAGCCTGCTTCTTGTTTTTGAAAGGAGTTCTATGCCCGAGTTACCAGAAGTTGAGACCGTTCGACGTGGTCTTGAGAAATTAATTCTTGGGAAAACCATCCAATCCGTGGAAGTAAAGTATTCTAAGATGATTCAGACGGATCTGGATGCTTTTCGTCAAGATCTTCCAGGTCAAGAGATTCGATCCATAGGGCGTCGTGGGAAATACCTCTTGTTTCATCTGACGGATTTGGTTTTGATCTCGCATTTGCGGATGGAAGGCAAGTATTTCTTTTATCCAGACGAAGTCCCTTTTCGCAAGCACGCCCATGTCTTCTTTCACTTTACAGATGGCAGCACCCTGGTCTATGAAGATGTCCGCAAGTTTGGGACCATGGAAGTCCTAGTGCCTGAGCTTGTAGACAGCTATTTTGTGAATAAAAAAATTGGTCCAGAGCCGACAGAAGCGGAATTTAAAGGATCCGCCTTCCAAGCAGCTCTTAAAAAATCAAAGAAACCCATTAAATCAGCTCTTTTGGATCAAAAATTGGTGGCTGGTCTGGGCAATATCTATGTGGACGAGGTGCTCTATCGAGCCAAGGTTCATCCAGCCCGTTTGGGGCAAAGCTTGACTGCTACAGAAGCCAGAGCTGTTCGCAAAGAAACAATTGCCGTATTAGCTCAGGCTGTCGAAAAGGGTGGCTCCACCATTCGCTCCTACAGCAATGCCTTCGGAGAAGATGGCACCATGCAGGATCAGCACCTTGTCTATGGCAAGACAGGTCAACCTTGTAGTCGTTGTGGCTCTCCAATCGAGAAAATCCAACTAGGGGGACGCGGAACCCATTTTTGCCCTCACTGTCAAAAGGAGAATTAGATGGTAAGAATCATCGGATTAACAGGAGGGATTGCTTCAGGAAAGTCGACTGTGACTTCCTATTTGAGAGAAAAGGGGTATCCTGTCATTGATGCTGATCAAGTGGTCCATGACTTGCAGGCACCAGGTGGAGAACTCTATCAAGCTTTGGTAGAGCATTTTGGAAGGGAAGTCCTTCTAGATACTGGAGACTTGAATCGTCCTGCTCTGGCTCAACGCATCTTCTCAAGCCAAAAAGAGATTGTCTGGTCCAACCAAGTACAGGGGGACATCATTCGCAAAGCTCTGGCGCGAGAACAGGACCGACTAGCTGCAACAGAAGACATCTTTTTCATGGATATCCCCTTGTTAATCGAGCAGGGATATCTGGACTGGTTTGACCAAGTCTGGCTGGTCTATGTGACGGAAGATACTCAGTTAGAACGTTTGATGGAGCGCAATGCCTTAACAGAGGTCCAGGCGCGCGATCGTTTGGCGCCCAGATGCCTCTAGATGAGAAAAAGCTTTTGTCGATCTTGTGATCGATAACAATAGCCAGCGTGATCACCTCTATCAGGAAATCGATCGGGCTTTAGAACAAATAGAAAGAAGATGATCCTATTTCACTGGAAATCAATTGGCGTAAAAAAATCTCTTTTTATTGCCTGGATTGGCTGTTTTTTTCGTAGGTGCCAGTCTTTCGTTAGTGGTTCCCTTTTATGGCTCTTTTTGTGGAGGAGTTGGGGGTAAAAGGTCCGGCAGTTCCTTTTTTTATGCTGGTATTGCAGTCGCCTCCTCCTCTTTGACTTCCGCTCTAATGGCCCCAATCTGGGGAGTTTGGCGGACCGTTATGGTCGGAAACCAATGATGTTGAGAGCCCTCGATTGCTATGACCTTGACCATGGGAGGAATTGCTTTTGTCCCTTCCGTCTTTTTGGTTGCTACTTCTACGCTTATTAAATGGTGTCTTCTCAGGCTTTGTCCCTAACAGCACGGCTCTCATTGCCAGTCAGGTGCCAAAGAATCAATCTGGATACGCTCTAGGAACCTTATCGACGGGAACTGTTGCCGGTACCTTGATGGGCCCCTTGTTGGGGGGATTGATCGCAGAGCAATTTGGTATGCGGAATGTCTTTCTCCTCGTTGGTTTTTTCCTCTTTCTCGTCTCTGTCTTGACTTGGTGGGGCATTGAGGAAGACTACCAACAAATATCGAAGGAGGAGCACCTTTCAAGCTGGGAATTATTGACTTCTATCCAGCATAAGGACATTTTACTGGGTCTCTTTTTGACCAGTATGACCATTCAGATGATCGGTCAGTCCATTTCTCCCATTCTTCCACTCTATGTAAGAGAGCTTGGCCAGAGCGACAATGTTATTTTTGTATCTGGGCTGATCGTATCAGCGATGGGGATTTCTAGTATCCTGACATCGGGATGGATGGGAAAGCTCGGAGATAAAATTGGCAACCATCGCCTCTTACTTTTAGCTCTTCTCTATAGTGGGATCCTCTATATCTTCTGTGCCCTTGCTCATACCCCTTTTCAATTAGGCCTTCTTCGTTTCCTATTTGGGATTGGGACAGGAGCCTTAATGCCCGGAGTTACGGCTCTCTTAAACCGCATGACTCCCAAGGAAGGAATTTCTCGGATTTTTAGTTACAACCAACTCTTCTTTTATATAGGGGGAGTTCTTGGTCCCATGATGGGCTCTAGTATTGCTATGCATGTCAATTACCATTGGGTATTCTATGGGACTGCTATCCTAGCCTTTATAGATTTGGCCTTCCTTTTATTCATCTTTAGAAAGTATTTGAAAGTGAGAGAAATCAGTGCGCATTAAAGTACAACTAACCTGCACGAGCTGTGGTAGTCAGAATTATTTGACAAGTAAAAATATGAAGACCCACCCTGAAAAAATTGAAGTTTTGAAGTATTGTCCTAAAGAGAGAAAAGTGACATTACATCTTGAAACGAAATGATTTTTATGGTAAAATAGATAGGATTTTAAGGAGTTTTTAAATTATGACTAAACCGTTGATTACTATTTTATTGGTACTATCTGTATTAATTATTATCGCTATCTTCATGCAACCAACTAAAAATCAATCTAGCAACGTATTCGATGCAAGCTCAAATGACTTGTTTGAACGTTCAAAAGCTCGTGGATTCGAAGCAGTGATGCAACGATTGACAGGAGTAATGATTTTCCTTTGGTTACTCATTGCGATGATTCTAATGGTATTATCCAGTAAATAAGATAGGCTTAGACATTGTCTTTGCCTATTTTTTCATCTATGGGTCGTTGGATAGGGAGATTGTCACTAGCAAAGAAATCTCTCTGAAAGAAAGAAAATAAAGGAGGCTGGGTATCCAGCACAAGATATGAAAAGTAAAATTATTGATTATTTAAAACAGGAGGGAAAAGCTCAGGTTGATCAGTTGGCTCAAGCCATTGGGAGTACAGACGCCAAAGGTTTTCGTGAACTGATTAAGACCATTTCGCTGATGGAGCGACGTCGTCAACTAACCTTTGAAGAAAATGGGTTTTTAAGTCTCCTTGATGCCAAGCCAAAAGGCGTCATTACTGTGAAAGGGATTTTCCATGCTCATAAGAGTGGCTTTGGCTTTGTTAGCCTAGAGGGGGAAGAAGAGGACCTTTTTATTGGACGAAATGATGTCAACCATGCCATTGATGGGGATACAGTTGAGGTTGTAATCACCAAGGTCGCCGATCGGCAAAAGGGGACCGCGGCAGAGGGGAAAATCATTGATGTCTTGGAGCACAGCCTCCAAACAGTCGTCGGCCAAATCGTTTTGGATGAGGAAAAACCCAAATATGCAGGCTACATCCTTTCAAAGAATCAAAAGATTAGTCAACGCATTTATGTGAAAAAACCTGCCCTACAATTAGAGGGAACGGAAGTTCTCAAGGTAGCTATTGAACAGTATCCAAGTCGGAAGCACAATTACTTTGTAGCCTCAGTACAAGATGTGGTTGGACATGTGACAGATCCTGGGATCGATGTCTTGGAAGTTTTAGAGTCTATGGATATCGTCTCAGAATTTCCAGAAGCAGTCCTCAAAGAAGCAGAAAGCATCCCAGACCAGCCTAGTGAGAAGGATATGGAGGGACGTTTGGACCTTCGAGATGAAATCATCTTTACCATTGATGGTGCCGATGCCAAGGACTTGGATGATGCGGTTCACATCAAGCGCTTGGAAGGTGGGAATTTTGAGCTTGGCGTTCACATAGCCGATGTCTCTTATTATGTAACCGAAGGTTCTGCCTTGGACAAGGAAGCCCTCAACCGCGCGACCTCTGTCTATGTGACAGACCGGGTCGTGCCCATGTTACCTGAGCGTCTATCAAACGGGATTTGTTCCTTAAACCCTCAAGTGGATCGCTTGACCCAGTCAGCCATTATGGAGATTGACCAGCGTGGTCGGGTACTTCGCTACCAGATCACCCAAACGGTCATTAAAACGACTTTCCGTATGACCTATAGCGATGTCAATGAGATCATTGCTGGGGACCAGGAGAAGCGTGAGGAATACCAAGCTATTGTGCCAAGTATCGAAGCCATGGTTGGTCTTCATCAGATCTTAGAAGGAATGCGGGAAAAACGAGGAGCCCTGAACTTTGATACCAGTGAAGCAAAAATCCTAGTCAATCCTCAAGGAAAACCAGTAGACATCGTCTTGCGCCAACGTGGGGTTGCAGAACGGATGATTGAATCCTTCATGCTGATCGCCAATGAGACAGTAGCAGAGCATTTTGCCAAACGAAAACTTCCCTTTATTTACCGGATTCACGAAGAACCCAAAGCAGAAAAGGTGCAAAAGTTTATCGATTATGCTTCTAGCTTTGGCCTACCAATTTATGGGACAGCTAGTTCCATGAGTCAGGAAACCTTGCAGGACATTATGAAGAAGGTAGAAGGGGAACCCTATGCTGATGTCTTGTCTATGATGTTGCTCCGTTCCATGCAACAAGCGCGTTATTCCGAGCACAACCACGGCCACTATGGGCTAGCAGCTGAGTTCTATACTCACTTCACCAGTCCGATTCGCCGGTATCCAGACTTATTAGTCCATCGCATGGTGCGAGAGTATGGAAAAGATTCTGAAGTGGCTAGCCATTTTGAACAGGTCATTCCAGATATTGCTAGCCAATCCTCTAGTCGGGAACGCCGCGCCATTGATGCGGAACGGGAAGTGGAAGCCATGAAGAAGGCAGAGTACATGGAGGACTATGTTGGCGAAGAGTACGATGCATTGGTGTCCAGTGTCGTCAAGTTTGGTCTCTTTGTTGAATTGCCAAATACCGTAGAAGGTTTGATCCACATCACTACCTTACCTGGTTTTTATCATTTTAACGAGCGCGATTTGACCTTGCGCGGGGAAAAATCAGGCGTCACTTTCCGTGTCGGTCAGGAGATCCGAATCAGGGTCGAAAGAGCGGATAAGATGACTGGTGAGATTGATTTTTCTTATATCCCAAGTGAGCTGGATTTGATTGAAAAAGTCACTAAAACATCGGGTCGTAAAGATCGAAATGGACACTCTAAGCGCCCTTCTTCTAAGAAAGAAGAACGAAAGCAAGGGGGCTTTAGAGAGAACAAGCGCAAGCATTCTTCAAAAGACAAGAAGAAAAAGAGTAAGAAACCTTTTTACAAGGAAGTAGCTAAGAAAGGAGCTAAGCATGGCAAAGGGCGAGGGAAAGGTCGTCGCACAAAATAAGAAAGCAAGCCACGATTATACAATTGTTGAAACCATTGAAGCAGGAATGGTCCTGACTGGTACAGAAATCAAGAGTGTTCGAGCAGCTCGTATCAACCTCAAGGATGGATTTGCCCAAGTCAAAAATGGGGAAGTCTGGCTCAGCAATGTTCATATTGCTCCCTATGAGGAAGGCAATATCTGGAACCAAGACCCAGAGCGTCGTCGCAAACTCTTGCTGCATAAGAAGCAAATTCAAAGTTGGAGCAGGAGACTAAAGGAACAGGGATGACTCTAGTTCCCCTTAAGGTTTACCTCAAGGATGGCTATGCCAAGCTCTTGCTGGGCTTAGCCAAAGGGAAGCACGATTATGACAAACGTGAATCCATCAAACGGCGGGAGCAAAATCGTGACATTGCTCGTGTCATGAAGCAATACAATACGCGTTAAAGTAAGAAATAGGAACAGCTGAAGCAAGGGCTGAAAACTGTTCCTATTTTTAAATTTCCTTTCTTGAAACCGCTTGCATTATTATCTGGATAAGAGTATACTGAAGGTAGCGTTGGTATAGTTGTTTTTCGTCGGCTTGAAAATGATTTTCTAGCCTCTTTTGTAGTCATAAAGGAGATCGACTATGAGAAAACTACTGGTCAAACTGATGATTGCTTTGATGGCCTTTGCCTTGATTCCAGTTCAAGTTGCGCAGGCCTGCTCAGCCTTCATTGTTGGGAAGGAACTCACGACAGATGGTTCCATGCTCTTTGGGCGGACTGAAGACTATCCTTATGCTCCCGATGGTGGTCGCCACAATAAAACTTATGAAGTGGTACCTGCCAAAGACTATAAGGATGGGGATATGTTGGAGGATGAATCCAACGGCTTTGCTTATCCCCACTTGAGTCATGAAATGAAATATACCGCAACTTATGATGCAGCCCATGGAGATGGTTCCAACGGGAACTTCGGAGCACACGGCTTTAACGAAGCAGGTGTTTCCATGACTTCTACCGTATCTGCAACCCCACACGATAAGATTTTGAAAGCAGACCCACTGGTGAAAAATGGCTTGGCTGAAGCTGCTATGGTGGACTTGGTTCTTCCACGTGTCAAAACAGCTCGTGAAGGAATTGAGTTGGTTGCCAAGGTACTTGATGAAAAAGGATCTGCCGAAGGAAACATCATTGTCGTAGCAGATAAGAATGAACTCTGGTACATGGAAATCCTCTCTGGTCACCAATATGTAGCCATTAAATTCCCTCAAGACCGCTATGCCATCTTTGCCAATACCTACTATCTAGGACATGTGGATTTCAAGGACAAGGACAATGTCATTGCTTCGAAAGATGTGGAAGCAGTTGCTAAAAAGGCAGACCACTACAAGACTGATAAAGATGGTAACTTCCATATTGCAGACTCTTATGGTCCAGATGAATATACCGAACGCAACCGCTCACGGACCTATGCAGGGATTACCTTGATGGATCCTAAAGCGGACATCAAATATGATGATAAGCACTTTGACCTTTTGCGCAAACCAACGGATCCTTCTAAAAAGTATAGTCTAGAAGATGTTTTTGCTGAACAACGGAACCGGTTCGAACACCTCAAACAATACACACCAGATGACTTGGTGGAACCAGGTAAAGAAGTCGATACCAATAAATACAAATATGCTTTGGGAAATGAAAACGTCATTAACGCCCACGTATACCAAATTAAGAAGGACTTGCCAACTCCATTTGGTGGTGTCGTTTGGTTAGGTCTCGCTCAAAGCCGGAACACGCCTTATGTGCCATTCTATGGTATTGTCAACGATACCTATGCACCATTCAAAGTTCGCTCTGCCAAATATGATCCAACTTCTTGGTATTGGGCTGTTTGGCATATTGACCAAATGGTCATGAAATACCCAGACCTCTTTGGCAACAGCATCCAAGAGAAGTGGAAAGAATTGGAAAAAGGATGGATCAAAGAACAAGCAGCTTTGGATCAAAAATACAGTGGACTTACTGATGACCAAGCGAAAGCTACTGCAGACGAAGTAACAAGTGACTCACTTAAACGTGCGGAAACGATTTTCAAACAAATCAAGCAAGTTGAAAGCGAGATGGAAGATAAGATTCGTACAGAAAAAGGTTTGGAAGCAGACTTTGTATATGACGGCTATAACAAGGCCAATCTGGTAGCAGCAGCTCAAGCTGAAAGATGCATCGAAAGAAACTGATAAGAAGGAAGAAACAGCTTCTAGTCAATCATCTAGCAAGGTAAGTGATTCAAACAGCAGTTTATCTGCCGTCTTAGGAGTTTTGGCTCTTGCAGGATTTGGCTTGGCAGGTTTCTACTTTAAAAAATCAAAAAAGAATGAAAATGAAGAATAAGTAGACTGAGACTGCTAAATCAGCATCCTGCCTCAACTGGATTCTATGAGAGTGGAATAGAAGTCTTCACAAAAGGAGCTTGTAATTCCACTCTTTTTATTGTTATTTGCATGCAATTTTTGTATGATAGGGATAGATAAAAAGAAGGAGAAGAAACGGATGCCTGAAAAATTAATTGCCTATAAGCGGATGCCTTTGTGGACCAAGGATACCATGCCTGAAGCAGTCCAAAGAAAACACAATACCAAAGTAGGTACTTGGGGAAAGATTACCGTTCTCAAAGGAAAACTCAAGTTTGTTGAGCTGACGGAAGATGGGGAAGAAGTAGCCAGCCATGTGTTTGAGGCAGGTGCGGATAACCCGATGGCACAACCGCAAGCTTGGCATCGTGTAGAGGCCCTTACAGATGATGTGGAATGGTTTTTGGAATTCTACTGTGAGCCCAAAGATTATTTCCCCAAAAAATATAATAGCAATCCCGTCCATTCGGAAGTGCTAGAAGCCATGGAGTCCCTTTCTCCAGGCAAGGCCTTGGATTTGGGGTGTGGACAAGGACGAAATGCTCTCTTTTTGGCCCAGCATGGCTTTGAAGTGACAGCAGTCGATCAAAATGAATTAGCCCTAGAGATCCTCCAAAGTATTGTAGAACAAGAAGATTTAGAAATGACTGTGGGGCTCTATGATATCAATTCAGCGAACTTAAAGCAAAGTTATGATTTGATTGTCTCAACGGTTGTCCTCATGTTTTTGCAAGCAGATCGCATTCCGGCGATTATTCGAAATATGCAAGACCAGACCAATCCGGGAGGCTATAACTTGATCGTTTGTGCCATGGATACAGAGGACTATCCTTGCCAGGTTCCTTTCTCCTTTACCTTTAAGGAAGGCGAGCTAGCAGACTACTACAAGGATTGGGAACTCGTTAAATACAATGAAAATCCAGGGCATCTGCACCGACGTGATGAAAATGGCAATCGAATTGCCTTACGCTTTGCGACCATGCTAGCCAAGAAAATATAAATAGCTCTCTAGACAAGGACACCCTTGCAGTCGTCCTTGTCTTTTATATCTGAAAACTTTCTGAAAATACTTGATTTTTTACAGAAAAGGAGTAGACTGTTAGTGTATCTTTCAAGAATTTTGAGGAGAAGCGTGTGAAACTCTATGTTCAATTGATGATTATCTTTACCATCTCTTTGATTGGGGAAGGGATATCGACCCTCTTTCATTTGCCAATTCCAGGTAGTATTATTGGTCTACTGATTCTATTTCTTTGCTTGCAGTTGAAATGGCTTCGTATCCGCCATGTGAATTTGGTTGGATCTTTTCTCTTAGCCAATATGACGATTTTATTTTTACCTCCAGCGGTTGGGATTATGGATAAGTTTGATGTTATCCAGCCCTATTTATTGCCCATCGTGTTGATTATTTTAGGGGCTATCATCATCAATGTAACCCTCATTGCGCTTGTTGTTGGTTTTATCAAGACAAGGTATGAGGGGGATTATGAAGGAGGGAAGAAATAATGGAAAGTTTGTGGTCAAATCCTCTCTTTGGGATTTCTTTATCAGTCTTTGCCTATCTGATTGGGATGATGATTTTTCGTCGCTTCCCTCATCCCATCACGACTCCTCTCTTAGTTGCTACGGTGTTGGTCATCGCCTTCTTGAAACTGACAGGGATTTCCTATAAGGCTTATAATATTGGGGGGACTTACCTCAGCAATTTGATTGTCCCCTCAACGGTTGTCTTAGGTATTCCCTTGTATAAGAGTTTCCATTTGATGAAGCACCATGCCAAGAGTATTCTTCTTAGTAGTTTTTTAGCAGTAGTGGTCAACACAGTTTTCACAGCTGTCTTGGCTAAGATTTATGGGATGAAGTACTTTCTAGCTATTTCCCTCTTTCCTAAGTCTGTGACAACAGCCATGGCAGTGGGGATTACTGAGAAAATGCAGGGGATTACTACGATTACCTTGGTTGTCGTTGTAGCAACAGGGGTTCTAACCAGTGTCATAGGACCGACTATTCTTAAATTCCTAAAAGTAGAGGATCCTGTTGCCATTGGTTTGGCTCTTGGGGGCACAGGCCATGCGGTTGGTACTGGTACAGCCTTTCAGTATGGTCAAGTAGCCGGGGCTATGGGAGGTTTAGCAATTGGGATAACAGGTGTTTTCTACGTCTTTGTAAGTCCCCTTGTGGCGAGCCTTATTCTTTCCTAAAAAGGATGATAGTGTTCAGAAAAAAGCTTGGAAGAAGTTCCAAGTTTTTTTATTGTACAGGTAGATAGAGAGGGATATGATAATTTGAAAATCAAATAATTTTCAGATAGATTACTAATTGGTTACAGTAGTTGTAAGCGCTTGCCAAACCTTGGATCAAAAGGTATACTAAAAGAGGTTATACGGTTAATATTTAGTTAAAGGAGTTCAATATGAAGAAACGATATGCTCGATCAGCCTTGGGTTTGATCACTGCTCTCTTCCTCTTTGCCCAACCGGTAGAGGCCTGTACAGGTTTTATCATCGGAAAAAAATTAACAGCAGATGGGAATGCTTTGTACGGACGTACAGAGGACTTAGAACCGAACCACAATAAGAACTTTGTGGTGCGAGAACGAACTTATAACAAGAAAGGGGATGTCTTTGAAGATGCCACCAATGGCTTTAAGTATGAGCTCCCAGAAGTAAGTTATAAATATACAGCTGTCCCAGATGTGACACCAGAACAGGGTGTATTTGATGAAGCTGGTTTTAATGAGCATGGAGTGTCCATTTCAGCGACTGTCTCAGCTTCTGCAAATGACAAGATTCAAAAGGTCGATCCTTATGTAAAAGACGGCTTGGCTGAGTCTGCTCTCACTAGTGTTGTTCTTCCGAGTGTAAAAACGGCTCGTGAAGGAGTCGAGCTAATTGCAAAAATTGTGGAAGAAAAGGGGCGGCAGAAGGTAATATTGTGACGATTGCGGACAAGGAAGGAATCTGGTACATGGAGATTCTTTCTGGTCACCAGTATGTAGCGATTCTCTTCCCAGAAGATCGCTATGCTGTCTTCCCAAATACCTTCTTCTTAGGACATGTAGATTTTACAAATACAGAACGGACGATTGCCTCCAAGGATGTTGAAAAAGTTGCCCGTGATGCAGGATCCTATAAAGAAATCGATGGCCAATTCCATGTATCTCAATCCTACAATCCCCCTTTGCATGAGGCGGACCGTTCTCGTGTTTGGTCTGGTATTAAATCACTGGATCCAGATGCAGATGTGAACTATGATGACGACTATTTTGACTTGATGCATACAACGGATCGGAAATTGACGCTACGAGATGCGATGAATCTCCAACGCAATCGGTTAGAAGGAACAGACTTCAAACCACAAGATCAAATGGAGTTAGATGGAAAAGGGATCCCAGAAAAAGGGAAGTTTGATGAAGTCTATAAATACCCGATTTCGAATCCGAATGTTATGGAAGCCCATATTTTCCAACTAAAGGACACTGTTCCTGATAGTGCTGGTGGGGGAACCATGTGGTTAGCGATGGGAAGCCCACGAAATGCCCCATATCTTCCATACTATGGAAACATCACCAATACTTATCAAGCTTATCAAGAATTAGGAACAGCCTATAATCCCCAATCTTGGTATTGGACTATGTCTCGGATCAATGATTTAGTTGCTAAATATCCTGATTTATTTGGAGATGGAGCAATCCGTACCGAAATGGAACGCTTAGAATCTCAATGGATGGCTGAGCAAGAAATCAGTGACCAAGAACAAATTGCCCTCGCTTCACAGCCAGAGCAGGCGAGTCTAAAAGCGACAGAAACGAGCATGGCTCGTGCGCAAAAGACCTTTGATCGTCTACAAGAAATTCGTCAAGAAGCAGAAGAAAAAGTGATTGCTCAATATGGACAAGGCGCCATTGACGATTTAACGGATGAAGAAGATGCAAACCAAGAAGAAGAGATCAATTTGGTACCATTTGACTATGACTTCATCATCACGATTGGCCTAGCCCTTGTGACAGTGATCGGTGTAGGAGTTTTCTTCATCAAAACAAAGAAAGCAAAGGGAGGTAAGAAGGATGAATAAGTTTCAACGAATATTGCTCTTCCTATTTCTGGTCTTAGCAGGGATTGGTATGGAGTTTGAGCTAGGTTTTCTCTCTCAACAAGAGTTTAGCCAAGTAGCAGGGAGAGATTTGGTTTTAAACCTGCTCGTTTTAGGAGTGATTGTCGTTCCTCTTTATCTCTTTATTAAAGGACTTGCAAAAAGATTTGAGGTTCCCCTGCTTGTTTTGTGGGCTACCATGTTTGGCGGTGCTTTTGTTGCTGGCTGGCTCAGTTTTTCAGGGAACAGCCTCATTGACCATTTTAATAGTCATCTCATTCAGGATGTTAGTACCTTTAATAAATGGACAGATGCTTTGACAGCCCCATTTGCTGAAGAATTTTTTAAAGCTCTAGTGGCCTTCTGGATTCTCTTGATTTTGGGTCGTAAAGATTTGAAATCGATTTTAATCGCCGGTTTTGGATCTGGTCTTGGATTCCAAATCATTGAAGACCTTGGTTATGTGGCGCGTCAAACGCGATCTGGAGACCTCTCAGCAGTGACAGAGGCAGTGAACCGCATTTCTGGTGGTTTAGCATCTCATGCAGTCTACACAGCTGTTGTATCTGTTGGAGCCTTTCTTATCCTATCTCAGTGCACCAAGCAAAAAGAAAAGCTCTTTGGTCTCTGGTGTGTAGTTTCCACGGTGGCCAATCACTTCTTATGGAACTCTCCATTCTATGAAACAGATCATCGGGTCAATATTTTGGTAGGCTTGCTCTTTGCTTTCCAAGTGGGAACCTTTATTGAGGTCGTTCTCTTTGCTCATAAAAATCCGAATCTAAACCTTTTAAAGAA